>OMKS01001385.1_pt1 | contig 21553 bp, 17 predicted proteins | sample 1674721 | NCBI WGS metagenome assembly OMKS01 (sample SAMN06264996, study PRJEB25208) | sediment metagenome | isolation source: hot spring sediment | place: USA: California | collected 2014-09-02
GTGTGCCAACACCCCATAGGTAAAGGTGTCATTCAGACGAATCGCATCCGCATTCAACATGAAAGTTTCATGCGCGTTTGAATAAGGGTTTGCCAGCGGATGCACCGAATCGATCGAGGAAAAATAACCTGCCACTGAAGAACCCAAACCGCGCGCGTATACGATATAGAGCCGCACATCATTGTCGATCCCCGGGCTCCACTCACTACCGAAAAAGGCACGGTTGGTCGGATAGATCTGGTTCTCAAATGCATCAGCCAACGCAGACAAATGCGCCTCATTGTAATTCACCCTGGTGTCGATCCAGAAATAGGCATGGTCGGTTTTGTAAGCCAACCGCGTTTCTTGTTCAAAGTTCTGGGTACTGTCCATATTGGTCAGCCAGAAAGTTTTCACATCACCCACTTCATATTCAACAGAGGGCGCATCTACGGTTTCAGGGATGTCATTAACCATCTGTAAACGTTGCGCCAGATCACGCGGATCGGCCAATGGAATCAGGGTGTTTTCCAGGGTGTAAAGGGTTTCATAAGCCTGCTGAAGTGACTCATCAGCCGCAATGATTTCTGGCGCCGTATTTTCATCGACTGAACCCTCAATAGCCTCGTTCAGAGGTTTGGGGTCATATTCTTCCATCTCAATCGCAACTGGTTCTTGTGTAACCCCCACCGAACTGTTGTCGATGGTAGTCAGGGTTGAAAAATTCACAACACCAAGTACGCCGATAATGAACACTGCCAGGCAGCAAATAATGGCCAAAACACCCGCAATTATTAAGATGATCAGCAATGTTTTATTGTTCTGACGCATAGTTTGGCTCCTATGGGGCTAATGTTAACCGGTAATTGGCTGGTTGGGTGGTATAACGCGTTGTTCCGCTCACCACAGCAGTAATGCGATCCCACTGGGTGATATCGCTGAGATCAATGGTAAGGCTTTCGCCGCCATAAAACATGTATGTATCCACCGATATGTTATTTTGGCGGGTTTTCACCAATGACAGGGCAAAGCTTTGCGCAAGACGGTTGCCGACGCGCACAAAGCCTTCTGCTGTCCAACCGCCGTTGTCCTCTTCAAAATCGGCAGAATACCCAATTGCTTCGATTTTCATTTCATCCAGCAGCAACCCTTCACCATTCAAGGCAGCATCAGTGATGTATTGGAAACTGACCCAAACCTCACCACCGGCATAATCGCTGAGATCGATGGATTCAACCTGCCAGCCGCCGCTGCTGCCGTTATAACCCCAGCCATAATTGGAACCCACCGGGTTCTCATCGGTGCCATGGGCAGTTTCGACAAACGCCCAGTTCTCGCCATCCGCTGAGGCCAATACGTACACATAATCATAAGATTCTTCCAGATCGAACCACACCCAGTAATCCAGTGTGACTTCACCACTCACCTGCGAGAGGTCAAAAGAGCGGGTCAGGCGCATATCCGATTCGGAACCTTTGTTCGACCAGAAAGCCATATCACCATCATAGGCTTCTGCTGGCAGCAAACCAACCTCGCCTACTCCCTCAAAAACCAGAGTGGTGGCAGTATCACAGCCCAGGCTGATGTAATCAACGCCGAACTGGCGCACATCTCTCTCTGCCCATTCGGTCGAGGTGCAATTGACCTGATCATAGAGCAGCCCAAACCCGGGAGTGATCGGTTTGTATTCATCATAGGCATATTGCCCTTGATCTACCTTGTCATCATTAATCAGATTGGCAATTGACCAGTTGATAAAGATATCTTCAGCGGTTATATACCGTGAGTCATCGGCGGTTTTAAAACCCAACTGGCTCATGACCGCATCGATGGATTTTAACCCATTGGTGTTTTCGGTCACTAATGCCTGTGTGGCTTCCTTCCCAAATTGATCCAGGAAGTATTGCACAAAAAGGTAAGAAGATCCATAATGCGCCGCCGTCGCATTGCTGTCGATCGGCCAGGTGTTCAGTTGGATATCAGGATCTGCCAGGTAGAGCATATCAAAACCGCCCGGACTGAATCCATTCAGAGCCACTGCCAATTCAGAAAAACCTTCATTGAGCCAGGTGCTTTCATTGCGGTCCTGATACCAGTGGATCATATGCTGAAACTCGTGTGCCAGTACACTGTAGGTATACTCGTCACCCAGCTTGACTGCGTCGGCACTGATCATGAAGGTCTCATGCGCATTCGAATAGGGCTGCAGCAGGGGATGCAGGGAGTCGATTGAGGAAAAATACCCCGCCACATTGCGCCCCATACCGGGGGTGTAGATAATGTAGAGATGGTCATCTTCATCAATGCCCGGCTTCCATTCTGATCCGAAAAAGGCTCGGTTAGTCGGGTAAATCTGGTTCTCAAACACCTCCGCCAGCTTCATCAGATCAGCCTCTTTGTAATTAAGCCCTTCCTCGATCCAGAAGTAAGCATGCGGTGTTTCCGCCCGCAGCACCGCTGTAATCAGGTTGTGCTCATCCGTGTCCGAATTGGTGACCCAGAATTGCTCGCGGTCTCCAATTTGATAAGCTATGGCAGGTACGGTCAATGGCACATCGGTGAGTCCCCAAAACCGCTCTCCCAACTCGCGAAAATCATTTTCCGGCACTTCAATGCTATTCAGAATATCGAGCATCTGAATGGCTTCCGCTGAAGGAGGATGAAAGCGGTCAGCGGGGAATGGCACCGGCGGTTCAATGATATGCGATATATTCCAATTAATGCCACCCTGAGATGGCGCGCCGAAAAACACAATACCAGCAGAAACCGCTAATATACAACAGCAGCACAGAAAGATCATAAGCAGTAGCAGTAGAATGATGATCAATGTTTTGTTCATACGGTTACGGTTTGTTTCCCTTCTTGATCAGCTGGCGTCAGTGTCCGCAAATAAGCTGCCGCTGGCAGCCCCAACCCAAGCCAGAAATAGACCAGCGCGAAAGAATCGACGCTGAAGCCTTCGATAATCAGCCCGACCAGCACCATTAAGCCCATGGTGCCCAGACTCTTCAGAAAACGTGACTGCTTTTTTACCAACTCGATGGCAGCATTGGCATTCACGATGAGCCAGCTGGTAAAACAGGCAAACCCGACAATGCCGGTTTCTGCCAGAAGCCGCACCCAGAGATTTTTCGGGTTAGGAATCCCGCCCTCCAGCCACAGCACTCGCCGCACCTCATCAAACGTCCAACCATACGGCGCAATGGTATCCCAGACATAAAAACCACTGCCCCCCAGCCCGGTGCCGAATAATGGATATTGTTCGAACACTTTCCATCCAGACAACCAGAAGGTCACCCGCGGCCCCAGATCCATCCTCCCCAGATAATGATACAGCCATTGGTCACGAGAGGTGTCGATGGTAAAAAGGGTTGCCATGCGCGCATCCATGCGCGAGACACCGAAAGCAATCCCGATCAGCAGGATGAGATAGAAGAGAACCAAAGTCACCGGAATGGCTATACGCAAATTCTTTTGTATTTTCAGGTTCTTGTCTGCTTTTACTTCTTTCTCCACACCGCCAATAGCCACCCGATTCACCATCCTCGCTACCAGCCATTTCGATAATTGTTGATTGAGCTGCCAACAATACACCAGTGCCATCGCCAAAAACGACAGATAACCCACCCGCGAACGAGTCATAACCAGCCCTGCCAAACCCAGCAGCAGCAAGCCGTTTTCCCAGCTGAAGCGTCTGAGAAAACGCCACCGATGTGCTGAATAGCCATGCATACTGGCTGCAAACCAGTAAGGCAGATAGAGCATATTGAGTTGATGGGCATACCAGGAAGGCTCCAACGCCAGCCCGGTCACCCGCATATCATACAGTTTACCCGTGGAAAAGAAACCTTGAATAGGATAAATCCAGACCGGGAAAGACCCACTCCGTGCAAAAACAAGCGCCTGCATCAGCGACCACAATAGAACCACCAGGCCTGAATAATTGAGTAAACGCAGGGTAGTTTGAATCTGTCCCGGTTGCCGCAGCCATTCCACCGCAATAAAAAACATGCCCGCTCCAACCGCCAGTGTAACCAGTGCTTTCGCTCCCTCGACAGCAAATGTGCCTGCGGACGCGAATGGCACCCCGCGCAGCAACGCTAATAAGGTAGACAGAAGAGCAGCCATGGCAAAAGCCAGCAAAGGCAAATAAATGCGTGGAAAACGGTGGTTTTTCAACAACCAGGGTAGATACCAGACTGCTCCCAGCACCAACAGCACCACCCCCGATGGCAGCCCGACAACATCACTGCCCACCATGCGCACAATCAAAGGAAATGATGTGATCGGCAGCAGCAAGATCAATCCGTACCACAACATCTTCGACAATTGGTCATAGAACTTGGACGGATTCATTTTCGTTTCACCAGGTTTCTGCAAGATACATCAACCAGAATGACAGAGAAAAAAACAATAAGGACGATCATCAAAGAAATCAAAGGGGCGATCACCTGTATGTATGGATACTTCTGTTTCACCGCCGGACCGCTCATCTCACCCACCCAAACGAGCTCAGACAATGAATTTGACGGCTCAACCCCGCCAGACTCGTCTGCCACCGGTTGTCCCGCAATCCACACCAAATAGTTCTCATAGGTTTGTGTTGCTTCTTCACCAAAGCCAGAAGCGCTGCCTTCCACCATCAATTGGTAGGTCTGCCTGTTGATTCTCACTGTGACATCGACTTCCTCCCCACCCATATTGGTTTGCCAGTCTTCCTGCAGCCAAACATGCATACTGGCATACAGTGCTTCGCTATAGCCTTCGTCAAGCCGCGAAACCGGTTGGTCGCGCACCACCGCCGGGATCGACCAGACCGTGATGACGCTTTGGTAGCGCGGCGATCTGGCAGCCAGGAATCCGGCCAGCAAGCCGATGACCGCCAGCACAACTGCCAGCCACCAATAATGCCGGCATCGTGTGATTACTTCATTGATAGACAGGTCGCTATCCATCGGAAATATTCCGTACCATCAATCTGTTAATGTGGCAACGAAATTCACGACAATTGTCGCTCTGGCAGGATCATCGAAGGTGTCAATGGCAACTGATTCACTCAACACATTGCCCGCCAGGTCAAGCAAGGTGATCGTCACTGTGCCTGATGACTGGATCAATCGCTGCGCAAGCTGCAATTCAAACCCACCCGGGCCATACTGCCTGGCAGCGCCGGTCATACCCAGCACTTCGATGGCTTCTCCTCCCAGGGTGCCGGCAGCCATGACCACAATTCGTTCAACCGGATTGCCCTCGCTGTCAAACACCTGACCGCCCACCCCCATCCAGTTGTCTCCAAGTTCAGGGTGGTGTATATTCTCAATGTAGGCAGGGCTGCCCTCCTGCAATTGATAGTCGTAAACAACAACCGTAGGCGTTGGCGCGAGGGTCGGTTGCGGTGTCTCAGTTGGCTCAGGCAGAGATGGCGTAGTGGTCGGGATAATTTCTTCGATCACAACGATAGGTGTAGAAATAACAGGCCCAGGCTCAGAGGCGATGGTCGGTGTCGGTGGTGATTGATAGCCGAACATGCCCGGCAGAAACGGAGATGTGCACGCCATTGTCGTGATCGACAAAATAAAAAGAAGAAAAAGAAGTGCTTTGTTGGATTGTTTGTTCATGCCGCACCTGTCAGCCTGGTCGCCTGTATGATGAGAATGATTGTATCATACCCAATGGAAGGCAGCCGCCATGCAAAACTACTCATCCCGCAGGTTCACCAACCCGAAACGCAAAGCAGCTACCACCGCCTGGGTGCGGTCATTTACCCCCAATTTGGCAAACACATGTGAGGTATAGTTGCGCACCGTGCCTTCTGAAAGAAACAGTGTACGGGCAATATCAGCATTCGACAAACCCTGTGTCATCAATTCAAGAATTTGCTGTTCACGTTCGGTTAATTCGATGGTGGTTTTTTCGGTAGAAACCCCGCCGCCCAGGTTTTGCACTACCTTGCCCGCCACAGATGGATCGAGGTAATATTTACCTGCCATGGTATCAAGGATGACCGCCCGCAACCCTTCGCTGGGCGTGTCTTTGAGCAAATAGCCTGCTGCTCCCGCTCGCACCGCGTCTAACACCCAGTTTTCGTCATCATAGGTAGTTAATACCAATACCTTCACCTCGGGGAAGCGTTGCTTGATCTGAACAGTTGCCTGCACCCCATTCATGACCGGCATCTTTAAGTCCATCAAGACCAGGTCAGGCTTGTCTTTTTCCATCTTTCGCAGCAGATCTTCTCCGTCCATGGCAGTATCAATCACTTCGATGGCGGGATCGGCATTCAAGATCGTCCGCAACCCCTGGCGCACAATCTCCTGGTCATCACAAATCATAACCCGGACCGCATTCATAACACCACCTCAAACCGCACTTTTGTGCCTCCGCCCAATTCACTCTCAATGGTCAATGTGCCGCCTATCTCTTCTGCCCGCTCACGCATGCCTGAAAGGCCGTAGCCTTCGCGTTGTTTTCGGTTGTGTACATCAAACCCTTTGCCATCATCTTCGATCACCACTGCGATGGTTTTATTTTTGGCTGTGAGTTCTACATGCACCTGTTTGGCGTCAGCATGCTGCAAGGCGTTTTTCAGCGCCTCCTGCACAATACGGTAGATGATGTGTTCCAGCTCTTTGCTTATCAGTGGAAGATTGCGGCTGATAAACAAATTGATGGAAGGTTTTGACTGCGATGCTTGCAGTTGGCTGACCATCTGTTGCAGCGCTTGCTCCAAACCCAACTCCTGTAACGCCCCGGCTCGCAAATTTTTCAAAATGTTGCGTGTTTCACTCAATCCTGAGCGAGTGGTTGCCAAAGCTGTATCCAACATCCCCCCTATCTCTTGATTCTCTCCCCCATTAACAATCTTCATCGCCTCCAATTGCACCGCAAGTCCGCTCATGGTATGCGCCAGGGTGTCATGCAATTCGCGCGCAATGCGATTGCGCTCCTGCATGGTTGCCATTTCTTCCATGACCAACGCCTGACGGGTTAATTTCAGGTTCGCCAGCCGAAGTTGGTCGCGTTGTGTACGCTGTTCTTCCATCAGACGGTCGATCATGAACCCCACCAGTAATAAGGATAACACCCGGATGAAAGTTGCATAGATGAAATCAAGCACGCTCACAAAATTCCACTGTTGCGTGTACAGCACGATCAACACCTCGGCGAGGCCAAATCCACCGAACAACACCAGGGCGGCTTTGAAATCATATTGCCATGCCATCGGTACCAGCGGGATCAACAGCAGCGGCAGCAACGCCCACACATGCATCATGTTGATGGGCAGACCCGCAGCGAGATTCTCCACGACAAATGACAAGTTGATTAAGGAGGGAAAGATCACCGCAATCAGGATAGCGATCGGCAGAAAGAATTGCTTGAGTTTGTATTGAAACGCGGTGAATGACAGATACACAAACAGCAGTGTGGATTGGTACAAAAGCGCAAAGAAGGGGTCATCGACAAACGTGAACTGGCCAAACAAGTAATATTCAGCGATCGGTATCATGCTAAGCGCAATCATCTCCAGCGCCACAAACCAGCGGAAGATCAACACCACATTGGCTTCCAGAGGCCTTTTCATATGGTGAGTGTATCATAAATCGCCCCTGTGAATGCATACCGCAAACACTGCAGTGACATGCGTCACATCGACATGTATGCCCGTCACTGCCAGACGTGGGGCATGGCATCTACGAAAGAAACTTTCCCTTGTTTATAGTGAGAGTGAACAAAATCTATCGACATCAACAAGGACAACCCTATGAATATCCTCTTAACCGGTGCATTTGGCAATATCGGCACCAGCACATTGAAAGAATTGGTCAAACGCGGACATCGCATTCGCTGTTTTGACATGCAAAACCGTACAAACGAAAAAACCGCCCGCAAGTTTGGCGACGCTATCGAAACCATGTGGGGTGATCTACGCAATCCGGCAGACTTGCGCGCAGCCGTCAAAGGCCAGGATGTTGTCATCCATCTGGCTTTCGTGATCCCCAAACTATCTGCCACCGGCATACAAAGCGAGGAGCAGCCCGAATGGGCGCGCACCATCAATGTCGGCGGCACCCGCAATCTGCTGGATGCCATGCAGACTGATGCGCCTGATGCCAGGATTCTCTTCATATCTTCGATCCACGTGTATGGGCCCACACAGGACCTGCCTGCGCCGCGCCGTGTGTCTGAAACAGTCCATCCGGTAGAGCATTACGCCCGCCACAAAATTGAATGTGAGCAAATGGTGAAGAACGCCGGTATGTCCTGGCTGATCCTGCGTCTGGCGGCTGCTATGCCCATCCGCCTGATCATCGACACCGGCATGTTCGATGTACCGTTGAATAACCGCATCGAATTTGTCCACTCACGTGATGTTGGGCTGGCAATTGCCAACGCCCTCGAAACCGAAGCTGCCTGGGGTAAAACCTTGCTGATCGGCGGCGGTGAATCATGCCAGATGCGTTATCGTGACATGATGAATGACATTCTGCAGGCAGTCGGCCTTGGGAAAATGCCCGAAGAGGCTTTTGCCACCAAACCATTCGCCGTTGATTGGATGGACACCGAAGAAAGTCAGCGCTTGCTGCAATACCAGACCCGCACCCTCGCTGATTATGTGCAAGATACCCGCCGCAAGCTCAGCTGGCGCATCCCCTTCATCAAAATGTTCCGCGGTACTATCCACCGGAAATTGTTAAAACAATCGCCCTATCTGGCACAAGGAAAAGCCCACAAGGGAGTCCCCACGACACAAACCACACAATGATGCCAGTAATGATACAATCGCAGCATGAAAAAGACGGTTGGCAAACCGCCCAAAGGGACACAAGGTGTCATCACCCGCGGTAAGACCGCCCATAACCGGTTGCGCCGGGTGGATACGTTTGTGCTGCTCTATGCGCGTGAGTGTTTAACCTCACCCGATGCGCTCTTTGTCGACCTTGGTTATGGCGAAGAAGCCATCACCACCCTCGAATCCGCGCAACGCTTCCGCAAAGTGAACGGCCGGTTACCGGTAGTTGGTGTCGAAATTGATCCAGGCCGTGTCGCTGCTGGCAAACCTTTTGAGGATGAGCAGACCTCATTCCGACTCGGTGGTTTCAACCTGCCTTTGCGAGAGGGAGAATGCCCCACCGTCATTCGCGCCTTCAATGTTCTGCGCCAATATAACCAATCCGATGTAATGCCAGCCTGGCAGACTCTTGCCTCTTCAATGACGGATGGTGGACTGTTGATCGAAGGGACTTCCGACCCTTTTGGGCGTATTTGGACTGCCAACCTGATTCGAAAACGAACAGGAGAGTTATTCTTTGAAGGTCTCCTGTTCAGTACCAATTTCCGCGCAGGTTTTTCTCCCGAACTCTTTCAGCCCTATCTCACCAAAAATTTTATTCACCAAATGCAGACCGGCTCACCAATCGACAAATTTCTGAGCGACTGGAAGGCAGCTTGCAACGAAACCATCGGGATGAAAACCTGGGGTTTGCGTCAATGGTTTCAAAGCAGTGCGGAGAACCTGGCAGGTCGTGGGCACAATCTTCTGCTACAGTCTCGCTTTCTCCAGAAGGGATTCCTCCTTTGGCATTGGCACACCCCGTTGTGTGCAGAAAAGGAGTTACCATGGATGCGTTGAACCATCTTCCTGTTGAAAAAAAGGCGTTGGTCGGAAAAATCATCAACCGGCTGCAAGAAATCAATGGCATTCAAGCGGTCGTTTTGGGCGGCTCCTATGCGTCAGGCAGCCACCATCCCGATTCAGATATCGACCTTGGGCTCTATTATGCGCCGGCAGCCCCCTTTCGGGTGAGTGATATCCGCCAGATTGCTGAGGAATTTTCATCAAACAAAGAACCAGTGGTGACTGATTTCTACGAATGGGGCGCCTGGGTCAATGGCGGTGCCTGGATGCAAACCGCGGCAGGCAAAGTCGATTTCCTCTACCGCAATCTCGATCAGGTCAGCCAAACCATAGAGGAAGCCAGGCAGGGCATTTATCACCACGACTATGACCAACAACCCGGCAATGGTTTTTACAGTGTCATCTACCTGGCAGAGACCAGCATCTGTGTACCACTGTATGACCCTCATGGTCTTATTCGCTCATTAAAGCAACAGGGTGAGAATTATCCTCCATTGCTCAAGGAACGCATTGTGCAGGATGGATTGTGGAGTGTAGAATTCACCCTCTCTTTTGCGCGCACCTTTGCCAAACAAAATGATATCTACAACACAACCGCCTGTCTTGTTCGCATTGCTGCCAATCTGACCCAGGTGCTGTTTGCGCTGAATGAAACTTACTTCCTGCGTGAAAAACAGGTGATGAATGATATCAGTAGATTTCCCCTTGTTCCTGAAGCTTATGCCAAGCGTTTAACGGCAGTACTCGGGAATCCAGGCCGTGACCAGAAGTCTTTGGAAGCCAGTGTGCAACAAATAAACAACCTGTGGCAAGAGGTAGTCACGCTGACGCTGGGAAAATATCAACCCAAGTATCCTGTTGGGTAGATCAAAAAAGCCTGTCAGGTACGACAGGCTTTTCATTATTGATAATCAACTCTCTGTTAGACAACGATATTCACCAACCGGCCAGGAATGACCACCACCTTGCGGGCGGGCTTGCCTTCCATGAAACGCTGTACCACCTCGCTTGCCAGCGCAATGGCTTTGGCGTCTTCTTCGGCGATATCCGCCGGCACCACGATGCGGTCGCGCACCTTGCCATTCACCTGTACCACCAGTGTGATCTCATCTTCTTTGGCGGCTTCTTCATCCACCGCAGGCCATTGCTGCGTATGAATGGAATATGGTTTGCCCAGCTGCATCCACATCTCTTCCGCAATATGCGGCGTGACTGGCGCCATCATCTTCAAGTAGATCTCCACCGCCTCATGCCAGGCCGGACTGCCGTAAGCGCCTTCTCGTTTGAATTGCGCCATGTTGTTAGCCAGCTCCATCAACGAAGATATAATGGTGTTGAACTCAAATTCCTCGAAGTCATGGGTAATGCTTCCCAAGGTCTGATGCACTTTACGCCGCAGCTCCCTGATCGTATCTTCACTGGCTTGTGTCGAACCATCTTCATCTTCTGTGATCATACTCCACACACGTCTTAGCCAGCGTGAGGTGCCCTCAATACCGCTGTACGACCAGGGGCCGCCCTGGCTCCAGCGCGAGAAGAAGAACAGATAGGCACGCACCGTATCCGCGCCATATTTGTTTACCAAAACATCAGGAGCGACCGTGTTGCCGCGGCTTTTTGACATTTTTTCGCTGTCTTCACCCAGCACCATACCCTGGTTGCGCAGCTGCAGCATCGGTTCATGGCCTTCGGTGATACCCATATCGCGCAGGGCTTTGTGGAAAAAGCGGGTGTACATCAGGTGCATGTTGGCATGCTCAATCCCGCCTGTGTAAGTGTCAACCGGCATCCAGTAATCGTACTCAGCCGGATCCCAGGGACCCTTGTCATACCCCGGGCTTAAATAGCGCAGGTGGTACCATGAGGAACACATGAACGTATCCATGGTGTCCGTGTCGCGCTCTGCCTGCCCACCGCACACCGGACACCTGACCTGTTTCCAGGTCGGGTGCAATTTCAAGGGACTCTCACCTGTCGGCAGCCATTCTACATCTTCCGGCAGACGCACCGGCAGGTCTTTCTCCGGCACCGGAATGATGCCGCATTCAGGACAATGAATGATCGGAATGGGCGCACCCCAGTAACGCTGGCGCGAGATCAGCCAGTCACGCAGACGGTATTGCACTTCGGCATGGCCAATGCCCTTCCCTTCCAGCCATTCACATACCTTGGCGACCGTGTCGTCTCCGGTAGTGCCGCTCAGTTCGCCTGAATTGACCATGGTGCCCTTGGCAGGCACTGCCTCTGTCATTTCTTCTTCTGTGATTGGCTCCATATCTGCGGGCTGGATCACCACACGAATGTTCAGCCCAAAAGTACGCGCAAACTCAAAGTCACGCTGGTCATGTGCCGGCACCGCCATGATCGCTCCTGTACCATAAGAAGGCAGCACATAATCCGCGATCCAGATTGGTATCTCTTCACCATTGACTGGATTGATGGCATACGCCCCGGTGAACACACCGGTTTTTTCCTTGTCTGTCGCTTCGCGTTGGATGTCAGTCTGGCGGATGGCTTCCTCCACATACGCCTCCACTTCTGCTTTTTGCCCCTCCGTGGTGATCATTTTGACCAGTTCGTGTTCCGGCGCCAGCACCATAAAGGTCGCCCCCCACAGCGTGTCAGGACGGGTGGTAAAAATTTTAAGTTCATGCCCTTCTCTGGCGGTTTTAAAGGTCACCATAGCGCCATTGGAACGCCCGATCCAGTTGGTTTGCAGATTCTGCACACGTTCCGGCCAGTCAATGCCATCATAATGCAGCATTTCCTCGGCATATTGGGTGGTCTTAAAGAACCACTGCACCAGGTTTTTCTTGATGACCGGGGTTTCACAGCGTTCGCAGTGGCGGTCATCACCCCACACCTGCTCACGCGCCAGGGTGGTGTTGCAATGCGGGCACCAATCCACTGGCGATTCTTTGCGGTACGCCAATCCATGCCGGAACAACTGAATAAAGAACCATTGCGTCCAGCGGTAATAGGATGGGTCAGAAGAGATCGTCTCACGACGCCAATCGAACATGGCGCCCATGGTTTTCATCTGTGCGCGCATGTGTTCAATATTCTTTTCTGTCCATATCCGTGGATGGATGTTGCGTTGAATAGCCGCGTTTTCTGCTGGCAAGCCAAAGCTGTCAAAGCCCATCGGGAACATGACATTGTAACCCTGCATCCGCTTATAACGCGCGCGTGCGTCTGAAGGCGTCATCGCGTACCAGTGACCGATATGCAGGTCGCCCGAAGGGTACGGCAGCATGGTTAGGGCGTAATGTTTGGGTTGGCTGTGGTCAATATCTGCATGATAGAGACCGTCACTTTCCCAGCGCTGCTGCCATTTTTGTTCGATCATGGCGGGATCGTATACGTTTGTTCCGTTGTCTTCTCCCATTTTATGCTCCTTTTCATCTATACCGATTAAAAGAAAAAGACCCTCATCCGGTCAGGGACGAAGGGTCTCCGTGGTACCACCCTGATTGTCTGCCTCAAGCCTTGATTTAGAGACAGACCACTCATTCAGCGGTAACGGGCTGACCCGATGCAGACTAACAGAATGTTCATCCGCATTCCGCTCCGAATGGCTTCGGAACGCAGGCGAGTTCTGTGTTGATGGCTGTCTGCGTCAGCCAGATTGGGCTTCCACCTTGTTCTCCCAAATCGCTGCCAGATCACATACTACTCCTGCTCTGGAATTTAGTGGACCCAGCGAGACTCGAACTCGCGACCTTCTCAATGCCATTGAGACGCGCTCCCAGCTGCGCTATGGGCCCATTTGATTGTCGTGTGAACGTACCACCCTTGAGTGGACCTGAGGGGACTCGAACCCCTGACCTCGTCAGTGCGATTGACGCGCGCTCCCAACTGCGCTACAGGCCCGAATTTCAAGGCATGCAAATTTTACATGATTGACCTGCATCTGTCAAGCAAGCCCATTTTAAGATTTCCGCCCCCTGTTTGTCTCCACCCGTAAAAAAACCCCACCGATCCGTGTGTGCAACGTTTTTTATACCTGCAAACGCAGGGTGGGTGTCTAACACACGGCTCCGTCTTGGCTCAGGCCTATCACGTTACCATGTTGAAGTTGATACCCATTTATAAGGTGTTGGTACAAAACCGAATGCATATCACGAGAACGGCAGGGTGTTTTTATTAATGTACAGGGCGTTTCTTATCATCGAACTCCTTGACATAGCAACTGTCATTGCTACAATCATACCAGAGAAACGTTCGCACTTCTAACGTATAAATATATGTTTTAATGTACAAAGAAGTGGTCGACTGATAACTTATTATACCACGCCCGTGCCCATGTCAAGTGAAACCATCAGATTGTTTATCGCCCTCACCCTCCCCACAGCCATGCAGCAGCATTGCGTGCGGTTGATCAGCACTTTAAAAAACGACATCACAACCGGCGTACGTTGGGAAGTCGGCGATAAGATCCACATCACCCTGCGTTTTTTGGGCGAAACGCCCTCCACCTCATTACCCTCTCTTACGGAAAGTCTCAACAGCCTGGCGCAAGCACATGCGCCCATAATGCTGCACCTGGCGGGGTTGGGGGCTTTTCCCAACTGGCGTTCACCCAGCGTCCTCTGGCTGGGCATCGTGCCCAATGCGGCCCTTAATCAATTGCAAAGCGATCTCGAACAGCGCCTCGCTGGTGCAGGCATCTTGAAGGACAAAAGGAAATTTCACCCGCACCTCACCCTGGGGCGTGTCAATCGCAACTGCACACCAGAGGTAATCCGACAGATCCAACAAGCCTGCCAGCAGATCAACCTGCCCCCCTTTTCAGACTTTCAAGCCCCTCATGTGGTATTATTCCAATCAACACTGCAGCGCAATGGAGCCATCCACCACGCGCTGCATACCATTGATTTGAACGAATCAACACCATAAGGAAAGGACACAGTTTTCGAACGATATGGATCAAACAAAACCTGAAATGACCACCCTGGACATGGCGCGTGAAATTGCCTTGTCTCTTGAAGAAAAATTCGGTGAAGATATTGTACTGATGGACGTACGTGAACTGGTCTACTTCACCGATTATTTTATTATTGCCACTACAGCCAGCCAGCGCCAGCTGCAAAGTCTGGCCTCTGACCTGACCCGCGAGGTTCGTTCGCGTTTTGGCCCGCACAGCAAAGCCGAAGGATCCGCCGAAGGCGGCTGGATCGTTGTCGACTTTGATGATATCATCGTGCACCTGTTCACCGAAGAAAAGCGTGACTTTTACCAACTCGAAGAACTCTGGCACAATGCGCCGGTTTTACTGCGTATTCAATAAATGTAAAAAAGATGGGTGATATCGCCCATCTTTTTTACAATCCTTCACCAACACCTTACTTCAGCTAAACACACCCAGAATTTCCTGGCTATGGCCTTTGGGGGAAACTTTCTCGAACACCTTCACGACAGTACCGTCTTCATTGATCACATACGTCGTGCGAAATACGCCCATGTACTCTTTGCCGTACATTTGTTTGGCACCCCACACACCATAGGCTTCCAGTACTTCGTGCGATTCATCAGACAACAGCGTGAAAGGCAGGTTGTATTTTTCCTTGAATTTCTTGTGTGACTTGGGGCTGTCAGGGCTGACACCCAGGATGACCACCCCCGCCTCAGCATAAGCATCGTAATCATCACGGAATTCACAGGCCTCTGTAGTACAACCAGGAGTGTCATCTTTGGGATAGAAATACAACACGACCCGTTTACCGCGGTAGTCTGAGAGACTGTGCGCCTGCTCGTTTTGATCCATGAGTACAAAGTCAGGGGCGATTGAACCTTCTTGTAATATAGCCATCATTTCCTCCATTCATACGGAAAAACACGAAATGTCAGGCTTCATCTTTAACAATAGCGTGTTTGTATTGGAAAACTGTTAGAGAGATATATCAGGCAGGTACATATCCTGTCACCTGAGCCACACGGGAGAAGAATGCCTGCTTTTCCGGCGAATTGATACCCCAATTCACCGGTGGTGTCTGAAAACCGCTCAATTCTTTATAGCGTGTTTCCCGCGGTCGCGATCGGTAGTCCATATATTTGTCACCGCCATAGGCATCGTCACCACCATAGCCCTGGTCATAATACCCCCACGAGACCTCTGCCTGCCAGGCGGCGTCCAGGTTTGGAATACCGGGTGAATCCTCGTTGATGATGATCGGCTTGGGCGCTTTGCGGTAAGCCGGATTGCGCCTGACATGCTCGATGCCCAACTGCAAGGTATGCGGCAGGCATTCATTACCATGCAGCAGCACATAGTCACAAGCTGCCACCAATGCCGGCGATGGCAGGTTGCGGGTCACGTCCATGCCCGCCAGGCTGGTGGAAAACAGCATTTCCGGGAATTCAGGCTTCAACGCCAGAATGATCTTGTGCACCTGGTCGCCTTGCAGCAGCGATTGTTGATAACCCGGCCCGTTCTCGTTGGCAATCTCGATCAAGAAATTCTTCCTGCCAGTGTCACGCAAAAACTGACACGCATTACGGGCAGCTTTCACCACAATCTCATCCGACCAGCCCTCGGTGTGTTTCCAGTAAAAGAATCCCACGATCACCGCCATCCCCAGCGCATCGGCTGCTTCCAGCACCTGCTGCATACGATAGGTGTAGGCGGTTTTTAGTTCGCCATGTTCAGTAAAGGCGTTGTTTTTATAGTGGTTGTAGATGTGCGGGGTATAAAGGGGTCCGCCTCCCTGGAAATTAACTGTGAACGCCAGCACGCCATGGTCGCGCCACTGCGGCAGCGCCGCACAGAATTCGTCCACATTGCGCTGTGCATCCCATACTCCCGTGTCCGGGTATGCCCAGCGGTTGCGGGTTTCGAAGTTCTCATCGTCAAAGGTCGCCTGAACCGCGCGCACATTGAACAACAAACCTTCAATTCGTTTGCCCTCAAAGGTCCGCCCCGCATAAGTTGGCTTGCCGTCAAGGTATATGCCAGTGCCGTGAATGGTGATCTCCGTCATCAGTATCTCCTGAGATTGCCTTATTCTCACCCCATTATACCCGCTGGGTTCAGGCTATAGCGTGCGCACTTTCAATTCACGCAGCAGTTCATACAGCACTTGCAGCAGATGCTCACGCCAATCTGTGCCCTTCTTCAGCAGGATCCAGTAGCCATTCTTACCGGCGCGTGTATCCATCCCCAACACCGGCAGGTCACGCTTCTTCTGGTTCTCCGGCAGCGGTGGGAACCGCAGCGCGATGCGATCATCTTCCATGGCGATGCTTGACAGTCCGGCTTCTTCCGCCAGCAACTTTACGCGCATTTGATAGAACAGGTTCCGGGTTTCTTCCGGCAGCTCCCCAAAGCGATCGCTAAATTCTTCCATCATCTCACTGATCGATTGCTGGTCTTCCAGATCAGCAATACGCTGATACAACTTCAAACGCAGGTCTTGTTTGGGGACATAGGTGGCGGTAATGCCCACCGGCAGCGGCAGTTCCACCGACACCGGCATGGCAATTTCTTTAATGCGCGGCAGGCTGCCCGGCGGCAGGCTGAAAGCACCATCTTGACGCAACTGGTGGACCGCCTGTGCCAGCATGCGGGTATAGAGATGAAAACCCACGGTCTGGATACTGCCATGCTGGCGGGTGCCCAGTAACTCACCCGCCCCGCGCATTTCCAGGTCGCGCATGGCAATGGAATAACCTGCCCCCAACTGGGTATTCTCCGCAATCACTTCCATGCGCTCCAGTCCTTCCGGGGTGGGTGTTTTGGTGCGATGGCGGAAGAAATAGGCATATGCGCGCTGCGCACCGCGCCCGACCCGTCCGCGCAACTGATATAACTGTGCCAGCCCGAAGGTATCCGCGCGGTCAACGATCAAAGTGTTGGCGTTAGGGATGTCAAGCCCGGATTCGATGATGGAAGTGCACAGCAACACGTCGATATCGCCATACGTGAAACGATGCATGACATCTGACAGTTCTGCCTCCGGCATCTGCCCATGGCCGATGTCAATACGCGCCTCAGGCACCAAATTGCTCAAATAGCGGTACATACCGTCAATGGTCATCACGCGGTTATGTACAAAAAAGATTTGTCCACCACGTTCTAATTCCCGCAATATCGCCTGCCGGATTATGCGGTCTGAAGACGGCCCAATATGGGTGATGATCGGAAGACGCTCTTGCGGCGGGGTGTTGATGGTGGAAATGTCACGCGCGCCGGTCAACGCCATGTACAGGGTGCGCGGGATGGGTGTGGCAGTCAGCGTCAGCACATCCAACTCTGTCCGCATCTTTTTGAAATATTCTTTGTGCGCCACGCCGAAACGCTGTTCTTCATCAATGATCAACAAACCCAGGTCTTTGAATAGCACATCACCCTGCAATAAGCGATGGGTGCCAATCACGATGTCGACCTCGCCTTTGTACAGTTGATGCAGGATGTGGGTCTGTTCTCGTGGCGTGCGAAAACGCGATAGCATTTCCACTTTCACCGGAAACACCCCCAGGCGTTGAGAAAAGGTGTCAAAATGCTGCTGCGCCAACACGGTCGTGGGCGCCAGCAGCGCTACCTGTTTGCCATCCATCACCGCTTTGAACGCCGCACGCAGTGCTACTTCGGTTTTCCCATACCCTACATCACCGCACAAAAGGCGGTCCATCGGGCGCGGGCGCTCCATATCACGCTTCACTTCCTGAATAGCTTTAATCTGGTCAGGGGTCTCAAAATAGGGGAAACTGGCTTCCAACTCCTGCTGCCAGGGGGTATCATTTGAAAAAGCATAGCCAGGCACCAGCTGGCGGCGGGCATAGATCTCCAGCAGTTCTTCTGCCACCTCCACCAGGCTTTCCTGCACCTTCTGGCGTGATTGTTTCCATTCGCCGCTGCCGACGCGGGCAATCTTGGGTGTGCGCGCATCCGCCCCGATGTAGCGGCTGAGACGGTCTGCCTGGTGAATTGGCACAAATAATTCATCTTCGTTGGCGTATTCGACGCACAAATACTCTCGCTCTACGCCTTCCAGCACTCGCCTGACCAATCCTTTGAATTTTCCGATGCCATGATCGACATGTACAACATAGTCACCGACCGCAAAACCTTCGTAGATGGCTTCTGGTGATACCGGCGTCTCCAACCTGCGGCGGCGGCTGGTCGGGCGTCCCCATCCAAAAATTTCGCCATCAGTATAGAGAAAAACTTTGCCCCCATCATCGCAGGTCAATACCCAGCCTTCATCCAACGAATCATCCCAAAATGTGGGTTCTGTCAAATCAAGTCCCAGATAGCCGGTTTGATCATGCCACAAACCTTGCAAACGGGAAGCCTGGCGCGAAACCACCACACTGGCCTGCCCCTGGTTGGCATGTTCCAGCATGTCATCAATGACCTCCTTCAAACGGCCATTAAAACGTTCACCAGGGGCAAAATGCCGAGACAATTCGCTGTCTTGCTCTGCCGCAGAATAGCCCAGCTCGATTTTTTGCAGGGCTTGCATACGGTCTTCCATCTCGCTCCACGTCAGGTAAGGCCGGGGGAAATCCTCCGGCAACACACCAAGGTCAAGCCCGTCCTGCCGTTCCTTTAACGCCATCAGCTCAACCTCTTCGGTGCGGTCACGCAGCAATTCCTGATCCTCCATGATAATCAACGTGTTTTTCGGCAGAAAATCGAGCACACAGCTAATATCCGGGTGCGCTACCGGGATCTGGAACTCATCAATCTGGTCAAAGGGGATGTCCTGCTTCACCGCTTCAACCGGCAGAACTTCTCGCGCGGGTGTGACCCATACCTGTTCAATTTTTTCGAGGCTGCGCTGGGTGGTGGGATCAAAGCGCCGGATGGAGTCCACCTCGTCACCGAAAAAGTCAAGGCGCAGCGGCATGGGCTCAGAAGGCACCCACACATCCAGGATACCTCCCCGCTGGCTGAAGGTGCCGCGTTCATAGACACTATCCGCCGCTTCATAACCGATGCCGACCCACTGCCGCCGCAGTTCTTCCGGCTGCACACGAGCGCCCTGCCGCAAATTGGTGCTGTTCTTCAAAAAATCTCGTCGACTGAACGTGCGTGCCATGATCGCCCGCAAAGGCGCCATGATAAGCGGCGCCGGCCGGTCATCTTTGTAAAAAGGCAGATGATAGGCTGCCAGGCGTGCAAAGCACACCAGGCGATTTTGGCGCGCACCTGCCCCCCATTCAGCTATTTCGTAGAACAGCGGTGTTGGCGCAGGAAAATGATAGGGCTCCTCTTCCCCCAGCCAGAAGCGTATCTCATCCAATTGATTGACGGTACGGTCAGTGCGGTCTGTAACATACAAAATCGGCCGCTGAAGGTCTTGGTGCAGCAGGGTTAAAACCGGCAGGCGCAGCGAACGCAGCAGTGACAGACTGGCAACATCCTGCCCCTGCCGTATCTGATCCCACAGGGCTTGATAGGCATTGAGCGAATGGATCTCGCCCAGCAAAGTGTCAGTCGGGTTGAACGCTGCCATTGTATTTGTTCATGGTTTTTTCTAAACCTGCATCGATGAATGATATCACCGCATCACGCGCCGTCAAGATGGTGAAATCTGCCAGTTCCTGTTCTCTGGGCAGAAAATTCTCCAGCACGTAATCCTTGGGATCCATTCTGCCGGGTGGGCGATCGATACCGAAACGTATGCGTGCAAATTCTGGTGTGCCCAACTGCTCGATGATCGACAGCACCCCTTTCTGTCCACCCGCCCCACCGCCTGGCCGTATGCGCAGCGTGCCTAACGGCAGATCAAGATCATCATGAATCACCACCAGATTTTCCACAGGCACCCTATAAAACCTTGCCAGGGCAGAAACTGCCTGTCCGGAAAGGTTCATAAAAGTCTGCGGCTTCGCCAGGATAATCTTTTTGCCATCACGTTTGCCTTCGCCGATGATGGCTTTCGACTTCACCTTACCAGGGGTGATACTTAATGCCTCTGAGACCCGGTCAATAACCCGGAAACCCACGTTATGTCGCGTGGCGGCATAACGGCTGCCCGGGTTACCCAGTCCGACAATCAAATATACACCCATAGAAGATTCCCCGATGGGTGCTTTTCTTTTGAATAAATTCATACCATCGTGCTCCTGAATACCTCACGGGGTTTTACTTCTGTTACCGGCGGCGCTGGCGTTTTTTTCTGCGGTTGAATTGTGTGTAGATGTAGAAAAGAACTGCCAGGAAAATGATTACCAACACCGTGTACAGCATACCGCGCAGCATACTCGCCCATAAAGCGGTGCCTGTTTCAGGTTCTTCCGAAATTTCAAAGTCACCTTCCAGCGGGATTTCAGTCGGCACCGGTGTCGGCATAACGCGGTCTTCTTCACTCACCTCAGAATAGTTACGCACCTTCAAATCAGTCGCATAATCATACTGCGGGCGGTCATCTTCAAAAAATACAGTCAGCCTCAGCCGATAATCGCCGTCGGTAATTTGTTGGGTATCCCAGGTGGTCAGGATGCCTTCGGCGATGCGTTCATTAGATTCGTGCAGCAAGAACCAGGTGGTATCGTTGGTGCCGCTCTCATGAGCAAATTCCAGCGCAAACGATTTGAATCCCGCTACATCTGTGTTACCGCGGATCAGCACATTGCCCTGCAAAATAGACCCGTTCACCGGTTCTGTCAACAGTACACGATCTTCTTGCAACGGCGCTAGTCCCGCGACCAACATAGCCATAACCAGCACCGAAATAATCAAAAATAACTTCGACCGATTGTTCATGCAGTTAGTGTAGCATGAAGAAAAATAGAATGCAAAACTGCAATTGCCCTCCTCTTTGACGGAGATTCGTTAACTTAATATAATAACCCCTCTCCAAAAGGCAAAACATCCTCTCATAAACCTTAAATAATGTTAGAATAATAAAAGATGTTGTTTTATTTCAAATTAATCTATTGTATGCTTAGTATCTGTCTCTTATACACATCTGACGCTGCCGACGAAGA
>OMKS01001386.1_pt1 | contig 21552 bp, 14 predicted proteins | sample 1674721 | NCBI WGS metagenome assembly OMKS01 (sample SAMN06264996, study PRJEB25208) | sediment metagenome | isolation source: hot spring sediment | place: USA: California | collected 2014-09-02
GGTGAAATAATCATCTCAAAACAGCTCTTTTAACCGCTTCAGCGGTTTATATTCACTCACCCTGTGATCGATTACAAATTTTCTGCAGAAGATTCATTTTAAATCAAAAATTATAGCTACAACAAACCGTTTTTTTTATTAAGTTGATTTAATTCACGGAGGGTACGATGGAAAAGCTTCAAAATTTGGTACAGAGTGTTATCAACGGAAAAGCGCCGGAGACGGAACAGTTAACCAGTGAATTGCTGGATTCAGGCGTTACTGCTGCTCAGGTTCTGAATGAAGGTCTGGTCAAGGGAATGGATGAAGTGGGCAGGCGGTTTAAAGCCAATGAATTTTATGTGCCGGAGGTATTGATCGCAGCTCGCGCCATGAAAGCCGGCATGAAAATTTTAAGACCGAAACTGGCGGAATCTGACGTAAAACCGATCGGCACCATCGTGCTGGGAACGGTAAAAGGGGATTTGCATGATATTGGAAAAAATTTAGTGGGGATGATGCTGGAAGGCGCAGGCTTCGAGGTAATCGATCTGGGGGTGGATGTCTCGGCTGAAAAATTCATCCAGGCGGCAAACGAAAAACAAGCCAGTGCGGTCGGTATGTCTGCGCTGTTAACCACTACCATGGTGAATATGAAATCAACAATCGATGAAATGACGAAACAGGGGGTTCGCGATTCTTTCAGGGTGATCATTGGCGGCGCACCGTTAACTCAGGGCTATGCCGATGAAATTGGCGCCGATGGTTATGCACCAGATGCAGCATCTGCTGTTGGTTTGCTTAAAAATATTTTGCAGATTTAGTCGCTCCGGGGATCAACGTTAAAGTCGCGATCAGTGTTAGTTGAAAAAGTTGAAAGTTGTGATAAGAATCCGCAAAAATGAAAAAACGTGAAACACTATGAAGCAGCGTCAAATTTGAGGAAAGAGAGCATGACATCAAAAAAAAGAATGCTTGCCGCGATCAATCGCCAGAAGCCAGATCGGCTTCCGGCAACCTCACATCATGTTCAAAAATATTTTTTAGACAGATACATGGGTGGTATTTCCCGGCAGGAATTTTTTGATCACTTTGGACTGGACGCGATTAGCTGGAATTTATTTTACAAGCCGGATCCATCCCGGCGTGAATATTACGACGATCCCAATCAACCGGTCGGTTTTTTGGAGGCGAGGCGCATTTTTTCTGATAATTGGCGTATTGAAAGTGAACTCGTTGCCGATCCCCAATATCATAGCGAACGCTTCAATTTCATTACGCCCGAAGGGAAATTGTCCATGGTTTTGCAATCCAATCCCCAGACCTCCTGGGTTAGCGAATATTTGATCAAACAAAAAAGCGAAATCGATTTGATCGCGAAACACGTTACCTATCCATTATGCGATGTGGAGACAGTGAATAAAGTGGCAGAAGATTTCGGAGAACGAGGATTGGTTCGGGGCCATATCCCATGTTTCGATGTTTTCGGACAACCGGGTTGCTGGCAGGACGCGTGCTGTTTGTACGGAACAGAGAAGATGATTATGGCAGTTTATGATGATCCGATATGGGTGCGTGATTTTTTGACGATTCTTCAGCAAAGGAAACTTCACTTCATCCGTTCAATGAGCGGAGCAAAATATGACATTCTCGAGCTGGGCGGCGGTGATGCTTCGACCACGGTGATCTCTCCAAAAATTTTCGAGGAATTTGTCGCTCCGTTTGACAGTGTTCTCATAAAAGCAGCCCACGACGCCGGACAGAGGATTGTATATCACACTTGCGGTGGAATGATGCCGATTTTGGAAAATATCGCCGCCATGCAACCGGACGCCATGGAAACTTTTACCCCTCCGGAGATGGGCGGCGACGTTGATCTGGCACAGGCAAAACAGCGGATCGGCGATAAAGTGTGCATTATCGGTGGTTTTGATCAATTCCATTATTTCACCGGCTGTACTCCGGAAGAAACGCGCGCCCAGGTTCGAAAATGCTTTAGCGACGCCGGGGCAGACGGAGGCTTTATCCTCTGTCCCTCTGATCATTTCTTCGACGCTGATCCGGCATTAATTCAAGCTTACGCTGATGAGGCAAAAAAGTGCGTTTATTGAAACTAAATTTTTGTGTATAAGCGATAAAGAAAATAGCCAAAAATATTAAACCAAACCGGAGAAATAAGATGGCTAATCTTTGCAACTATTCTATAGTTTGGTAATTTATCTCGTAGTAATGACTTTAATCATTTTTTTGCTGATTAGAGGCGACTGAAGTCGCTGCTACAAGTCCATATTTAATTTTATTCATTACCGGAGAAACAAGATGGCTAATGTTCTCAACTATTTTATAGTTTGGCAATTTATCTCGTAGTAATGACTTTAGTCATTTTTTACTATTAAAATGCGACTGAAGTCGCTACTACCAGCCCAGCCTGTATTTAGTTGTAATTTTAAAATAAATTTGACGGCTCAGGTGATAAAAAAATGCCACAAAGACACAGCCATCACAGAACCATGTCAATCGTCAATTGCCAGATTTTAGTGTAATAAATTGATTTTGAAGTTTCTTCCTAATCCCTGATTCTTGGAAATAGGAAAAATAGCTAGCTTATTTTTATTGATGTTTGCTAAAGTTAAAAAAGGAAAGACCGAATTTGAATTTAAGCCCGATTGATGCTGCGATAGTTGTTCTTTACATGATACTGGTATTCGGCGTTGGCATATACATGGAGCGAAGAGCCGGGAAAAATATCAACGCTTATTTTCTCGGCGGTGGGTCTATGCCGTGGTGGCTACTGGGAATGAGTGGAAGCAGTACCTATTTTGATATTACCGGCACCATGTGGATCGTCTCCACGTTTTACATTCTGGGCATGAAAGGTTTGTGGGAGCACTGGATCTGGTGCTTTCCGTTTGCCGGATTTCTATTTGCCTTTAAGGGGAAATGGATTTACCGAAGCGGTGTTTTAACCAATATTGAATGGCTCATTTTCCGTTATGGAGATAAAAAAGATGGACAGGCGGCGCGGCTGGTTACTGTTATTGCTGGTTTAATTTTGATGATATTAATGTTGGGGTATGCCGGAACCGGTGTCGGTAAATTTATCGAAGAATTTTTTCCGGTAAAGAAAGCGGTAGCCATTCCGATATTGTTTGCATTTACAGGACTCTATGTGTTGCTCGGAGGTTTTTTTAGTGTGGTTTATAGCGATCTGTTTCAAACGATTGTTTTGTTTCTGGCAGTGATTTACATTGCTGTCTGTGCGTTTATTCAGATCGATCCCGAAGTTTTTCGCAACACCGTGGGCAATCAATGGTACAGCTTGAAACCGGTTTGGCAATTGCCCACTTCATCAGAGGTCTATCAAGATTTATTCGGTTTGCTGTTTATCCTCTGGATGACGCGGGGTGTTATTTTATTGTTTAACAATGGCGTAGCTACATCCGGCGCTGAATTCCAGCGCTGTCGTGCCGCGCGGAATGAAAATGAAGCATCCAAAATGGCGTTGATGTGGGGTTTTATTTTCAGCATTCGCTGGGCGCTGGTTATGGCGTTTACTGTTTTCGGACTATCAATTTTTGCCAATAGCGGCAACGCTCTCGATGCCGAACGAATTTTGCCCATGGTACTAAATCGCGTCCTGCCGATCGGGATAAAGGGGCTGGTTATCGCCGGACTGATGGCAGCCTTTATGTCAACTTTTGATTCAACGCTCAACGTGGCGGCTTCGTATGTGGTCAATGATCTGGTGAAACCCGTATGGAAAACAGCAACTTCCAGGCAGTTGATCATTGCCAGCTATATTTCTACTTTGATCATTTTGCTGCTGGGAATTCTGATCAGCTTGCGTACCGAGCAAATCCGTGACATCTGGAATCCGATCAATTTTGCGCTGGGTTCTGCGCTGTTGGCGCCGGGTTTGATCGCTCCCTATTGGTGGCGGATTGGAGGCTGGGCGCACTGTGCCAGCGGATTACTGACGCTGATAGTGGCAATGTGGGTTTATTTTTTTACCGACTGGCGCGAATTACAATATTTCCCGATTATCGCCGGAGTCAGTTTTGTCTCGTGTATCATTGCCAGCTATCTGTTTGCTCCGGCATCGAACTCTGTTTTATTGAATTTTTATAAAAATATACGTCCGTTTGGATTTTGGAAGCCGGTACGGCGCATGATGGTCGCTGCCGGTGAAGATGATAGTCGCTTTGTTCGCGATAAAAATGATCTGCCTGTGGCAATCGTTGCAACCCTCTTTTTTATTGCACTTTATGTATGGATGATGGATCTGGTATTGCATAATTGGAGCAGAGTTTGGTGGGTAACATTGTTCTTATTCGTCAGTGGATTTTTTATCTATAAATTTCGCTGGAAGAGAATGAATGCGGTTATCGAATAAAATTTTCTTTTTATCAAAGACTAATTGGAAAATCTGATGAGGAAAAAATATTTCACAGCAAGGAGTAATAGATGAGTTTTCCGAAAAATTTCGTCTGGGGCGCCAGCGCTGCCAGTTATCAAATCGAAGGCGCTGCCTTTGAAGATGGGAAGGGACTGTCGGTGTGGGATATGATGTGTCGCTGGCAGGGGAAAATATTTCAGGGTCAAACCGGGAATACATCCTGCGATCATTATCATCATTACCTTGAGGATGTGAAGCTGATGGGCGAAATCGGATTAAAGGGATATCGGTTGTCCATTTCCTGGCCTCGGGTTTTGCCCGAGGGAATTGGCGGGGTAAATCATAAGGGGTTGGCGTTTTACGACCAACTGGTCGATGCGCTGTTGGAAAATGGTATTGCTCCCTGGGTGACTTTGTTTCATTGGGATTTCCCGTATGCGCTTTTTTGTCGCGGCGGCTGGCTCAATCGCGACAGCGCCGATTGGTTTGCAGAATACACGGCAGTCATTGTGGATAAGCTTTCAGACCGGGTGGCACATTGGATGACCCAAAATGAACCGCAGTGTTTTATCGGACTGGGGCATTACGATGGTTGTCATGCGCCCGGTATTCAGTTGGATTTTCCGGAAATCTTGCAGGCGACCCATCACGCGCTTTTAGCGCACGGAAAAGCAGTGCAGACCATTCGCGCCCATGCCAAAACAGTGCCGCTGATTGGCGCTGCTCCAGTCGGTATTGTAGCAATACCAGTTTCAGATTCAACCGATGACATTGGCGCGGCGCGGCAAAATATGTTTTCGATAACGAAAAAACATTACTGGAACAACACCTGGTATGCTGACCCAATGATTTTTGGCAATTATCCACATGATGGATTGAAGCTGTTTGAAAAAGATCTACCCCAAATTAAAGCTGGCGACATGGAAACGATTTGCCAGCCGCTCGATTTTTATGGCGCAAATATTTATCATGCGGAGACTGTGCAGGCAGATAATAAAAACGGTTACCAAATTATTCCTCAACCGGATGGTTATCCGATTACTACCATGGATTGGCCGGTAACACCTGAAGCGCTGTACTGGGGACCAAAATTTTTTTATGAACGCTATCAATTGCCAATTGCAATCACTGAAAATGGCGTCGCCAATATGGATTGGATCCATCTGGACGGAAAAGTTCACGACCCGCAACGAATCGATTTTTTGACGCGCTATCTCAGGGCGTTACGGCGCGCTGTTGAATATGGGGTCCCGGTGTTGGGCTATTTTTTATGGTCGATTATGGATAATTTTGAGTGGTCTCATGGCTATAAAAGAAGATTTGGGCTGATATATGTGGATTACCAGACTAAAAAACGTATTTTAAAGGACTCGGCTCATTGGTACCGCAATGTCATTGTTTCCAACGGCGGTAATTTGTGATCAGTTATGTCGGGTGGGGTGAGTTATTTATTAATATGAAAAATAGCAGCAACCAGGGCGTTGATATTATCAAGCGAGCGCATCAGTATGCTATCTGCTGATAGGCAATGTAAAAAAAATAAAGAGAAATTGGCTTGAAAAATTTCGGATTGGTTTTTCATATTCAGCGGTTTTCACTCCATGATGGACCAGGAATTCGAACGACCGTTTTCCTTAAAGGGTGCGTCATGCGTTGTTTCTGGTGTCACAATCCTGAAGGTCAGACAGCGCAACCAGAGATTGCGTTCAACCCGGAAAAATGCATCGGATGTGGTGCTTGTTTTTCAAGATGTCCGAATCAGGCTCATCAACACATCGATGAACAACATGTTTTGATTCGTGAACGTTGCACTATCTGTGGAAGTTGCGTTGAGACCTGTTACGCTGAAGCGCTTGAGCTGATGGGCAAAAAAATGACTGTGGAACAGGTGATGGATGAAGTGCTTCGCGACCGGATGTTTTATGAGACATCAGGCGGTGGTATTACTTTATCTGGTGGTGAGCCGGTGCTTCATGCTGCATTTTCAATGGAAATTTTAAAATGCAGCAAACAATCAGCGCTGCACACCGCCATCGAAACCTGCGGGAATTATCCGTGGGAACAATTGGAAAAATTGTTACCGTTCATCGATTTGATCATGATGGATATTAAATTGTTCAATAGCGCAAAGCATCAATCAATAACCGGGCAACGCAACGAACGCACTTTAGAAAACGGGCGAAGATTGGCTTTATCAGGCAAACCGATCATTTTTCGAACACCGGTCATCCCGACGGTGAATGACAATTTGGAGGATATCAAGTCCATTGCGCTTTTTATTCGCGAGTTGATGCAATCAAGGGCTGGCAATGATCCTGCTATTCAGTACGAGCTTTTACCGTTTCATAAGCTGGCAGCCGATAAATATCGCCATCTGGGGAGAGAATATCCGGCGCAACATTTGGATTCACCGGAGAACGGTTGGCTAAAATCCGTGGTTGATACAGTGCAGATGTTAGGAGTTCCGGTAATTTATCAGTAATGGAGTCAGCAGAAGCAATCGGCTTGAATTTATACCCGGAAAAGGTTGTGATTTGATTTTGTCGAAGATAGTCAACCCCGATTACGAAATTCAGGGCGGAAAAGCTTCCGGGTTTTTAATGTACGATAGATTTTATGGGGAAATATAAAATGAATCAGCTCAAATATCTTGATTGCCACGCCTCAATCGGAAAATGGTGGGACCGCGACCCCGATCATCCATGGACGATAGATAAAATGCTCGAAGATATGAAACGTTGTCAGATTCACGGCGCGTTGATTTATTCAAATTTGGCAAAGGAGCTGCAACCATCAGTGGGCAATCAACAAACGCTGCAAGTCTGTCGTGAGCATCCGCGATTGATCCCATGCTTGGTAGTTTTACCAGATCAGTGCGGAGATTTTATTCAAACATCACGATTGATCAGCGACATGCTCGAAAATGGTGTGAGGGCGGTGAAATTATTTCCCATGCTGCATCGCTATTCAATGGATGATCGGACAGTGGGGCGTCTTTTGAAGGGATTGGAACAAGCTGAGATTCCGGTGCTCATCGATCGCGGAGAAAACGATGCAGCCACCATTCAGATCAGTTGGGATGATGTGGCAAAAATATGCAGCCTTTATCCGAATCTAAATCTCATTTTACACAGCGTCCGTTGGGAGGCAACCCGTTACTTTATACCACTGGCGATGGAGTTCTCTAATTTGTATGTGGAATTTTCCAATTATCAGGCAAATCGCATCATAGAGCTGTTGGTGGAAAAGATCGGCGCTGACCAGTTGCTGTTCGGTACGCAGATGATGGAAAAAAGCCCGGGCGCTGCCAAAGCCATGGTTGATTATGCAGACATCTCGCAAACAGACCGTCAAAAAATTGTCGCTGGAAATCTGCAGCGCCTTCTTAAATTGGAGCGGATTCCAGGCGATTATCCGGAGGATGAGGTAAATGATGTCATTCTGAAAAAAGCTCATCAGGCTCAACCCATTGATGATATGGAAGTAATAGATTCGCATGCGCACCATTTTGAGAGCGACCATTTTGATAACGTGATTGCGGTTCAACCGAAATCGGATGTCCGGGGTATAATCGAGCGCAACAGTCGGATCGGTGTGGACATCACCTGTTCCAGTCCCTGGGTAGGGATCTGGAGCGATTATGAACAGGGAAATCGAATCACAGCCGAGGCGATCCAGCAGTTCCCTGATCAATTTATCGGCTATGCCACGCTCGATCCGCGTTACATAAAGGATTGGAAAGCTGAGCTCATCCTTTGCTACCAACAATATCGTATGCTGGGTATGAAGCCATATTTTCCACGCAATCGGATAGCGTACAACGATCCGCTTTATCAGCCCTGGTATGAGTATGGAAATGAACACCGCTTGTTTTCGCTGATGCACCCTTCGGATAAATTTGAGACCGAAATCGAGGATCTGGCAGAGCAGTTTCCGGAAATATCTTTTTTGCTGGCGCATACCGGGATGAGCTATAGTCAGGTAAAAAAACATCTGGAATTGGCAAAAAAATTCTCCAATGTTTTTTGTGAGATTACTTACACGGCGGTGACCAATGGTGCTATCGAATTTTTAGTTAATGAATTGGGCTCTGAAAAAATAATTTATGGTTCTGATACCTCGATGCGCGATCCGTTTCCCCAATTCGGCTGGGTAGCTTACGCTGACATTGCGGAAAAAGATAAGCGCAATATTTTAGGAAAAAATATGCGCAAGATTATCGATCGTTGTAAGATAACAACGTAAAAATCCGATGATCAAATTAAATGCTGAATAAAAATAAGGTGACAACGATGGACCAAATCAGAGTAACTGTCTGGAATGAATTTATCCACGAACAGGAAAATGATACTGTTAAGAAAATTTACCCTCATGGTATTCATTATGCGATTCAAGAATTTTTATCGAAAAATAAAGACATGAGGGTACAGACAGCGACTATCCATCAGCCTGAACATGGATTAACTGAAGAAATATTAAAAGAAACGGATGTGCTGACCTGGTGGGGACACATAGCCCACGATAAAGTTGACGATGAAGTAGTAAAACGTTGTCATAAACGAGTACTGGAAGGGATGGGCTTAATCGTGCTGCATTCGGGTCATTATTCCAAACTGTTTCGCACGCTAATTGGAACAAATTGCTCACTCAGATGGCGGGAAGCTGCCGAGAGAGAACGGCTTTGGAATGTTGAACCGTCTCATCCCATTACCCTGGGGATCGGAGAGTATTTTGAAATTCCAAATGCGGAAATGTACGGTGAAAGGTTTGATATTCCTACCCCGGATCAACTGGTTTTTATTTCCTGGTTTGAAGGGGGTGAGGTTTTTCGCAGCGGCTGCTGCTGGCAGCGTGGGCATGGCAAAATTTTCTATTTTCGTCCGGGACACGAAACCTACCCCATTTTTTACAATCAGCATGTGCAACAGGTCATTACCAATGCAGTACGATGGGCAAAACCAGTGGTTCGGATTTCGGATTACTGCCCGGAAGTAGACCCCATCGAGAAGATCGAAGCTAGGGAAGGTGAATACGGTAAGGCTGGTGTCAGGCAACAATTTTAAGCAAAATAATATCGGTCTGGTTCAAACGAAAATCGCAGCAGAAAAACCAAATGATGACGATGGCTCGTTTATTAATGCCGGAATTTTGCCTGCGGTTTTGAATATCGGTTCAATGCCTTTTACCGAACCATGGTACTACACCATGAATGATATTCCAGAAAAAGTGGACCTTCAAAATGTAAAAATGGCTCTACAATTAATTTTAGCTACGGTTTTATATTTCGACATCAATGGGAAAGGGATCTTTTATGAGTAAATTGGCTTATCTCGGAGGGGAGCCGATTACAGAAAATTTGCTGTCGAGCAGCGAATTAATTAGTTGCGCTGAATTAGAGCGAAAATATTTAGTGGAAGCATATAAGTCGGGAAAGTGGGATGATTGGCCCGGCGAAGATTCCATGGCAGCAAGGTTTCAGCGGGAATGGGCGCAGTTTAATAATTCCGATTTTTGCGCGCTGATCAGCAATGGTACTCACGGTTTGCAGTTAGCTCTGGAATCGCTGGACATCGGAGTTGGTGATGAGGTCATTGTTCCCGGTCTCACCTGGCAGGCGACCGCCAGCGTTGTGTGTGATGTTAATGCGGTTCCTGTGCTGGTGGATATCGATCCCAAAACGTTGTGTATTGATCCGGATAAAGTCGAACAAGCTATCACAACGCGCACCCGGGCGATTATTCCGGTGCATTTGTACCACCGGATGGCAGATATGGATCGTTTGTTGGAAATCGCGCACGACCGTAATATTTACTTGATAGAAGATTGTGCTCACAGCCATGGTTCAATTTGGGGCGATAAAAATGTGGGAATCATGGGCGTTTTCGGCTCATTCAGTTTTCAACGTTCCAAGTTGATGAATTCTGGTGAAGGCGGCGCGCTGCTGATGCAGGATGAACAGCTTTACTGGAAAGTTGTCAGCCAACGGAGCTGCGGAAGGGAATACAATAATTACCGGGTTCACAGCGGTAATTATCGCATCACCAGTTTTCAGGCAGCCATTTTGCGTGGTCAATTAGCCGCGCATTATCAGAACGCTGATACGATCGACCGGATGGGGAAAATCTTAGATGATGCGGTGGCACAGGCGCCGGGTGTTGAACCGCTGACGCGGCATGAAAAAAATAATCGACAATGCAGCTACGCATTTGTGTTTTTATATGATCCGGCTGCGTTTGACGGATTGCATAATTCGACATTTCGAGCCGCTTTGTCAGCGGAGCTGGGCCAATATTTTGATACGACTTATACCCCGCTTTCGCACAGCGAGGTATATTACCCACATACAAAAAAGCGTCACCAACTCAATGCGGAGTATGTAAAGGCAATCAATCCATCAGGTTGGGATTTGCCGGTGGCGGATGATGTATGGCAAAACCGGGCAGTGCTAGCACAATGGACAATCTTTGGCTGTCTCGAGCAACGGGCGCATTTGCTCACCGATGCCATTGTAAAAATTTATGAAAATCGCCATCAGCTTTTAAATAAACAGGCGAAAAAATGAACTTTATTCCCGGCAAAAACTGGTTTGTTCAGAAGGATGTAGTCAATTCGAATCGCGAATTTTGGGGACCTTATTGCGGAGCCGTATCGCTCAGCTTCGATGATGGTACAGCCAATCAATTGGAAAAAGCGGTCCCGCTTCTTGATGAGATGGGCATAGTGGCGACGTTTTATGTACAACCCTATGGCGATGACTGGCAGACAGTATATGCACCATGGAAAGCTGTAGCGGCGGTGGGCCATGAAATTGGAAATCACAGCATTCAGCATATTTGTCCTGGAAGTTATTTGGGCAATTCCGATGGATTAGAGGATAGAACGCTTGACGAAATTGAAGCCGATATCCTGGCGGCTCAGCAGCGATTAAACCAGCTTGTACCGCATCAACAACAATGGACGTTTGCCTATCCCTGCTACTGTCAGTTCGTTGGCAAAGGTCGGACGCGGAAAAGCTATGTTCCGCTGGTGGCGAAATATTTTCTCGCCGGACGATCCGCTGGTGAATACGGATTCGGAAACAACCCCCGGATAATTGATCTGGCATGCGTTCGCGGAATTCCAATGGAACGGATGAGCGGATTTGAGATGATCGGGTTGGTGGAGGAGTTGACACATCAGGGATTGTGGGTCATTTTGGTTTTTCACGAAATCGACGGCTCCAGACTTACCGTCGGCAGTTATGATTTTCTGTTACTGCTCAACTATTTGCAGCGAAAAAGAGATCTGATCTGGACAGCGCCAGTCGTAGATGTGGCCAAACTCATCGCTGCGAAAAGGTCACTGCTTTAAAATTACTGCGGCTGAAACAATTTTTATGATTGATAATAAATCTATGGAGGCAATCTAATGAACCGTAACCAGAACCATTTTCGAGCTTTACTGATGCTGTCGTTTTCACTGTTTGTGTTCGGATGTTCTCTCTCTGCGTTAGCACAACGTGGTGCTAAAGAATTTCCGGTCAATTTGTTGTTTTCAAAAGACGATGTTCCCCGAATTCTCGAGAACACACAACGCCCGTTATTTCAGGAATACTGGGGGTCTTTGCTCAAGGCAGATTTTGAAAAAGATCAAAACTACCTACGAGAAGCCTTTATCTATGCCCTGACCGGTGATAAAAAGCGCGGTCAAAATGCACGGCGCGCCATGCTGGAGATGCTCAAAAGGAAGCGCTGGGATTATTTTTTGGAAGACAACAAACACACCCTCGGCTTTTTGCGCGCCGGTAGAAACACGGCCTGGATGTCTCTGGGGTATGATTGGTGTTATGATCTTTTCAGCCCGGCTGAACGCGAACAAATATTGAGTCAAATTGCAGAAAAGGGATGCGTCCCGCTCTATCGGGCTTTGTATGGCTTTCGTTACCCGGAAACGGTGAAACATTGGGGATTCGATCCGGAAGCAGACATCCCTTATGAAGTTCCGGACATGAGCCGCTGGCCCATCATTTTAGGACATAATAATTTTCGAGCCGTCATATCCGGAGGATTTGCTTTGGGCATGTTCACAATTTGGGACCGCGATGAGCGGGTTGAGGAATGGTATGAGATGTTGCTGGACAGTTATGACTGGTTTGTCGATCTGTTGATGCCGGATGGCAGCTATGACGAAGGCGTCGCCTATTGTAATTACGCCATGACCTATCTGATTTATATGATGGAAGCTTTTGAGCGCAAAAACGATATCAATCTTTTTGACGGCGCAAATTTTATCGGTATGATGGAATATTCACTGGCGATGTACATGCCGCATTTATTGTCGCCGCGCAGCAGTGTGAACTTTGGTGATGCGGACAAAAGTTTGAACTCGGCGGTGGGGTTTTGGGTCGCCCGTCATTCCCGAGACGGACTTTCTCAATACATTGCAGAAAACTATCATCAGGATCATGATATTTTTTCACTTGTCTATTACGATCCGACAGTGAAACCAGTCCCGCCGGTTGAGAAAAAGTTGTTCAAAAAATTAGACCTGGACTGGATCATCACCCGCACCGGCTTTGATATTGATGATTTGGTTGTCGCTATGCGTAGCGGTCCCCCGATGAATCATGAACACGCGGATCGAAATTCAATCCTGTTAAAGGCTTATAGAGAAGTTTTGCTGGCGGATCCGCTGCGTCCCACTTATGATCCCAACAGTCCGGGTTGGCTGTTGCGCACGGGCCTGGGACATAATACTGTGCTCATTGATGGTAAAAGCCATCAATATCACCTTGGCGAAGAAGGGACAAACGCTTCCGATGCCTGGGCAAAGATTGTCCGTTACGGCAGGCGACCCGGGTATGACTTCTGGGCGAGCGATGCGACTCAGGCATATCAGTTGGTGAATGATGATGTGAAGACGGTCACCCGAACAGCGCTTGTTTTTCATGAAATTCCTGCCGTAATTGTTCTGGACAAAATTGAAAAGTATGAAACAGCCTCTCGGTTTACCGCTCGATGGCAGGTGGAAAACCGGGATCAGGCAGGCAAAGCGATTGTTTCCGATGATAATTTTACGATCTTCCGTCCTAATGCCAGATTTTATGCGGTGTACGCCGGAGCACCTGGGATAACACTGAAAACGGATTTTTTACCACTGCCTGAGGAGATCGGAACTTACCCGTTTGTGGATGCTGTCACTGAAACGGATGGGATTGAATTTTTTTCAATAATGGTGGGAACCCCACTCCGCAACCAGGAAACTGAACCTGAAATTGTGATAAACAACGAGGCCAATGTCTGGAATATCGATTTGTCCAAAAACGGGACAAAGTTTGAATTGCGCATACTGGATCTGGGCGCATTGCCGGAATTTGAACTGATAAACAATGAATTCATTGAAGAATAATTTTTGCGGCTGGAGATATTGATGTTTCACCACATCGATAAATTGAAACACGAGCCCCCTGTCGAAACTCAGGTGCGGATTGAACGCGGTTGTCCGCGATTGTTTCTCAACGGATGTGAAATATTTCCGTTGTTCGCCTGGAGTTGGGGGCTGGAGCAAAGCGCTTCACTTTTTCGTGAAGCTGGAGTACAGGTGCTTCATCCGATACTCGGTTTAAATTCCATCTGGAGTTCTCCTGAGGTTTACGATTGGACTTCGTTTGATCAATTGTTTGATCGTCTGTTGGAAGAACACCCGAGTGCTTTATTCCTGCCCCGGCTGCTGCTGGACGCTCCTGAATGGTGGAAGCGCTTGAATCGTGATGAGCTGGTGGAATGTGCAATTCCGGTTGACACTGAAACCAAAGCTCGTTATCACACAGCACGGATCAATCCGGAAGGGGGATGGTATTGGGGATTGCCGCTGGAAGCGCCGTCGCTGGCGTCAGAGAAATGGATTCATGATATGGAAAAGATATTAATCGGGCTATTAAAACATGTCGAGCAATCTCCGCTGCGCAGCCGCGTTATCGGCTTTCAAATCGGCTCGGGAATATATGGTGAATGGCACTATTTTTTAGCCGAATTTCTACCGGACCGGAATCGAGCGGTTGAGAGAAAGATCGGCGCTGTGCCTGATGCCAGCGAGCGAATTCAAACCCGGTTCGGACTGCTGCGGGATCCACAGTATGAGAAGCAAGTCATCGAATTCTATGAGCGGTTCCATAATGAGGTTATCGCCGATGCCATTTTACATTTTGCAAAACTTATCAAACACGAGACAAAAGGAAGCTTGCTTTGCGGAACATTCTACGGTTACCAGTTGGAGAACGTCTGGGTTCAGGAAGGCGGTCATCTGGCGCCGGAAAAAATCCTTTCCAGCCCGGATATTGATTTTTTGGCAAGCCCTTACAGCTATCAATCGACCAATATCGAATCTGAACCGGCCTGGAAACACGATATCCTGGATGGCGCCGGAAACTGGCTGGGAAGGGCGCGTGGCATCGCCGGGGACGGCGGTTATCGGGTATTGTTGGAATCGGTGAAACGACACCGGAAATTGTTTTTTGTTGAGATCGATCCTTCAACCTATTTGCAGCCTGATCCGGAAACCAATCCTGATCCGAATCTGGCGGACTATGAATGGAATTTAGCGCCCATCGGCGGTGAAGGGTGGAACACAGTCGAAGGTTCGCTCAATATTTTGACAAGAGACCTGGGACAGATGCTGGTCTGTGGAAACGGTGGATGGTTGATGGACTTTGGCCCGCTGCTTTCAATCAAACGCAGTTGGTATGATGACCATCGAATCGTTGAATTGCTCCGTCGTTTTGTTGATCTCGGGCGACAAAGAATGGCCTGGAATCTGACTTCGACAGCACAAATTGCTGCGGTGTACGATGCGAAAAGCTTATTTGTCACCAGCCACTGGAAAGCGGAAGAACCATTTGACAAAGGCATGGATTGTACCGATTTTTTTACCCAGTGGTTTTTGGACGGGCAATCGAGAGCGCTGCATCGCATCGGAGCGCCAGTGGATTTTCTTTACCGCTTTGATTTAAGCGGTAATGATAGCAGTAAGTACCGATTAATGTTAATGGCAAATCTTTTCTATTTAACTGAAGATTATATCAATAAGTTGATATCGATGCTGAAAAACAGCGGCGCAACAGTGGTCTGGTTTTACGCGCCGGGATTTGTGTCTCCTGACAGGCTGAATCTGGCAAATATGGAAAAACTGACTGGCTTTAAATTTGACATCATTGATCAGCCCGGTCCGATGATGATTGATTGTCAAATAGCGGATGCTGGCATTGATCTCAATTTCGGTGTTAATTCAATGCGTTATCCGCGGTTCGCGGTAAAGGATGTGGCAGTGTCATCCTTTGGTAGATGGGTAGATAATGGAAAGATCGCTTTTGCCAAAAAAGCCATGGATGGCTGGACTTCGGTCTATTTGGGTGCAGCACCAATACCCGTGGAAATATTACGATGGTTGGCGAGAGAAGCCGGCACATATTTGTGGAGCTCTGAAGCGGATATCATCTATGCTTCAGCCGATGCCGCGATGATTGTCGCCACATCCGATGGCGAGCGAACCTTGCGTTTACCAAAATCGATGCAGGATGTGGATAGCGGTGTTTCCGATAGCGTTCACCGTCTGACAATGAAATTTGGTCAGGTAAAAATATTTTTAGTCGAATCCTGAAAATCGATTGAAGGGTCAAGCCGAGATGTCGATAAAAAAACAAGTCAACTGTTAACAAATAATGAATGGAACTCGATATGAACCTTGGTCTTCCGGTAATTGATTACATCGTGATTTTTGTCTATTTAACCTTAATGATCATCATCGGATTTTATTTCTCCAGATTTATGAAAGGTGGCAAAGATTTTTTTATCGGCGGAAATCTGATACCCTGGTGGGTCGCCGGAGTTTCGCTGTACATGACCCTGTTTTCTGCCTGGACTTTTACGGGCGCTGCCAGTTTTACCTACAACACCGGCTGGTACGGCATTTTGTATCTGGCAACCTGGCCGCTGGCGTTTTTCATCGGCTTTCAGGTATCTGCAAAGCGATGGCGGCGCACCCGAATTCAGTCGCCGGTGGAATATGTGCACAGTCGATTTAACAAATCGACCCACATTTTTTTTACCATTGTGTTCTCATTGATTTCAGTCTATTGGCCCGCTCATCATCTGGCATCGTTGGCAAAAATTTGCGCGCCGACGTTGTTTCCCAATTCAATGACCGCGATTGATATTATGATCATAGTAACCGGGGTTATCATTATGTTTTACACCTTTTACGGCGGGTTTTGGGCAGTTTGTGTGACCGATGTGATTCAGTTTTTGATTTTAATCGGAATCATCATTGTGCTCATTCCGGCGGCGTTTTTATCCGGCGAGCTCGGATCGGTAAGCGAATTTCTCCGGAATGTGCCGCCGCTTAAGTTGACGAACATTGTTCGCGGGGCAACGACTTATGATATCTGGTACCTGATCGGAGTTCCGCTTGCCTTTGTGTTTAGTTATATGACCGGTGGTAATGCCCAGCGCTATTATAGCGTCAGGGACGAAAACGCAGCTAAAAAAGTGGGTTGGCTGGCTTTTGGCTTGCTGATGTTCGGGCCGGTCTTCTTTGGGTTACCGCCGCTCATCGGAAAAGTGCTCTGGCCTGACATTAGCGCGTTGACATATTTTTCCAACATAACCAAACCGGATGAAAATATCTTTATCGCGGTGGTGATGCACTACATGCCCGCGGGATTGGTGGGGATTTTTCTATCAGCCATGATGGCGGCGTCGATGTCGGCTATGGATAGCGCCTGGAACTCGCTTTCAGCAATTGTTTCGATTGATATTTTTAAAAGGTTTATTAAACCACAAGCAACCGAGCGCGAAGTGCTGTTTATCGGCAGAGTGACTGTTGTCGCATTGAGCATGATAACCATCGCTATTGCCCTGACGATTATTCATAGTCAATATGGGGTGTTTACGGTTACCAATATCATTTTCGGATTGACCGGTGTGCCGGTGGCGATCCCGTTGTTGCTGGGGATCATGTATCGAAAGATGTCGCGCTGGTCAGCGATCTCATCGGTCATTGCCGGCACGCTGATGGCTTCGGTCGCTAAATTTGCCTTGAAGTACAATCTTGGTCCCCAATATATTATTACTGTACTGATTACGTTGTTTTTTATCTTTGCTTCTTATTCGCTGGCAAGGTTGTATTTGAAACAAAAAAAGCTTTGTTTGATGGCAAATGTTACCTTTGGTATCCTTCTCTGGCTCTATTTTTTAATCGGCAATACCAATCCCAACTTATCGTTTGCAAGCTTGCTGGCAGCGTTAAACGGAGGAATTTTAAATTTTTTGGGAACAGCCCATTTTTGGGTTTTGCTTAGCGCTGTGGTGTTTGCCGGACTGTCACAACAGTTCAGTGGAATCTACGCCCGCGATTTAACTGCCAATCAGGATGAGCTCAACGCCTTTTTTAAGAAAATGGATACACCGATTGATGTTAAAAAGGAAGTGCTTGCCCGCGGAGCAAAGGAGGTAAATGTTTTTCCGCTGGTTGGTGGCGTGACCATGATTATCGGTATGTTATCGCTTGTGTTGCTTTTGACTTCCACTGCCAGAGAAAATATCAGTGCAAGTATTGGGTTTAGCGGATTTTTAATTGTGGTCGGGTTACTGTTTTATTTTTCAAAAATCTTTAAAAAACCAGTGGCAAAGTTGAGTGTAAAAAATAATGATCGTTAAACGATCGGCATTTTGAGGTGTTTACATTGGTGGTTTTAGATAACAATTTTCATTTTTGAATTTCAGGTATTATAAGATTAATCAACAAAATGAGGTACATCAAATGATTTCAAGAAGAAAATTTATGGCCGCTGCCGGATTATCAACCGGCTTTGTGCTAACAAATCCGATTTTTTCATTGCGAGGGTTGTTAGCTGAGGAAGATTCGAAACCGATGGGTTTGTTGTTTTCACGGGAAGATGTTCCGGCGCTTAAAAAAAAGCTTGAACTGCCGTTGTTTCAGGAATTTTGGACGAATATGTTAACGGCTGATCTGGATGAAGATCGAAAGTTTTTAGCAGAAGGAGTCGAGTTCAATAATCAGATTTGGCATATTCCCCGTGTTTGCCAGATATTGGAGCGGGAAGCTTTTGTTCATTTAATTACCGGTGAAAGCGCGCGGGCAGAATTGGCTCGACAGGCTGTACAGACTATTCTCAAATTTGAAAAATGGGACTATTTTCTCGAAGCCGGAAAATACGTCATCGGCTTGCAGCGCGCACCGCAGACGACCAAAACATTGTCGCTGACTTTTGATTGGCTCCAGGATGTGCTCTCCGAAGAGGAAAAACAAGAGATAATTAAGCAATTGCCGGAAAAGGGATGCGAGCCCTGTTTTCGCAGCCTGTATGGGATGCTGCATCAGGATGAAGTAGTCGGTTGGGGCTTTGACCCTGAGAGCTCTTTTTTTGAAGAACGGGATATGCGCAATTGGCCCAGAATTTTGTCCCGCACCAATCTTCGGGCAGTGCCCATGAGCGCGCTCGGTATCGCAACGATTTTTCTTAATGACCGCGACCCGCGTACCGACCGCTGGATGAAAACCGTCAAACAAAGCTATTATGACTTTGTTGATATGTTCGCGCCTGACGGAAGTTATCCCGAGGGTACCGGCTATTGCCGCTACACCAGTGAAGAGTTGATCCTGTTTCTTGATATTTTATACCGACAAAAAAAGCAGGATTGGCACGATGCCATCAGTTGGCAGGGGGTGATGGATTTCCTTCTCATGACGCGGATGCCGACCACGACCCACGAATACGGCCATGTCAACTTCGGCGATGGGGGACACGGTTTTGGCTCGGACATCGGTTTTTGGGTTGCGAAGAAATTTAATGATGAGATCGCCCAGTTTGCTGCCATTAACCATGCACAGCGGCATAATATTTTTTCTGTGGTGTGGTATGATCCAAAAATCAAAGAGAAGGAACCCAAAGGGAAATTCCATTATCGTCGTTTTGATATTGATTGGGTGGTGGTCACCACGGGATTTGAATTGGATGATTTCGTGGTTGCTATGCGCAGCGGTGGTCCGGCAAATCACGAGAATGCGGATCGCAACAGCATTATTCTCAAGTCCAACGGTGAAAATTTATTGGTGGATAACTGGCATCCGCCCTACAGCCACCTGCATCCGGCGTGGGCTTTGAGAACATCACCGGCGCACAATACTGTGTTGATTGACGGAAAAGGACATCAGTATCATGACGGACTGGAAGGCACTAACGCCTCGCTGGCAGAAGCTAAAGTTGTCAGTGAGAAAAAGACCGATGACTATGTGATCGTTAGTAGTGACGCTACTCAGGCATACGGTTTGGTGATGGATCATGTCGAACAGGTGATGCGTACTTTTTTGGTAATACCGGGATTAAAGTTTTTGCTGGTGATCGACAGTCTTGCCGCAAAAGAGCCGGCAGTTTTCACAGCCCGTTGGTTTGTTGATAATGGCGATAAAATGGGTAAGATTCAAGTCGATGGCGATAAATTTTCGATACAGCGTCCGTTGGCGCAATTACACGGAATCGGTAAGTGCAGCCTTGATGAGCAGCTTACAACCAATAAATTTCCCGTTCCAGAGGAGCACGGCGTTTATCCCCATCTGGACATTTCGGCGACGAAAAAGGGCGAGCGGGTGGATATTATTTCGGCGATGGCGGTCAGCAATTCAGAAGCGATTGAACCAGTAATTTCTGTTAAACAAAAAACCAATCAATGGCAGGTGGAGGCTCAAATTCAACAAAAACGGGTTCAGATTCAAATTTCTACAAAAGAAATGCTCCCTGAATTGTCGGTGAAGATTGTTTAGTCAGAATTAATTAAAAAAAAAATGGAGAATAGAACAGAGAGGTGAAAGTAATGAATTTGGCTCAATCACGAAAAATGCACTCCCGTGCGCTCGAAATTATTCCCAGTGGAACCAATACCAACAGCAAACGGGTCGAAGTTTTTTTAACGGCTGAACATTTTCCGTCATACATTGAAAAGGCAAAGGGCGCTTATGTTTGGGATTTGGACGGGAACAAGTATGTTGATTACATCGCCTCGCTGGCGCCGGTGAATATCGGTTACAGCATCGACCGGATCAACAGCAAGATTCGAGATCAACTGGAAAAGGGCATTTTATTTTCACTGCCCAGTTCCAATGAGGTGGAGTTGAGTGAAATGCTGATCGAAAAGATTCCCGGCGCTGAAATGGTTCGATTTCTCAAAACCGGCGCTGAAGTTACTTCCGCGGCAGTGCGTATCGCGCGGCTGGTTACCGGCAGAGACATGGTTTTAAGTTGCGGATATCACGGCTGGCATGATTGGTGGAGTGCGAAAATCAACGCCAGAGGAATTCCGCAAAGTTGTCGAGATTTAATCGCGAATTTTCAATTCAATGATTTTGATCAATTGAAACGACTTGTCGATCAGCATGAAGGGAAAATCGCCTGTATTTTTTTAACCGCTGCGGAATACGGCGCCGAACCCAAAAATGAATTTCTGCAAAAAATCCGTCAACTGGCAGATGAAAAAAATATACTGTTGATTTTTGATGAAATTGTCACCGGGTTCCGCTGGGCAATGGGAGGCGCCCAGGAAAAATATGGCGTGATTCCGGATCTTGCTGCTTTCGGAAAAGGCATGGCAAATGGAATGCCCATTGCAGCAGTGGTGGGCAAGAAACAGTACATGTCGCAGGCGTCGGAAACATTTATTACCTCCACCTATGCCAGTGAAGCGCTGTCGATTGCAGCGGCAATCGAGACCATCCGTATTTTGGAGGAAGAACAAATAATTACGAAATTATACCGGCTGGCAGACGCGCTGCGCCAGGGATTACATGAGATTGCTAAGCTGCATCATATTCAAATTGAGACATTTGATCCCACTCCGGTGGTTAAATATGAATTTCACTTCGGCGACATTGACAAAAACGAACGGGCGGCTTCTGAATTTATGAGGTACTGTGTCGAACACGGTATTTTGACGCGGCGTTATGGCAGTGAAATGAGTCTCTGCCCGATGGGCGCTCACACTAATGAGGATGTTGAATTTACACTGGATATTTTTGATAAAGCGGTTGCAGCGGTCAAATCAATTGTTTCATGAAAATGAGGTCGATTATGAAATTAAGTTTTTCAACATTGGGACTGTCTCTTATACACATCTCCGAGCCCACGAGAC
>OMKS01001387.1_pt1 | contig 21529 bp, 17 predicted proteins | sample 1674721 | NCBI WGS metagenome assembly OMKS01 (sample SAMN06264996, study PRJEB25208) | sediment metagenome | isolation source: hot spring sediment | place: USA: California | collected 2014-09-02
CTCCTGGTCGGGAACGAACTCGGCGATCGTACGGCGGCCGCCGGCGCGGACCCCGCGAAGCTGGTCATCGAGATCAAGGAGACCGCCGCGATCGCCGACCTCCACCAGGCTCGCACGTTCGCCGAGGCGCTGGGGCGGCTCGGCGTCGACGTCGCGCTCGACGACTTCGGCGCCGGGCTCGGGTCCTTCTCGTCGCTGCGCGCGCTGCCGATCGACTACCTCAAGATCGACGGGAGCTTCGTCAAGGACGTGGTCACCGACCCCATCGACCTGGCCATGGTGAAATCCATCAACGACATCGGCCACGTGATGGGCAAGCGCACCATCGCCGAGTTTGTGGAGAGCGCGGAGATTCTGGAGAAACTCCGGGAGCTGCACGTGGACTACGCGCAGGGGTATCACATCGCCCGCGAGCGGCCCATCGGCGACCTGGAACTCAGCGTGCCCGCCGACAACCGTGGACGCGCGCCCGGAACCGACTAGCCGGCGCCGGCGCGCTTAGTCGTCGAGCGCCTCGGCGATACGCGCATTCACCGCCGCGGCCGCACCCGGCCCGAACTGCGTGCGTCCCGGCTCGAAGACATCGGTGAAGGCATAGTCGAAGGCGACGTCCTGCAGGCCGAGCGCACCGAACATGCGGCTCTCCGTCGAATAGTCGTCCTCTTGAAAGGCCAGCGTCGGCCAGCCATCCTCGCCCGGCGAGAGCACGGGACCGAAGAACAGAATCCCGGGCTTGTTGCGGCAGCGCAGCACGCAGCTCCCTTCGGTCACCCCCGCCATGGGGAGGAAGTCCATGGTGCGGGTGAACTTGCTCTTGCGATCGAGCTTGAGGTCGATCGTGCCGTCGATGGCCGGCACCTCGGCCTCGAAGGCCATGGTCTCGGCGTCGCTGGCCTCGCGCCAGAGGTCCACGTCGCGCGCGCCGCGTCGGCTGGGGAAATAGATGAACTTGAGCGGCGCAATGTCGGCCAGCGCCTGGCAGGTGGCGGCATCGAAGGGCGGCGTGTTGATCAGCACGCCCTGCACGTCCTTGTCCACCAGGTAGTAGACGGCGGGGCTGGAACCCTCGAGAAAGTAGACGGTGCGGTCGCGCAGTTCGAGAAGCTTTTGCAGCATGGCGGGCGGATTCAGGTCAGTCGGAAAGACGTCATCATCGCCTCGCCGGGCGGCGTGGACAAGAAACACCACAATGCGCGGGTCTTTTCGGGCGCCGGCGGGGATCAGTCGTGCTGGCGGCTGATCTCGCGCATCTGACCCTCGATCCAGGCATGAACCTCTTCGTTGAGGGCCTCCGGGGTCTTGCCCTGCGTGGCGATGGGCGCGCCGATGCGCACGACGATCTCCCCCGGGTGCTTGATCAGGCTGTGCCGGGGCCAGAAGTCGCCGGCGTTGTGGGCAACGGGAATCACCGGGTAGCCGCTCTCGGTCGCGAGCACCGCGCCGCCGATCTTGTAACGCTTGGTCTGGCCGGGCAGCACGCGCGTCCCCTCGGGAAAGATCACCACCCAGATGCCGTCGGCCAGGCGCTGCTTGCCCTGTTCCAGCAGCTGCTGCACCGCCTGTCGCCCGGCGGCACGGTCAATGGCGATGGGCCGCAGCACCGAGGCGCCCCAGCCGAAGAACGGGATGCGCATGAGTTCTCTCTTGAGCACGTAGGTCTGGCGCGGCAGGAAGCGGTTGAAGGCGATGGTCTCCCAGGTGGACTGGTGCTTGGAGAGCACCACCGCCGCACCCTCGAGGTCGCGCACGTGTTCCACGCCCTCCAGGCGGTGACGCAGGCCGCAGGTCACCTTCAGCCACCAGATGTTGAACACCGGCCAGCCTCGGGCGATGGCGTAGCGCGTGTCGTTCGGCAGGGGCAGCAGCAGGGTCACCAGCAGACCGAAGAACACGGTGGAGGAAGCAAAGCCCAGCCAGAACAGGGCACCGCGCAGGTAGAGTACGGGCTTGGTACGAAACGGGTTCATGCGCCTCCCTCGGTCAACAGGGCGTCGGCCGCTGCGGCCAGATCGTCGTGGACCGCGGTACCCTCGGGCAGGCCGCCCGCGGCCAGCGTGCGTTCGCCCTGGCCGGTGCGCACCAGGATCGGTCGCGCATCGACCTCCGCGGCGGCCTTGAGGTCGCGCAGCTCGTCACCAATGACGGGCACACCCTTCAACGACACGCGCAGGCGCTCGGCAATCTCGCGGTATAGACCGGGCCGCGGCTTGCGGCAGTCGCAGCCGTCGTCCGGCCCGTGGGGGCAGAACACCACGCCGTCCACGCGCCCCCCCAGCTGGGCGAGCAGCCGCGCCATCTTCTCGTGCATGGCATGCAGGGTGTCGATGTCGAAGAGGCCGCGGGCGATGCCGGACTGATTGGTCGCCACCATCACCGTGTAGCCCGCCTGGTTCAGCCGCGCGATGGCCTCCAGGCTCCCGGGCAGGGGCACCCAGGCCTCGGGCGACCGGATCGCAGTCTCCGCGTCCCGGTTGATCACCCCGTCGCGACCGAGGATGACGAGCTTCATGCCGGCGCCGTTGCGTTCAGCCCTGCAGCCGCGACAGGTCGGCCGCGCGCAGGAACAGGTTGCCGAGGCTGTTCAGGAGCGCGATGCGGTTGTTGCGCAGCGCCTCGTCCTCGGCCATGACCATCACCTCGTCGAAGAAGCGGTCCACCGACTCGCGCAGCGCAGCGAGCCTGGTGAGCCCGGCCTCGTAGTCGCCGCTGGCGAAATCGGGTGCGACGGCCTCGGCCAGGTCGGCGACCCGGTCGGCAAGTTCGGCCTCGGCCGGCTCCTGCAAGAGACCCTTGTCGATCTTTTCCGCCGGCGTGCCCTCGAACTTGCGCAGGATGTTCTGGATGCGCTTGTTGGCGGCCGCCAGGCTCGCGGCCTCGGGCAGCTTTCGGAAGGACTCCACCGCGCGCACGCGCTGGTCGAAGTCCAGCGGGCGCGTGGGGCGCTGGGCCATAACCGCGTCGATCACGTCGGGCGCGATACCGCGGTCGGTGTAGTAGGCCTTGAGGCGCTCGAGGATGTAGTCGAAGGTCTCGTTCGCGGCGGCCTTCGCATCGACCTTGTCCGCCAGCCCGTCGGCGGCCTTGTCGAGCAGTACCCGAAGATCCAGGTCGCGGCCCTTCTCGATGATGATGCGCAGCACGCCAAGTGCGGCGCGGCGCAGGGCGAAGGGGTCCTTGGTGCCGGTGGGTTTCTGGCCGATGGCGAAGATGCCGAGCAGCGTGTCGAGCTTGTCAGCCAACGACAGGGCCTGGCCAATGTCGCCGGCCGGCAGGTCATCGCCGGCGTGGCGCGGCATGTACTGCTCGTCAAGCGCGTTGGCCACCGCTTCGCTCTCGCCGGCGTGGTGCGCGTAGTAGCGGCCCATGATGCCCTGCAGCTCGGGGAACTCGTAGACCATGCTGGTGACGAGGTCGCACTTGGCCAGCTCCGCCGCGCGCATGGCCTCGCCCTTGTCGGCGCCGATGATCTGAGCGATGAACCCCGCCAGCTTCGCCACGCGCTGCGACTTCTCCCACACCGTACCGAGCTGCTTCTGGAAGACGATGGTCTTGAGCTGCTCGGCGTAGTCGCCCAGCGGCTTTTTTCGGTCCTGCGACCAGAAGAAGGCGGCGTCGGCAAAGCGCGGGCGAATGACGCGCTCGTTGCCCTCGCGCACCTTGTCCGGATCGCGGCTCTCGATGTTGCTGATGGTGATGAAGTGCGGCATGAGCGCACCCTGCCTGTCCACCACAGCAAAGTACTTCTGGTTGTCCTGCATGGTGGAGATCAGCGCCTCCTGGGGCACCTCGAGGAACGTGTCCTCGAAGCTGCCGCTCACCGCGCTCGGCCATTCGACCAGGGCGGTGACCTCATCCAGCAGATCCTCGTCGATCACCGCCGTGCCGCCCAGCCGGTGCGCGGCCTCCTGCACCTGGCCGTAGATGGCCTCGCGGCGCGCCGCGAAGTCGGGCATCACGTGGCCCTCGGTCTGCAGCATCGGCGCATAGCTCTTCGGCTCGGCGATGGAGAGCGGCTCGGGGTGATGGAAACGGTGCCCACGAGTCTCGCGCCCGGCCGGCACGCCGAGAATGGTGGCGTCGATCACCTGATCGCCGAACAGCAGCACCACCCAGTGCACCGGGCGCACGAACTCGGCCTCACCCGCGCCCCAGCGCATACGCTTGGGGATCGGCAGGCCAGCCAGCGCCTTCTCCACGATCTCCGGCACCAGCTCGCCCGTGGCCTTGCCCGGCTGCGCCAGCTTGTACGCCAGCCAGGCACCCTTGTCGGTCTCGAGCTTGTCGAGGTCGGAGACCTCGACACCGCAGGAGGCGGCAAAGCCCTCGGCCGCCTTGGTCGGCACGCCCTCCTCGTCGAAGGCCGCCTGCAGGGCAGGACCACGGCGCTCGATGACCTGGTCGTCCTGCTTCTCGGCCACGCCCTCGATGAGGGCGGCCAGACGACGCGGCGCGGCATACAGCGTGATCTTGCCGGGCTTGAGCTCGGCCTGGGTGAGGCCGTCCATCAGGCCGGCGCCGAAGGCCTCGGAGAGGGACTTCAGGGCCCTGGGCGGCAGCTCTTCAGTGCCGATCTCAATCAGAAGGTCGCGCGTCTCAGCCATGGGTGGCCTCTTCCTGTTCCTTCAGCATGGGGAATCCGAGCTGTTCGCGGGCGGCATAGTAGGCCTCGGCCACGGCGCGGGCCAGGGCGCGCACGCGCAGGATGTAGCGCTGGCGCTCGGTCACCGAGATGGCCTGGCGGGCGTCTAGCAGGTTGAAACTGTGCGAGGCCTTCAGCACCTGCTCGTAGGCCGGTAGCGGCAGGCCCGCCTCGATGAGGCGCTGGCTCTCCTTCTCGCAGTTGTCGAACCAGTCAAACAACGACGCCGTGTCGGCATGCTCGAAGTTGTAGGTCGACTGCTCGACCTCGTTCTGGTGGAAGACGTCGCCGTAGGTGACGGTGCCCTGCGGGCCCTTCGTCCAGACGAGGTCGTACACGCTCTCCACGCCCTGCAGGTACATGGCGATGCGCTCGAGCCCGTAGGTGATCTCGCCGGTCACCGGGCGGCAGTCGAGCCCGCCGACCTGCTGGAAGTAGGTGAACTGGGTGACCTCCATGCCGTTGAGCCAGACCTCCCAGCCCAGCCCCCAGGCGCCGAGCGTCGGCGATTCCCAGTTGTCCTCGACGAAGCGGATGTCGTGCACCAGCGGGTCGATGCCCAGTGCCTTCAGCGAGCCGAGGTACAGCTCCTGGATCTGAAGCGGCGAGGGCTTGAGGATGACCTGGAACTGGTAGTAGTGCTGCAGCCGGTTGGGGTTCTCGCCGTAGCGCCCGTCGGTGGGCCGACGCGAGGGCTGCACGTAGGCCGTGCGCCACGGCTCGGGGCCGATGGCGCGCAGGAAGGTGGCCGGGTGGAAGGTGCCGGCGCCCATCTCCATGTCATAGGGCTGGAGCAGCACGCAGCCCTGCCCCGCCCAGTAGTCCTGCAGGCCGAGGATCATGCCCTGAAACGTCGAGACGTCGTACTTTGACATCGTATTTTATGGGGGTTTGAGAAAAGGCGGCCAGTATAGCCGCAGACCCCCCTGAGCTACCACCCGGCAACCCCCCCAAACACGACCGTTGATCCGGAGGAGCCCGCAAGGCGGCACGAAGCGTGCTAAGAGAACCCAAGGGACCCAACCACAGCGAGGTGAGCAGATGCCGCAACTCATCGTCGAACCCACCAGCATCGCGCAGTGGCAGCGCCTGGTGCGCGACGCCGGGCGCGAGGCGCAGCGCGAGCTGGACGAGGAACTGGAGGGCTACCTGGTGATGGTACTGGCCCGGGGCCTGCGCGAGGTCGAGGGCCTGTCGCGGGTGGTGGCCCTGGACTACCTCCACAGCCTCACTGCCGGCAGCGGCGATCGCGCCCGGGGCCTGCGCGACGTGGGCGACCGCTGCCTGCTCACGGCCGGCCTGTTCCCGCACCGCGCGGAGCGCCGGCTGGTGCGCATCAGCTATTTCGTCGACATCGGCCGGACGGCCTACGACACGCTGGCCGGACAGCTCGGTCACGCCGCCGCCGAACTCTTCCGCCACATCGCCGTCGCCTTCGTGCCGCTGATGGAGGTACTGCAGGCGATGCGTCGCCTGGATGGGCGCCCGGCGCTGAACGCCCTGGAGGCGGTGGAGCTCATCCAGGACACGGGCAGCGAGGCGGCACGGCGTGAACTGGCACGCTACACCGACGGGCTGCTCGGACCGGAGATCTCGGGACGACGGCACTGAAACACCTTTTTGCCACAGAGAGCCCAGAGTTCTGGTGCCGAGTTTGGGCGTAGGAGCGCTGCGAGGCGCGATACCCATGTCAGGCGAAGCCGCCACCCCTTGATCGCGCCTCGCAGCGCTCCTACGGGTGCTGGCCTTGCTCTGTGCCCTCTGTGGCAGACAGCGCCCCCTGGCAATACCCGATCAACGAGGTCTGCTATAATTCGCGGCCGATTTTCAGCCGGCCGCGCCGCGGCCTTCGAGTAGTTCTCATGAGCAATACCCAACGCAAGGCCGTCGCCCTGATCTCCGGTGGTCTGGATTCGATGCTGGCGGCCCGCACCATCATGGAGCAGGGCATCCACGTGGAGGGCATCAACTTCTTCACCGGTTTCTGCGTGGAGGGGCATACCCACGCCATCCGCAGGAAGGATCAGGAAAAACCCAAGCGCAACAATGCGCTGTGGGTGGCCGAGCAGCTCGGCATCAAGCTGCACATCGTCGACATCGTCGAGGAATACAAGGACGTGGTGCTCAACCCGAAACACGGCTACGGCGCCAACCTCAACCCCTGCCTGGACTGCAAGGTCTTCATGGTGAACAAGGCCCGGCAGTGGATCGAGGAAAACGGTTTCGACTTCATCATCACCGGCGAGGTGATCGGCCAGCGCCCCATGTCGCAGCGCAAGGACACCATGCGCATCGTGGTGCGCGACTCCGGGGCCGACGACCGCCTGCTGCGCCCGCTGTGCGCGAAGAACCTGGCCCCCACCCTACCCGAACGCGAGGGCTGGGTGGACCGGGAGAAGCTGCACGACTTCTCCGGCCGCGGCCGCAAGCCGCAGATGGCCATGGCGAAACGCTTCGGCTTCGACGACTACGCCCAGCCGGCCGGCGGCTGCTGCTTTCTCACCGACGAGAGCTACGCGAAGAAGCTCGGCGACCTGTGGGAACACCGCGGCAGGCGCGACTACGATCTGGACGACATCATGCTGCTCAAGGTGGGCCGCCACCTGCGTCCCGCCGACCACTACAAGGTGATCGTCGCGCGCGAGGAGGGCGAGGTGAAGTTCCTCGAGGGCTACCGCAAGCAGTTCACCCACCTCCGCACCCTGAGCCACCCCGGCCCGCTGGTGCTGGTGGACGGCCACGACATCGGCGCCGAGGACCTGATGACCGCGGCACGGCTGGCCGCCCGTTTCAGCAAGGGCAAGGACGCCGAGGCCGTGGAGGTCGCGATCACCCCCAGGGGCGAGGACGCCCGACTGGTGACAGTACGCCCGCTCACGGCCGACGACATCCCGCCGGACTGGTACGTCTAGACTGATACGGCGCAAGGGCGGGAATTCCCTTGTGCAGCGGACCACGGCCCGGCACCGCGCCGGGCCGGCAAGGCGTCCTCCCCCGCCGGCTCGCACGCATTTCCCTGTACACGGCGTTTCCGGTATCTTTCGCCAACCATGGACGCCGTTCTCGCCCGCTTCGCCGCCGTTATCGACACGCTCAACGACTGGGTGGGGCGCGCCGTCGCCTGGCTGACGCTCGCCATGGTGCTGCTGATGTTCGCCATGGTGGTGCTGCGCTATGGCTTTGACTGGAATTCCATCGCCCTGCAGGAATCCGTGACCTACCTGCACGCCCTGATATTCATGGCCGGGGTGGCCTATACGCTGCGCCACGACGAGCACGTGCGGGTCGACATCTTCTACCGGCAGATGACCCCGCGTCGGCGGGCGCTGGTGAACCTCCTGGGCGCGCTGCTCCTGCTGGTCCCGGTGTGCCTGTTCATCCTGGTGGAGAGCTGGGACTACGTGGCCCGCTCCTGGCGCATCCTGGAAGGCTCGCGCCAGACCGGCGGCCTGCCGCTCACGTTCCTCCTCAAGTCCTTCATTCCCCTGATGGCGGGCCTTTTGCTGCTGCAGGGGCTGGCGCAGGCGGCTCATGCCCTGCGCGTGCTGCGCGGGCGCGAGACGCCGCCCCCGGCGGACGGCGTGGAGGACGTGCTCTGATGGAGTGGGTCGCACTGCTGATGTTCGCGGCGGTCGTCGTCGTGCTGCTGGCGGGCTACCCGGTGGCACTGACGCTGGCCGGCGTGGCGCTGGCCTTCGCCGGGCTCGGCATGCTCATCGGCGGTTTCGACACCGGCCTGCTGGTGACCATGCCGGCGCGGCTCGCGGGCATCATGGAGAACGAGACGCTGATCGCCGTGCCGCTGTTCGTGTTCATGGGGGTGATGCTGGAGCGCTCGCGCGTGGCCGAGAACCTCCTCGACACCATGGCCATGCTGTTCGGCCCCCTGCGTGGCGGGCTCGGCATTTCGGTGATCCTGGTGGGCATGCTGCTTGCGGCCAGCACCGGCATCGTCGGCGCCACCGTGGTCACCATGGGCCTGCTGTCCCTACCCACCATGCTCAAGCGCGGCTACAGCCCGGCACTGGCCAGCGGCACCATCTGCGCCTCCGGCACCCTGGGCCAGATCATCCCGCCATCCATCATCCTCGTGCTGCTGGGTGACGTGCTCTCCTCCGCCTACCAGAAGGCCCAGCTCGACCAGGGCATCTTCTCGCCGGAGACCGTGTCGGTGGGTGACCTGTTCATCGGCGCGATCATCCCGGGCATGCTGCTGGTGGGGCTGTACCTTGCCTACCTGATCGGCATGGCCTGGTGGCGGCCGGCCAGCATGCCGGCGATCCCGGCGGCCGAACGCGACATCAGCAGTGCGGCACTGTTCATACGCGCGATCAGGGCCCTGCTACCACCGCTGGTGCTGATCCTGGCCGTGCTCGGCTCCATCATGGCCGGCATCGCCACGCCCACCGAGGCAGCCTCGGTGGGCGCGGTGGGCGCGCTGTTGCTGGCGCTCGTCAACCGCCAGCTCGACCTGCCACGGCTGCGCGAGGTGATGCGCTCCACCGTGCGCGTCACCAGCATGGTCTTCCTGATCTTCATCGGCGCCTCGCTGTTCTCGCTGGTGTTTCGCGGCTACGGCGGCGATGACCTGGTGCACGAGCTGCTGAGCGGCCTGCCGGGCGGCGTGTTCACCGCCGTGCTCATCGTCATGCTGGTGATGTTCCTGCTGGGCTTCGTGCTCGACTTCATCGAGATCACCTTCGTGGTGGTGCCCATCGTGGGGCCGGTGCTGCTCGCCATGGGCCTGGACCCGGTATGGCTCGGCATCATGATCGCGATCAACCTGCAGACCTCCTTCCTCACCCCGCCCTTCGGCTTCGCGCTGTTTTACCTGCGCGGCGTCGCCCCGGCGGAACTCGCCACCCGCGACATCTATCGCGGGGCCGTTCCCTTCATCGTGATCCAGCTCATCGCACTGGGCCTGCTTGCCCTCTGGCCCGGCCTCGCCACCTGGCTGCCGGACGTCGTCTACAACCGCTGACGCGTCCGCGTCGGAACTTTCCGCATTGCCCGTAGGCCTTTTCTGTAGGAAGGGCCTGATAGCCCGGTCGCGGTTTCTGTGATTAGGTTCACTCAGCGGGCCGGTCCGAGTCGGGATGATTAGCCGATCCGTGTTTCTCACCGAGTCATCCGGCAACAGGCGTCGCGGGCGGTCGGCGGGGAAATACGGACTAAGCTCCAGGGTACGGCGGCTGCACACTGGGGGGTGGGTACACGCCGCTGGATCCAGGGCCCAAGCTCCAGGCCCGTCTTAAACCCGTGTAGTCATCGCCTTTACTTGCAGGAGAGTACGCCATGAACAGCCAGCCCATTTCCACCGCCCATCTTGCCGACCTTCGTCCCGTCCCGCGCTTCGCCAACCTGACGACCCACTACGATGCGAAGCACGAGGTCGCCTGGTGCTACATGCATGCCCAGCCGCGTCCGAGCTTCACCCCGGCCCTGCTCGAGGACCTGAATGCCTGGTGCGACCTCCTCGCCTCGGGCCAGGCCTGCAACGCCCAGCCCGTCGCCTACCATGTGCTCGCCTCCGACGTCCCGGGCGTATACAACCTGGGAGGCGACCTCGCGCTGTTCCGCGAGCTGGTCGAGACCGGTGACCGCGCCGGCCTGCGGCATTATGCGAAACGCTGCATCGACGCGATGCACGCCAACATCCGTCACTTCGACCGCGACCTCACGACCATCTCGCTGGTGCAGGGCGATGCCCTGGGTGGCGGTTTCGAGACCGCCATGTCCAGCGACGTGCTCATCGCCGAGAAGGGCAGCAAGCTCGGCCTGCCCGAGATCCTGTTCAACCTGTTCCCGGGCATGGGCGCCTACAGCCTGCTGTCGCGCAAGCTCAACCCGACCCAGGCCGAGCGCCTGATCCTGAGCGGGCGCGTCTACAGCGCCGAGGAGCTCTTCGACATGGGCGTGGTGGACGTGCTCGCCGAATCGGGCGAGGGCGAGATGGCCGTGTACGAGTACATCAAGCGGGAGAACCGCGCGCGTAACGGCTTCCGCGCGCTGCGCAAGGTGCGGGCCCACGTCGATCCCGTGACCTACGAGGAACTGGCCGAGGTGACGGATATCTGGGTGGACGCGGCACTGCGGCTGACCGGCCGCGACCTGCGCATGATGGAGCGCCTGGTGAGCCGGCAGACGCAGAAGGCCGATACCGACGAGGCGGCGGCCTGATGGCCGGCCATCAGGTCATCGCATCACAGTGCCTGGACAGATAGGCATCCAGGGCCACCAGCACCTCCTCGAACGCCGCCTGGATCTGGTTCGCCAGGTCCAGCGGCTCCCCGCCTGACATCGCGTAGGACTTGAGGCGCCGCGCCTTCAGGCACAACGCCACCAGCCGCGCCGCGCCCAGCTCGCTGGAGCTGCCACGCAGCGCATGCACCGCATCCTGAAAGGCGGGGTAATCGGCCTCGTCCACCGCCGTCGCCAGCCGTTCGAGCTGACGCCGCCCATCGCGGGCATAGCCGTCGACGAGGTCGCGCAGGAAATCCATCCCCGATCCCAGCTGCACGAGGCCATCCAGCACCTCGGTGTCCACCGCCGCAGCCTCGCTCCCGCCCTCGCCGTAGGACGGCCCTTCCTCGTGCGTCCCGACAGCGGGCGCCGGCCCCTCCCGCCACCCGAACTGCGCGATGGTCTCCAGCAGCCGGCTGGCGTTCACAGGCTTGGTCAGGTAGGCGCTCGCGCCGGCCTCGTCGCAGGCGCGCAGGGCCTCGACCGTCGCATCCGCGGTGAGGATGATGACCGGCATCGCCTCGCCGCGTGCCATGAAGCGGTAGGCCTTCAGGACATCGATGCCACCCAGCACCGGCATGTTCATGTCCAGCACCATGAGATCGAAGCCGTCGTCGCTCTCGAGACGATCCAGGGCCTCCTGGCCGTTGGCCACCAGCGTCACCTCGTGTCCGCCGCGCACCAGGATGCCGCGAATCACCTGCTGATTGGTCTCGTTGTCCTCCGCCACCAGGATGCGCAGGCCCGCACGTTCGCGCTGCCGGAAATGCGCCGCCAGCGAGACCACGTTCTCGGCCAGCTGATGTTCGCTGTGCGCAGCGTGCAGGGCATTGAACAGCAGGCCCTTGTGAATCGGCGCATGCAGTACCGCCGAGTACCCGGCCTGCAGCCAGGCCTGATCGCGCCCAGCGCCCGGCGCCACGTCCACCAGCACGAGCGAGACTTCGCGCAGGCGGCGCTCCGCACGCACGGCGGCGGCAAACTCGCGCGGCGGTGTGTCCAGCGCCTGGCGCTCGATCAAGGCGACGCTGCAGGGCTGGCCGGCCCGGGCCCCGTCGAGCAGGGTGACGAAGGCCCGCGCGCCACTACCCACGTGCGCATATTCCAGCCCCCAGCCCCTGAGGTGTGCGCCGAGCTTGCGCGCCGTGGTCTCGCTCGCCAGTACCAGCACCCGGGGCGCGCCCAGCGCCTCGACCGGGGGCTCGTCGATGCTGACGCCGGCCTGCAGCTCGAACGGCAGTTCGAACCAGAACAATGAGCCCTTGCCCGGCTCGCTCGCAAGCCCCATCTCCCCGCCCATCAGCTCCACGAGCTGCTTCGAGATCGCCGTGCCGAGGCCGGTGCCGCCGTAACGCCGGGTCGTGGACACGTCGGCCTGCTGGAAGCTGTCGAAGATGCGCGCCTGGTCCTCGGGAGCGATGCCGATGCCGGTATCCAGGACGTCGAAGCGGATACGCACGGACTGCGGGTCCGGCGTCGCGTACACCCGCAGTTCCACGCGACCCGCCTGCGTGAACTTGATGGCATTGCCGAGGACGTTGATCAGCACCTGCCGGATGTGATGCGGGTCCCCGCGCAGCAGGAAGGGCGTATTGGGCGAGACGTGCGCCACCAGCGACAGTCCCTTCGCGTGCGCGGCGTGTTCGAACATCTGCGCGGTGTTGGCCACCAGGGCATGGAGGTCGAAGTCGGCCTGCTCGACGGTGAGCTTGCCCGCCTCGATCTTGGAGAAGTCGAGAATGTTCTCGATCAGTTCCAGCAGGGTATTGCCGGAGCCGTGAATGGTCTGCGCGAGTTCTCGCTGCTCGCCGTTGAGCTCGGTGTCCATCAACAGGTTGGTCATGCCGATCACGCCGTTGAGCGGGGTGCGTAGCTCGTGGCTCATGTTGGCGAGAAACTGGCTCTTCGCCTTGCTGGCCGCCTCGGCCCGCTCGATGGCCGCATTCAATTTGCGCAGCAGGGTGGCCATGTACATGGGCAGCACGGCGAGGATCAGCATCATGCTGACGCTGAGTACCGGGCTGTCACCCCAGAACGGTGTCGTCAGATAGACGTAGCTGAAACCCGCGATGCTGAGCACGGTGCCGGCCGCGAGGTAGGGGATGCCGTAGCGAAAGCCGTTGCCCATGGTCACCCACAGGTAGACCGCCACCAGCGGCGTGCCGGCCTCGCCGCTCAGAGACATCAGCGCGCTGGTCACGCCCATGTCGCCAATCAGGCCGACGATGCGCCGTAGTGCCGAGGGCTCGGGGTGGATGACGATGGAGAGGAAGATACCGAGCGAGACGAGGATGTAGACCACGCCGATGACGGCGACCGCGTGCCCGGTGTGCGTGGACAGTTCCCGGAACCACGGGGAGAGGAGATAGAGACCAAACAGGGAGACGATGCCGATGCGCACCAACGCCTGTTCGTGTTCGCTATCGGGCCGCGCCCTCAGGCGCTGCCAGAAGCGGCCGACGAGACCCGGCAATGGCGGTTGTGTCTGCATGCGTTCGGTCTGCCCTCGTGCCCGCCCGCCTGTCCGACTTCACCTCGAGGCGTCGTCGGCCAGGTCCTGCTGAATGGCACGCACCCGTCCGACCTGCTGCAGGAAGGCATCCACGCAGGCCGGGTCGAGTGCGCGACCACGGAGCTGACGCAGGCGCTCCGCGGCCTCGCTGAGCGTGAGCGTGGTCTTGTGCGGCCGCTTGGCGGTCAGCTCATCGAACATGTCGGCCACGGCCACGATGCGCGCGGCCAGCGGGATTTCCTCGCCACCCAGGCCATTAGGATACCCGGTACCATCATAATGCTCATGGTGGCCGAGCGCGATCTCGGCGCCACGGCGTATGTAGCGCGAGGGGCTGTCCTTGAGGATCTCGTAGCCGATCACCGTGTGGCTCTGCATGATTTCGGTCTCCGCCGCCGTGAGTGAGCCCTGCTTGAGCAGCACGCTGTCGGGCAGCCCGGCCTTGCCCACATCGTGCAGGGGCGCCGCCAGTTCGATCTCGATGCAGTCGGCAACCGGCAGGCCGAGACCCTCGGCGATCAGGCGGGCGTAGCGGGCGATGCGGTGGATGTGGTTGCCACCACTCTCGCCCCGGTACTCGCCCGCGCGCGCCAGACGCAGCAGGGCCTCGCACTCGCGGGTGTGGGTCTCGCGCACGGCCACGGCGACCTGGTCCTCCAGCCAGCGACTGCGGTCGCTCAGCAGGGTCTGCTGGCGACGCAGGGCGAGCAGGTTGCGGCAACGCGCGCGGCACTCGTGCGGGTCGACGGGGCGCGTGAGAAAGTCGGTGACGCCGGCATCCAGGGCGGCCTGGCGGATGCGCCGGTCGTCCATCACCGTCACCATCACCAGCGGGACGTGCCGGCACTCCGGCAGGCGCCGCAGTTCGCGCACGAAGCGCAGACCATCCATGCCGGGCATCTGGCAGTCGCTGACGATGAGGTCAGGCACGCGCTGGGCGATGCGGTCGAGTGCGGCCTGCGCGTCGGCGAAGCCCTCCACCTCGATGGCGTCGTCGAGCGTGTGCAGCAATTCCTCGAGGATCCTGCGGCCGGTCAGCTGGTCGTCGACCACGACGACATACGCATGCTGGCGCGCAAGGGGGGCAATCTGACGGGTGCGCGGAGCGCCATCCGCCCGTTCGACGGGGATGGCGGCATTGTGCAACCCGTCCGGTTCGAGTCTCCGGATCCGGGTCATGTCCTCTGGTCCTTTGGCCGCGCCGCTGGCGCGTGAATGCGCGGAGTGTGCTCCGCTGTTATCGTTTTCGGGCCGCGATTGTACGCAGGCCGGGGTGGCGGGGGAAGTACCCGGTCACCATTTGGGGTCTTCCGCCCGGTTTTCGGGCGGGCGGCGGTTCAGGCGCCGCGGCACCAGCAGAGGATCGCGTTGTTCGCGGGCATCGCCACGTCAGCCTCCAGCGTGAGGCCCTGGGCGGTGGCCAGCGCGTCCAGCGCCTCCAGGTCGCGCACGCCGCTGCCGGGATCGCGCCCCCTGAGCCAGGTGTCGAACCGGGCGTTGCTCTCGCTGGTGTAGCACCCCTCGCGGTTGAACGGGCCATACAGGGCAAAACGGCCGCCCGGCGCCAGCACCCGGCCGATGCCGGCGAACATGGCCTCCACCGCCGGCCAGTGCATGATGTGCGCGGTGTTGGCGGAGAAGACGTACTCGACCTGCACCACCGGCCAGTCGGGCGCGCTGACGTCCAGCGCTACCGGCATTCGCACATTGGGAAGACCCGCTTCCTCGATCCAGAGCCGGATGCCCGCCAGGGCCTCGGGCACGTCGCTGGGCTGCCAGTCGAGCTGCGCCAGGTGGCGGGGAAAGAACACGGCGTGCTGCCCCGTCCCCGAGCCGATCTCCAGCACCCGGCCCGGGCGGTCGAAGAGTTCGACCAGGACCTGCAGGATCGGCTCGCGGTTCTGGTCGCAGGATTCGGCGTAGGGCTTGCTCATAACGGACCCTTCCTTCATTGATCCAATAAAAAAACGGCCGGATACCCGGCCGTTTTCATGCGCTGGCGGCGCAGTCTAGCGATTGTACCCGTTCATCTCCATCTGCTGGGCACGTTCCACGTACTCCTGATAGGCCGGCACGGCGATGGCCGCGAGAAGCCCGATGAAGAAGAACATCACCACCGGCACCGCGATCGCCATCAGGTACACGCCGCCATTGTTCGGTTTGGGTGGCAGGCCGTACTGGTTCTCGCCATCGGTGCCCGGAGCGAACAGCATGAACAGCGACATCAGGATGTTCACGATCGGCACCAGCAGCAGCAGCCAGAGCCAGCCGCTGTAGCCCATGTCGTGCAGTCGCTGCACCCCGAGGAACACGGCGATGACGGTACCCACGACGGCGGCCACCAGGTAAAGCCCGATGAACATGGGGCCCAGCGCCTCCGGGTTGTTACCGACCATCGGCACCATCACCGCGGCGGCGATACCGAGCACGATATACAGCGCGAAGGTAATCATGAAGCTGTAGCCGAAATAGCGCAGCCGCCCCAGGCGGCCGGTACCAAAGACCTTCGGCTCGGCATAGGCCACGGCGGCGTCGGCCACCGCACTACCCGGTGCCGTATACGGATTGGTTGCGGACATTCATGGTTCTCCCTGTTGATTATTCTGGTTCCAGCGGTCGTCGCCCCAAGCGACCTCTCCCCTGGCGGGAGTAATGCTAGCACCGCACCGCACGGCGTGGTATCCCTGCCTGGAGTGCGGATATCACGCGCCGAGGGACATCCGTGAGACGGGTCGCAGCGTCAGCCGGTCCAAAGGCGGTAGAATCCCGCGGCATCAACTACCAACAACTGCAGAGGGCACTGCCATGAAACGCGTAATGACCAATACCCTGCTCGCCGCCGCGCTGGCCATCGGCCCGGCGGCCGCCCTGGCCGATGGGTGGTACATCGGCGCCAAGGCCGGCTACATGGCCACCGACGCCAACGGCTTTGACGACGCCACCAACGCGGGCGTGGTGCTCGGGCGCGACATCATCGGGCTCGTCGTCGGCGACGTGAGCCTGGAGGGCGAGTACACGACCACCATCGACGACGGCAAGGCCGGTCTCAACGACTGGGAGATCGACACCCTTGGCGGCTACGCCGTGTTCCGTTCGGCCGGCCCGGCCTACCTCAAGGCCAAGGGCGGCATCGTGCGCTCGGACATCTCGGTCAATGGCGCCTCGGATGCGAGCACCGACACCTCCGCCGGCCTCGGCCTCGGCCTGAGTCTCGGGCTCGCCCAGCTGGAACTGGAATACACCCGCATCAACAATGACCTCGACGACATCGACTTCGTCAGCCTGACGGTGAACTTCTTCTGATACGTAAGGGTGAGGCGGAGGGCGAGAGACGCAAGAGATTCCGCTTTCGCCTAACGCCTCACACCTAACGCCTTGCGTCCCCTCATCCGCGCACGTCGAAGTACGCCCGCTCCGAGATGTCGTGCCACTTGACCGCCTGGTCGTAGAAGCCCTCGTAGGAGTCGTACACGCGCCGGGCGAACTCGTTGTTGCCGACCAGCCCGCCCACCACCTCTTCTGAAAGGCTGCGCAGGCGCACGAGCACGTCGTCCGGCAGGCGGCGCACGTCGACGCCGTGCTTGCCGACCAGGGTCTGCAGGGCGTCGTGGTTGCGCGCAGTGTAGAGGTTGAGCATGTCCTGGTTCACCACACGGCAGGCACTGATGACGATGCTCTGCAGGTCGGCCGGCAGCTGCTCGAAGGCGGCCTGATTGATGATGGCCTCGAGCGTGGTGCCCGGCTCGTGCCAGCCCGGGTAGTAGTAGTACTTCGCCACCTTGTGCAGGCCGAAGGCGAGGTCGTTGTAGGGGCCGACCCATTCCAGCGCGTCCAGCGCGCCGGTCTGCATGGCCAGGAACAGTTCGCCGCCGGCCATGTTCACGGGTGTGCCGCCGGCGCGCTTGAGCACCTCGCCACCCAGTCCCGGGATACGCATCTTCAGGCCCTTGAGGTCCTCCAGGCGATTGATCTCCTTGTTGAACCAGCCGGCCATCTGCACGCCGGTGTTGCCGGCCGCCGCCGGAATCACGCCGTACGGGGCATACGCCTCCTTCCACAGTTCCAGCCCGCCACCATAGTGCAGCCAGGCATTCATCTCCTCGGCGTTCATGCCAAAGGGCACCGTGGAGAAGAAGGGGAAGACATCGCTCTTGCTCTTCCAGTAGTAGGCCGCGCCATGGCCCATCTCGGCCCCGCCCTGACTCACGGTGTCGAATACATCCAGCGCCGGCACCAGCTCGCCGCCGCCGAAGACGCGGACCTTGAGCCGCCCGCCCGACATCGCGCCGATCAGGGTGGCGAGCTTCTCGGCGCTGGTGCCCATGCCCGGGAAGTTCTTGGGCCAGGTGGTGACCATCTTCCACTCGAAGGTCTCCTGCGGGCGCGCCGCTGCGGTGGTCGCGGTCGCCTCGTCCCGGTTGCAGCCGGACAGCGCCGAGGCGCCCACGGCCAGCGCGCCAACGCCGGCGCCCTTGAGAAATTCGCGTCGTTTCATGAAACGGGCCTCCTGGTGTGTTTGTTCTCGCTAGGATTCGAAAGATGTTCCAGGCCGCGTCACAGCGGCTGCAGGTTCGCGTAGGCCAGCACCAGCCACTTGTCGCCGGCATCGGCGAAGTTCACCTGCACGCGGGCGTGACTGCCCTGCCCCTCGTAGTCGATCACCAGTCCCTCGCCGAACTTCGGGTGCCGCACGCGCTGGCCGACACCGAGACCCGCTTCGGGCGGCGGCTCGATCGGCGTGTGGGCCGCGGGCCGGTACACGGGCTGGGAGATCGACACCCTGGGGCGGATCTCCTCGATGAGCGCGGCCGGGATCTCGCCGATGAACTGCGAGGGCAGGTTGTAACGCTCGGAGCCATGCAAACGGCGGCGCTCGGCACAGGTGAGGTACAGGGCTTGGCGCGCGCGGGTGATGCCCACGTAGCAGAGCCGACGCTCCTCCTCCAGCCGCCCCGGCTCGTCCAGCGACATCTGGTGCGGGAACAGCCCCTCCTCCATGCCAGCGAGGAACACCAGCGGGAACTCCAGGCCCTTGGCCGCGTGCAGGGTCATCATCTGCACGCAGTCCTCCCAGGAATCGCCCTGACCCTCGCCGGCCTCGAGCGCGGCATGGGAGAGAAAGGCCGACAGCGCATCCATGTGTTCGTGCACCTCCGGGTCGAGCACGAAGCCCTGCGCGGCAGTGACCAGTTCGTCCAGGTTGTCGAGCCGCGCCTGGCCCTTCTCGCCCTTCTCCTTGCCGTAATGCTCCTTGAGGCCGGAGTGCGCGACCACGTGCTCGACCTGCTCGGCCAGCGGCAGGTCGCCGACCGCCTCGGCCATGCACTCGATCAGGACGGTGAAGCCGCGCAGGGCGTTGCCGGCGCGCGCGGTCAGGGCCTGGTGCTCCAGCAGGGCCGAGGCCGCCTGCCACAGCGGCAGGTTGTCGTGGCGCGCGCGCTCGCGAATCTGCGCCAGGGTGCGTTCGCCCAGGCCGCGTGCCGGCTGGTTGACCACGCGCTCGAAGGAGGCGTCGTCGTTGCGGTTGGCCACCAGGCGCAGGTAGGCCAGCGCGTCGCGGATCTCGGCGCGCTCGAAGAAGCGCAGCCCGCCGTACACGCGGTACGGGATGCCCAGCGCCATGAAGGTCTCCTCGAACACGCGCGACTGGGCGTTGGAGCGGTACAGCACCGCCACCTCGTCGCGGCGATGCCCCTGCTCCGCCCACTCGCGGATACGATCGGCGACGAAGCGCGCCTCGTCCTGCTCGTTGTAGGCCGTGTACAGGCGGATCGGCTCGCCGCGCTCGCCGTCGGTCCACAGGTTCTTCCCCATGCGCCCGTCGTTGTTCTCGATCAGTGCGTTGGCGGCATCGAGGATGGTCTGGGTGGAGCGGTAGTTCTGTTCCAGGCGCACGGTCTGGGACTGCGGAAAATCGCGGGTGAAGCTCTGGATGTTCTCGATGCGCGCGCCCCGCCAGCCGTAGATCGACTGGTCATCGTCGCCCACGGCGAAGATGGGGTTCTTCTCGCCGGCGATTAGCCGCAGCCAGGCGTACTGCAGGCCGTTGGTGTCCTGGAACTCGTCCACCAGGATGTGGCGGAAGCGCTGCTGGTAGTGGTGCAGCAACGAGGCGTTGTCGCGCAACAGCTCCAGTGCGCGCAGCAGCAGCTCGGCAAAGTCCACCGCGCCGGCACGGCGGCAGGCGGCCTCGTAGGCACTGTAGATGCGCACCATCTGGCGCACAAAGGGGTCACCGGTGTCGGCGATGTGCTCGGCGCGCTGACCCTCGTCCTTGCGGCCGTTGATGTACCACATGGCCTGCTTGGGCGGCCAGCGCGACTCGTCCACCTCCATCTCGCGCATCACGCGCTTGACCATGCGCAGCTGGTCGTCGGCGTCGATGATCTGGAAGCCCTGCGGCAGATCGGCCTCGCGCCAGTGGGCGCGCAGCATACGATGCGCCAGGCCGTGAAAGGTGCCCACCCACATGCCACCGGCCGGCACACCCAGCAGTGCCTCGATGCGCCCGCGCATCTCGCCGGCCGCCTTGTTGGTGAAGGTCACGGCCATGATGGCGTAGGGTGAGACGTTCTCGACCTGGATCAGCCAGGCGATACGGTGCACCAGCACGCGGGTCTTGCCGCTGCCGGCCCCGGCGAGTACGAGCACGGACTGGGGCGGGGCCGTAACGGCCTCGCGCTGGGCGACGTTGAGGGGATCGATGATCGGTGTGACGTCCATCGGCCGGATTCTACCAGATGCGCCGGCGGCACCCGACATGCGGGACATGTGGGATGGAACATGTCAGGCTTTGGCTACACTATATAAGAAGAGCGACACGAACGGACCCGCGACCCCTCGATGAGCCAGGACGACAACCCCAAGAGCATGCAGGCGCTGTGGCGCTCCTCTCCGCTGGCCGGTGCCAACGCCGCCTATCTTGAAGCCCTCTACGAACGCTACCTGCGCGACCCGGGGTTGGTGGCGGCGCACTGGCGTGACTACTTCGACAGCCTGCCGCGCGTCAACGGCACTGAGACCGACGTGCCGCACTCGGACATCCGGCGAGAGTTCCGCAACCTGGCCCGCAGACGCCCGCCGGGTGCGGCGGAACGCCCGGCCGAGGCCATCAGCCTCGACCACGAGCTAAAGCAGGTGCGGGTGCTGCAGCTGATCAACGCCTACCGCTTCCGCGGCCACCAGCTCGCCGAGCTCGACCCGCTGGGCCTGACGAAAAACCCCGAGATACCGGAACTCACGCTTGCCCATCACGGCCTGAGCGAGGCCGATCTCAATCTGCGTTTCCAGACCGGTTCTCTCACCGGTCCCGGCGAGGCCACGCTGGCCGAGATCCTCGACACCCTCGAGCGCACGTACTGCCACCACATCGGCGTGGAGTACATGCACATCACCAACACCGAGGAAAAGCGCTGGATCCAGCAGCGCCTGGAAAGCACTCGCGCCACGCCGGACTTCGATGCCGACGCCCGCCGCCGCCTGCTCTACAAGCTCAGTGCCGCCGAGGGCCTGGAACACTACCTGCACGCCAAGTACGTTGGCCAGAAGCGCTTCTCTCTCGAAGGCGGCGAGAGCCTCATCCCGCTGCTCGATCACCTGGTGCAGCGCGCTGGCGAGCACGGCGCGAAGGAGATCGTGCTCGGCATGGCTCATCGGGGGCGGCTCAACGTGCTGGTGAACGTGCTGAGCAAGACCCCGCGCGAGCTCTTTCAGGAGTTCGAGGGCCGGAACCACAGCAGGGAGCGCACGGGCGACGTAAAGTACCACCAGGGCTTCTCCTCCGACGTGCAGACTGCGGGCGGCCCCGTGCATCTGGCGCTGGCCTTCAACCCATCGCACCTGGAGATCGTCAACCCGGTGGTGGAGGGTTCGGTACGCGCCCGCCAGGAACGGCGCAACGACCGCCACGGACAGCAGGTACTGCCGGTGCTGATCCACGGCGATGCGGCCTTTGCCGGCCAGGGCGTGGTGATGGAGACGCTCAACATGTCGCAGACACGCGGCTTCTCCACCAAGGGCACGGTGCACATCGTCATCAACAACCAGATCGGCTTCACCACCAGCACGCAGAAGGACGCCCGCTCCACCTACTACTGCACCGATGTGGTGAAGATGGTCAACGCCCCTATCCTCCA
>OMKS01001388.1_pt1 | contig 21527 bp, 20 predicted proteins | sample 1674721 | NCBI WGS metagenome assembly OMKS01 (sample SAMN06264996, study PRJEB25208) | sediment metagenome | isolation source: hot spring sediment | place: USA: California | collected 2014-09-02
TATAAGAGACAGATCTAAGGGAAAGTTGTCTCCTAAAAATTGAAGCGTTGTTGGGATGCGGTTTTCAAGCTCTATTTGTTTTGAGATTTTTGCTTGTGCGTTAGCAATCCACCGTGATTTTTTGAGTAAAATTGTCTCTATCTTTTCTGTACTACAAGGTGGCGATGTGACAATGAGTCTTCCATTGTTGTCAAATCGCAAGTAGGTGTGCTTGATGTTGCGTTTGACAATATGTGTATAGGGGAATATTTTAGCGGGGTCTGTCATTTTCAAACATTATAGTCTCTTTTATATTTCCATCTGCCAAATAGCTTTTTGCAGGTCCATGTTTGATCCCGTTGACATAAGTAACTGTAAACATCGGGCTACCATTAGCATAGTAAGCAGTTTGAACACCTTGTTGGATACCGTTGGCAAATGGAGTTTTTAAAATTACTCTCCCCTCAGGGTCATACATCGTCTCAATTCCATTTTTTTTACCATGGCGAACTTCGACTGTTGAGGTTAGCTTTTGATCGTATCCATACCGTTTTAAAATACCACTTTGTGTTTCTTTGTCAGTGATAATTAGCTCAGAGAGTAATCCCCCGCCTGTATAGTATTCCCTGATGACATTATCACTTTTGGAAGTAGAAGCATTTGGACTTTGCGTACTGCTGCATCCTGCAAATATTAGAACCATAAAAATAGTCGAAAGTATATATCGCATAATTACCCCTTGTTGATGTGATGCAATAAGTATACATTAACGCAATAAAAAAGATGCTGATTTAACATATCAATATATCTTGAGTGGTAATATATACTCTGCTATTTTTGCGTCATAGGGGACAAAGTGGAAATTTTCTTACAAACAATTGGAGCTATCAATGATGAGATAAGAGTGCAGATTGTACCATTTTTTGATAGAAATGGTATTGGCTAGTTTTTTGACAATACTCTTATTTGTAGGTTTACAGATAGGGACAACTTGATTATGGGTGCTATAATCATCCTTGTCGCTGGCGTGGTTAACATGAGGGATGTGTGGATATTCGTAGAGATAGCGTGGGATTTAACATTTGCTTTTATCGGTATCGTGATACCCTCAATGGTGTTTGAGAGATAGGTTTTTGATTTATAGTACCTAAGATACATGTCAGACTTGAGGCAACTTATGAAGAGATAAAAGAGGCTCTTTTGTCAAAAATCACTGAAGCATTGGTTTAATGTTTTATTGGTGGGAGTCTCTATGTAGTCAATATGCCACTTAGCTAGCAAATCAATTACCAAAAGATATGCTTATCATGACTATATATCCTCATTTAGCTTCTATTTGTAAACTACTCTAGCAACTCCCAAAATAAATAGTACTATGGCTAGAGTGCTCCACTGTGGGTTTAAAAGTACGACAAAAATCCCCCCTAATATCATACTAAAAGAGAGGGCGTAAGATTTCATGCTCTCTTTGTTGTGTGCCATTATCCAATCTAGCTGCTCTTTTGATATCTCAGTTTCAAGCCCGCCTTGGCTTACTTTTTGCATCGCAATTTTAAAATCTTGAAGCACAAAAGGTGCATCTTTGATAACATCTATGATAGTCTCAATAGGTCCATCTTTTGCTCCAAGAGCTTTTGGTAGATTCTCCTCTAAAACCGGCAAGATATCTTTGATGCCATTAAAATTTTCTATATAAGTAGTACCTAACCCTTCTATGATAGCACTAACTCTTAGTATGTAGATTGCATCGCTAGGAAGCTTAAATGGCAAATTTTTCGTAGACTCCAATACGCCAAAAGCTAACTCTTGCATTGATTGACTATCGAGATTTTTATCGCTAAAAATCGCAAACATTTTAGCTGTAAATTCTGCTAATTCGCCTGTTGGAGCTTCATACGCTATCGTTCCTAACTTTTTATTGGCTATGATGTAAAGCTCATAGTTTTGCTCATTTGCTGCTTTGATAAGCTCAATGATAGCTACCCTAGTCGCACTAGGTACCCTTTTTACCATACCAAAATCTAGCAATACAAGCTCAGCGTTTTTTGTAACAAGAAGATTTCCTGGATGTGGATCAGCATGAAAATATCCTTCTATAAGCATTTGTTGAGTGTAGAAGTTGACAAGTTTTTTGATAAGCGGTTTGAAGTCGATATCGTATTTTTGTAAACTCTCTTTGTCATCAAAACGAAACCCCTCTTCGAAGCTCATTACAAGGGCATCGTCACTACATAAAGAAGGGTATGGCTTAGGAAAACGGATAGCACTATCTTTGTATATATTGCTAAAGTTGACAAGATTTTGTAACTCATTTACAAACGATACTTCCTGAAGAATCATTTTGCTAAACTCTTTGAGTACAGCTTCTATAGAGTTTTTTGTATATTTTGAAAAGAGTGGACGAAATATAGTGTTGAGTGTTTCGATGATAGTGATATCAGCTTTTACTTGCTCTTTTATCCCTAGTCGTCTTAGTTTTACTGCCACTTTTGTTCCATCTGGTAAAAATGCAGCATGGACTTGCCCTATTGATGCTGAGGCGATCGGTTTTTGTTCTATTCTTTCAAACGGGGATTTGGTTCCAAATGCACGAGAGTATACAGTATCAAATGAATCCTGATTCATAGGTGGAAGTTTGTCGTGAAGCTCTTTGAGCTGATCAAGATATTCAGTAGGGAAAAAATCAGCCCTTGTTGCTAGAACTTGAGCTAATTTTACAAAACTAGCGCCCAGTTTTATAACACTCTCTTTGAGTGCATTAGGACTAAGTGGGCGGAGTCCTAAAAAATGTGACTTTCCTTTTATGATAAGGTAAACACTCAAGAGAAATAAAAAAACAAGATAGACCCTTTTGGGGCTATAGTAGCTTAATCTTTTGATTGAAGCTCCTCTTTGAGCTTTTGGATATCCTCTTTCGTTGCTAGACCTAATTCGTCCATAATCTCACGAAATGAAGATTTGATTTTGTCTTTGAGTACATCTTCCTCTTTGGCACCCTTTTCTTCTAGGGATTTTAAAAAACTTTTTGCATCTTCGGTTTTAATCTTCCCTTTCTCTTCAAGCTTGTTTAATTCTTCTTCAATTTTTTCTTTGAGTAGAGCAAATGTACCCATGCCGATATTGGAAAATTCTTTTAACATAGTTGACTCCTTTTTAAAAATTATAGCCTTTTTACCTCAAAAATAAAAGGGGCACAGAAGCCTCGATTAGCATCTGATGGGTTACGCTTCCAAAAATGATATTATGCCAAGCACCATGTCCAAATGCGCCCATGGCTATAAGGTCGATTTGATTTTCTTTTTGGTATTTTGTAATTTCATCCACAGGGTCACCATGAAGTAAAACAAAGTTTGCATTAAGATTTGCGCTAGAGAGTCTCTCTTTCGCTTCTTGCAGGGCTTGATCGTTGTTTACACTTATAATATCTCGTTGAACATCTCCCAATAAAGGACGCGAAACAATCGCATCAAGTGCTTTTTTGCTTGAGTTTGAGCCATCATAAGCTATAAGTACTTTTTTAATTGGTTTATGCGAACCATTGATAAGTATGATTGGTATGTGGAGAGATTTTAGGATATTTTCTACTTGTTTGCCTATGGGGATATTTTTGTTTTCGCTATCTTGACCCTTGAGACCTATAATGACAACTTTTGCTTCACGCTCTAAATCTAGTAGCGACTCACTAAGTAATCCATGTCTATGAGCAAGATTGACATCTTCAAACCCTTTTTTTGATGCATACTCTTTAAGTGAAATTAAAAGCTCTTTGCCATGCTTGACTTCTTGTTTGCTTTGCTGTTCATCTTCACTTGTAAGTTCTTCAAGGAGATTATCTCTTGAGCCTAAGCCAATTGCTCCAGAGAGATTAACTTTGGCGTAAGTATTTTTTTCTATTATGTGCAAAAGCGTTAATGGCAGATTGTGAGTTTTTGCAAGCTCTATTCCATAATCACACACCGATTGTGAAAGTTTTCCTCCATCTATGCATGCTACTATTGTCATATTAATGCCCTCCCATAATTTTTTCTATCTCTTCTGGATTGTCGTGTATTCCAAATCGGTCAATGATGGTTGATGTTGCTTCATTTTGACCAATTATCTCAACTTCAGCACCTTCGCGTCTCAATTTGATAACTGCTTTATCAAGTGCATAAACTGCTGATATATCCCAAAAGTGAGCTCTTGAGACATCTATTATAACTTTATCTAAAACCTCTTTAAAATCAAAAGACTCATAAAATTTTTCACTACTATTGAAGAATACTTGTCCCACAAATTTGTACACTTTTTGAGTTTTATCTGCATTGTACTCGGTTTCAAAGTACATAAAGTGGGAGATTTTATTTGCAAAGAAGAGTGATGCTAGTAGTACCCCTGTAAGGACTCCAAGGGCTAGATTGTGTGTGCCAACTGTAACAATTACTGTGCCTAGCATAACTATATTGGTTGAGAGTGGCAAGGTGCGTAGCCGCTTTATGGACCCCCAGTCAAATGTTCCAATTGCAACCATTATCATTATAGCTACAAGTGCCGCCATTGGGATGACTGTCAAAACATCTGCTAAAAAAACCACCATGACAAGGAGATAGATTCCAGCTAAAAAACTAGAAAGCCTTCCTCTACCACCTGATTTGATATTGATGATAGATTGACCTATCATTGCACATCCCGCCATACCACCCATAGAGCCTGAAGCGATATTTGCTATCCCCTGACCCCTTGCTTCTTTAAATTTATCACCTTTTGTATCGGTAAGGTCGTCGATAATTGTTGTTGTCATAAATGACTCCAAAAGACCTACGATTGCAAGTGCAAAAGCATATGGAAATATGATTTTGAGTGTTTCAAAATCAAGAGGTACATCAGGCCATAAAAATATTGGCAAGGTATCAGGCAGTTGCCCCATATCGCCAACTGTTCGTACATCCCACCCAACAAAATAGACAAAAATAGTAAGAATTATTATTGTTACAAGAGGAGATGGAAGTATTTGACCAATCTTTGGTATATAAGGAAAAAGATAGATTATCCCAAGACCAATAGCTGTTAGCACATAAACATGCCATGTGACATTGGTTAGCTCAGGGAGTTGCGCCAAGAAGATGAGGATTGCAAGAGCATTGACAAACCCAACAACAACCGCTCTTGCTACAAAGCTCATAAGTTTATGGATACCGATATATGATAGAGCTATCTGAATCAGACCTGTTAAAATAGTAGTAGCTAGGAGATACTCAAGACCATACTCTTTGACCAAAGTTACCATCAGAAGTGCCATCGCTCCAGTAGCAGCACTGATCATCCCTGGTCTACCACCAACAAAGGATATAACGACAGCGATACAAAAAGAGGCATAAAGTCCAACTTTTGGATCTACTCCAGCAATGATACTAAAGGCAATAGCCTCTGGGATAAGGGCAAGGGCGACAACTATTCCAGCAATTGCATCACCTCGAATATTACTAAACCACTCTTTTTTTAGTTTTTGCATATGTTGCCTTTATCGAAAATTAAGTCGAGATCTTATCGTACTCCTAGTTATACATAAGAAAAAATGGTATATTAAATAGTCGCTTTTAGAATATATTCAAGTTCATAGTCATTTTGAGCAATATACTCGATGTCCTCAATGGCCTCACCATTGCATGCAAATAAAATCTCATCATCTAGTTGAAGTTCGATTTGGGGCTGTGGCAAAAGATATGATTTTTTATTTCTCCATAGTAGGAGAGGTTTTATACGGTTATATTCGTGGTGATTTGCCCTTGAACGCAAGAGTGTATCAAGATAGATTGCCTCTTTGCTGTTGATTTTTTTTGCGATTGCGTAAGCATCATTTTCTGTGATTTTGATATCAAAAATATCTGGATTTGGACCTATCTCTTCACGCAATGATTGTGCCAACTCTTGTGCCCACTGCTCATCTTTAGTGCTAATTAGCTCTAAAAATTTATCAGCCATTGGGTGGATAAGTGCATTGATGGTTTTGTGTATCAAGAGGCGTGATGGCATAAAGATATAGTGGATATTTGCATAATGGAACAAAGAGAGGTTTTCAATCTCATTTTCACGCGCTATAGTGACAATGTGTGGGTTAATCTTTCTTGCTGTAGCAAGGAGCGATAGATTTGTAGTATCATCATTAGTACCCGCTATGATAGCAACTGCTTCTTCGATTTTGGCATTTTTTAAAACCTCTTTATCATCAGCATTAGCAAAAATAACTTTTTTTAGCTCCTCTTTCGTAAGAGCCGTACCTATTTTGTTGTCTATCTCTATAAACTCTACAGGCAAATTGTTGTTTGCTAGTACTTGATGGATTTGTTTACCCATGCGACCGTAACCACAGATGATGTAAAGTCCTTTTGGTAAAGTGAAAATCGACGTGTGCAAATCCCCAATTCTGTAAACCCACTTTGTCACTTGATAAAGCGTTGGAGCATTAAGAAGCATTTGAATATGATTTGAGATAATATTAAAAGGGTTTTCTATGATTTCTACACCTAAATCTTGAAGGTTTTCTGTATGGTTATTTGTGGTGGATTTTATAGCTAATGGGATTGATTGGTTTAGAATCTTTGCAGTGAGAGCAATCTTGAGATTTAGGTTGTCATCCTCAAACAAAGAGACAAGCCCTTTACAGTATCTAGATTTGATACCTGCTAACTCAAGTGCATTTGGATCGTATATATCAGCTTGCAATACAGGTATATTTGGTACATAGTTTTCTAAAATCAGCTCATTGACTCGTTCGGTATTTTTTTCAATTACAACAACTCTATATCCCCTTGCAAGAACTTTGCCGATAATCTTTTTTGTTACATTGTTATAGCCTAAGATGATAAAAAAATCCTCTCTTATATTTCGCACCTTTTTTCTAAATCGTGTTTTGGCTATCTCTTGAATGAGAAGTTTGTCTTGTAGGGTAGAGATGAGCGAGCCAATCCCATAAAACCATCCAATGACGGTTATATATATTGATGCTGAAACCCACATCCTTTGCGGATAAGTAAAAGAGTAGGGTGTCTCTCCAAACCCAATTGTAGTTGCGGTATAAGAGATAAAATAAAAAGCATCAAAGATTGTCATTTTATACGGCTCACCATCAGCTGTTACACCATTAAGCGATACAAGACCTGCGATGGCTATCGTGTGAGTTAGAACAATGACGATAAATGGCGCCCGCATTTTCTGAAGCAAGAGCCAAAAGGAGTTGTTGCTCATATCAACTTACCTTTTTGCTTTTAGTGTCTCGCCGATATAGAGGATTACTGAAATTACATTGGCAAGCAATGCTCCACCTGAGAGTGAAATAATCACAGAAGTTATATGCAAATCTATTGATCCGGTATAGTGGGTAATTGTCCACACTGTAGCTGCTGCTATAAGCTGGATGTCTGCCACCAATGAGGTCGCTAAAAGGACTGAGCCAATTTGCGTTTTATCCCCGATTTTAAGTGTTGTTGCAATGAGATTGACAACAATTGCTGCAAAAAGCTCATACTTGCTATGTTGCACAAGCGAATCCATACTTCCATAGAAAAAACCAAAATTGAGTGTCATTGCAAAAATAATAAAAAAACCACTGATGAGTTTATCAAAATTCATCTACTCTCCTTAGGAAAAACATATAAGATATATTGTAGACCAAATAATGTGAAAGGAAGCTAAACTCTCCTTAAGAGAGGAGCTCAAGGTTATGGTTTTTTTGGAGTTATTTTTTCAAGATAATCTGAAATAGCCTTGTCTATACCATGAGTTTGAATCTCTTTAGCTAGTGCTTGAGATGCATTGATATCTTCAGGGGCAAGGGTGCTGGCAAGTTTTTTTTGATTCTCTGTTGCTTTGTTGCTGCTAGAGTTATCAAATGCTGTTGAAAAACTATAGAGTGTAAAAGCGATAATTTTGTTTTGAGGGACACCATATCCATTTTCAAACATCATTCCAAGATTATTTAAAGACCATGGATTGCCTTGGTTTGATGAGAGTATATACCATTTGAGAGCCTCTTTGATATCTTGTTCTATTGCACCTTCGCCTGTTGTGTATAAAAGTCCTAGATTGTATTGTGCCCATGCATGACCTTGGTTTGCAGCTAGTTCAAAAAGTTTAAATGCTTCAGTTTCATTTTTATCGATATTCACTCCAGCCTGCAATAACGATCCAAGTGCATATTGGGCTAGTGGATTGTTTTGTGCTATAGAATCTTTGTACCACTTGACAGCTTGAGTGATATTTTGCTCAACACCAAGACCTCTCTCATAAAACATACCTATATTATATTGACCATTGCTGTTGTTTTGGTTGGCTGCTTTTTGGTACCAATCGAGAGCTTGAGTGATATTTTGCTCTACGCCGTGACCATTCATATACATAACGCCAAGATTGTTTTGCGCATCAGCATTGCCAGCTTGTGCTGCTTGTGTGTAAAGCTTGAGTGCTTCATCAAAATTTTGCTCTATTTGGTGACCAAAATAGTAGTTGTTTGCTAGTTCGTATTGTGCTGCCACATCCCCTTTTTGAGCCAATGCTTGTAGCTCTTCAACACTTTTTTCAGCAACAGATGGTGTTATTTGACTTGTTTGTGTTGTTGATGCTTTGTCTTTGTTTAGCCAAGCAGAAATTGTTTCATATTTAAATCCTACAAAGCCCAATATCGCTAGCACGATTATGATTAAAATTATACGAAGTTTCATATTGCGTTTCCTTTTTAATTGGTATTATACCAAAAAGAAAAATTTATAAAATTACATCCAGCCTTTCTTTTTAAAAATATAAAGAGGAGTTACTGATGAGAGGATCATAAGCCCAATAGCCAATAGGTAGCCGTATTTAAAGTGTAGTTCAGGCATAAAATCAAAATTCATCCCATAAATACTTGCAATGAGGGTAGGAGGGAGAAATATCACATTGACTATCGTAAAGATTTTGATGGCTTTGTTTTGTTCGATGCTCAACATCCCTACAAATATACTTTGGAGGTAGTCAAGTCTGTCAAAATTAAAATCGGTATGTTCGATGAGTGATTTTATATCTTTGAGCATTATGACAACATCATCGGTTGCAATTTTGTTGACATTGGATTTAAGCAACGAGGTGAGAATCCGTTGTTTATCTGTGAGGTTTTCTCTGATTTTCATATTCAGATCTTCAGAAGCCGCTATTTTTTCTAGAATCTCTTCATCATCATTTGTGTAGTCGGTAAATACATGGCGACGCAGTTTAACTATCTCTTTTGAGAGGCTCTCTATAGCATCAGCATCAGCATCTATACGGATATCAAGAATCTGATAGAAGATATCAAATCCATTGCTAAACTCTTTTGGGGATGTCAAAAACCGCTTGCTAAGCTCCTTAAATGTCTCTAGCTCTTTGTAGCGTATCGAGAAGAGTATTTTACTTTGTAGGATAAAAGATACTGTTTCATTGTAAGGTGTTTTATCGTTACTAATCAAAAAGTAGCTATTTATTTCAAGCCTATTGTCCTCTTCCCAATATCTAGAGCTTATCTCAATCTCTTCACTCTCTTGTTTTGTAGGAAAATGTATATCAAACATCTCTTCAACGGTTCGCACTTCAGCCCTTGTAGGGCGGAGCATATCTATCCATACTACATCTTTTACTTTTCCACTCTCTTGAAGAGTCTCTAGATTTTTTATGATTTCTAGTCTACTACTAGTTTTAACAAAACATTTTACCATAGCTAGCTCCATCAATTTGGTTTGATATGATACTGCTAAACACCTAAGAGGTGTTTAAAAAACTTTTTGTTAGCCAAAGTTTGTTACTATTCTTTGACCTTTTGGATCTATTGGGGCTGGTCGAATTTAACTAGCTTGCCTCCTTGAGGCAGAAACGATTACTTTGACTACCAAAGAGGCTTTGCTTCTATTTATAACGATACAATTATACAATTTTCACTAAAAGGTTCACATGAAATTACTCTATCCGTTACCAATAAAAAATGATTTTGTTTTTACATCAACAAGTCGTGATTTTATCGTAGAAGAGATACCTCTTTATCCATTTAGTGGCAAGGGTGAGCATCTGGTATTGAAGGTTCGCAAAAAAGAGTTAACTACATGGGATATGATAGCCATAATTGCAAAATACTTAGGGATAAATAGGCAAGACATTGGTTATGCTGGACTCAAAGATAAACACGCCATGACCTTGCAGTATATATCAATACCCGCAAAATTTGAATCACAAATAAATAATTTTCTCCACGATAGTATTAAAATCCTTGAAATCTCAAAGCATGCAAATAAAATCAAGATAGGACATCTCAAGGGAAACCGCTTTGAGATGCGTCTAAAAAAAGTGCTTGGTGTCCAAAAAGAGAAGCTTGATTCTGGATTAAATTGGATAGAGAAAAATGGATTACCAAACTACTTTGGAGTACAACGATTTGGAACAGAGGGGAACAATTGGGAAGATGGGAAAAAAATTATAGCAAAAAAGTTAAAAATTGGTGATAAAAAATTACGCGAATTTTTAGTAGGCTCCTACCAGAGCTATCTTTTTAACCAATGGCTTTCAAAAAGGATAGAGATAAGCTTGCTTTTGTCTCAATATACCCAACAAGAGTGTGAAGCGATTATGCAGCTTCCTTTTGATACCCTCAAAGGGACAAAAAAACAGAGTCAATTTTTCAAAATCTTGCATGGTGATGTGATGATGCACTATCCCCACGGAAGGCTCTTTGAGGCAGAAGATATACTTCAAGAATCACAAAGATTCAATGCAAGAGACATCTCCCCAACTGGACTTTTAGCAGGAATAAAAACGACATATGCAAATAGTGGTGCTCGTGTGATTGAAGAGGAGTTCAAAGAGAATATCCCTCTTCAAGGTTCCAGAAGATATGGTTGGATTTGGGCTACAGATATTACCAAAAAATATATCCCTGAAAAGGCACACTATGAGCTTGGATTTGTATTGCCAAAAGGGTGCTATGCTACAAATGTACTAGATTTGTTAAGGGGGGGGAGACAAAACTAGCTAATCGCTTGTCTTTGGGGTAGATGTATTGTCCAAAGGAAAGCGACAAACTAAAAAAGGAGTAATTATGATTTATTGTACTGCAGAATTTGAGGCAAAAGAGGGGAGAGAAGAGGAGCTTTTTTTGATCCTCAAAGGACTTGAAGAGCCAACCCATAAAGAAAAAGGGTGCATAGCATACAAAGTTATGCGTAAGATTGAGAGTCCATTTGCTACTGGAGAGCATGGTGGGATTTTGTTTAATGAGATTTGGGAGAGTTTAGAGATATTTGAAAAACATTGTCAGATGCCTTATATTGTCGATTTTTTTGAGCGACAATGTCTTAGTCCTGACGGGTTAGTAGCTAGGTACAATGTAAATATTTTTGCATAATTAAAACCTTTGCAATTTCGATATAATATAAGTTATCTTATCTAAAACGAGTCTTACATGGGAAAAGAATTGAAGAAAAAGGTAATTAAAAAAGTTGCCAAAAAAGCTGTCAAGAAACTAGCGTAGTTGTCATCAATCAAAATCAAATAGATGTGAGATCGTATAATGGCGGATAGAGGGGGATTCGAACCCCCGGTACTTGCGTACGGCCGCGTTCCAGGCGACTGGATTAAACCACTCTCCCATCTATCCTTGAATGAAGCAGTGGAATTATATCTTAATATATTTTAAGAGAGACTTCGCTATACTTCTACTTCGATAGAGGCGTTGAGGGCAACAGAATCGTTGCTTTGAACGCCTCTTTCTAGACCTGTGCAATAGCACAATAGGGCAACGGGTCAGGATGGGAACATAGCAGCCCACCTTGTTGTGTTGTGTGCCGCAGGTATCTGGGGAGAGGTTATATCTCGCTTTTATTTTTATCCCTTGCTATTAATTTATAATTTGGCTACATTGTTACTATTGAAGGATGATTTTTGAGTTTCATCTTTGGTTTGTTTTTTATTTTTAACCGCTCGTTAGCTTTGGCTTCAAGCCCCTAAGAATACTCTTTAAGTTCCATTTAGTCGCTTCATGACAAAGTGTATTTTACAAAAATAAAGAAATTCTAACGGCAAATCAAACAAACTAAACTGTAAAATGATTGATAAGTGCAAAAGGTCAGCAAGTAGAGAATGTAAGCATTCTTTAATTGTTTGATTTGACTAGAGGCTCTCTAGTCAAATCTTTTTATTCTTGTATGGCAGTAGGGTTGTTTGTTGTGCTTGAAATAATAATCTTGATGGTACTCTTCGGCTTCATAAAATGGGCTATAATCGAAAATCTTCGTAGCGACTTTATACCCTTTCTCTTCTAATTGTAAAATAAGTTTTTTTATCACCTCTTTTTCTTTTTCATCATTGACAAATATTGCAGAGAGATACTGTGAGCCTATATCTGGACCTTGTCCATTTGTTTGTGTTGGATCGTGTATCTCAAAAAATAGCTTTGCAAGGCTTGCATAATCTATCTCTTGGGGATTGTAAACCACTTTGACAACCTCTAGATGTTCAGTGTTGCCATTGCACACTTCGCGGTATGTTGGGTTTTTTGTTTTGCCACCCATATATCCAGAGATTGCCTCCTTGACACCATTTAGTTTTTCAAAGTAGTACTCCACGCCCCAAAAGCACCCACCAGCAAAATATGCCTCTTTGTAAAGTGAAGTATTTACATCTTGTTTGTCAAATGATAGAGATAGTGAATTGACACAATGTCTAGTATTTTTGGAGGTAAATCCTTCTCCTCTGAAGACATGACCTAGATGTCCACCGCAGTTTGCACAAACTATCTCTGTGCGTCTACCATCTTTGTCTGGAATCTCTTTTACAGCATTTGGTATCGCATCATCGAAGCTAGGCCAGCCAGTGTGTGAATTAAATTTTGATTTTGATTCAAAAAGTGCAGAACCACATAGTTTACAGCGGTAGATACCATCTTGTTTATTCTCAAGTAATGCACCGCTAAATGGAGCCTCAGTACCTTTGTCAATCAGGATATGTTTCTCTTGGGGGGTTAAATCTTTGATTCTATTTTCCCATTTTTCCATTGCTATCTCTCCTCCTACTAAGAATATCGGCAAAATCAATAATATATATCTAAACATACTATTTTCTCCTTGAAATACAATAGCAATTTGAGCTTAAATAGTAATAAGAAAAATTTATCAATAAGAATTTATCTATTTTGCAAAAGCTACACTCCTATACTTGCCATAATTTTACAAAGAGAGATGATATGTAAAATACTTATGCTAATTGGTCAATCACAACTTTAGCAGTGAGTTTAGAGCAGGGTGTCAACATAATTTACTTATCTAATTGAAATCGTTGGATTTGAAATAGTCGTACAAAAAAGAGACAAAATTTAAGAATTATTTGAATATAATTCAATTCTTCAAAGATCGCGTAGCTCAGTTGGTAGAGCACTACCTTGACATGGTAGGGGTCGTTGGTTCAAGTCCAATCGTGATCACCACTTGCTTTCTTGTTTAATCCATCTTCTTAAAACTTTTTGTTATAATATCGCCATTTTTAAAAACCAATAAAGGTTCATGATGGAGAAGATAGTTATAGGCTACAAAGATAGTAGCGGTAATCTCATAGATACTCAAAGTATCAAAGATAGTGTAAATTTGAGTGAAGTTTACTACGATAACACCCCAGAAGCGTTGGAGATTATCCGCCACTCTACAGCTCACTTGATGGCTCAGGCGATACTAGAGCTTTATGGAAATGCACAATTTTTTGTTGGACCTGTAGTTGATGAAGGTTTTTACTATGATTTTCGAGCTGAAACCAAGATAGGTGAAGAGGACTTAAAAACGATAGAAAATAAGATGAAAGAGCTCATCAAGAAAAAGTCTATTATAGAAAAATATGAGATTTCAAAAAGCGAAGCATTGAGTAAATTTGGCGATGATGACCTCAAGCAAGCCGTGTTGTCTCGCATACCAGATGAGGTTGTCTCTATCTATAAGCAAGGAAATTTTGAAGATTTATGCCGTGGACCACATGTGCCAACTACAGCCCTTTTGCACAACTTCAAACTCACTCGTGTTGCAGGAGCATATCTAGGGGGAGATGAAAAGGCAGAGATGCTAACAAGGATCTATGGTGTTGCATTTGCAGACAAAGAGAGTCTCAAAGCCCACCTTAAGATGATAGAAGAGGCAAAAAAAAGGGACCATAGAAAACTTGGCAATGAGCTAGAGCTTTTTATGTTCAACGAAGAAGCAGGAGCAGGGTTGCCATTTTGGTTGCCAAAAGGCGCAAGGCTTCGAGCAAAATTAGAAGCACTACTGCACAAAGCGCACCGCCAAAGAGGGTATGAGCCTGTTAGGGGCCCTGAGATTTTAAATGCAAATATGTGGAGAACTTCTGGGCACTATGCATGTTATGGTGAAAATATGTATCTCACTACTATAGACGATCAAGAGTATGGCATCAAGCCTATGAACTGCATAGGGCATATACAGATATTTAAACAATCAAGTAAAAGTTATCGCGATTTGCCTCTTAAATATTATGAGTATGGAGTTGTCCACCGCCATGAAAAATCAGGCGTATTGCATGGTCTTTTGAGGGTGAGAGAATTTACCCAAGATGACGCCCATATATTCTGTACCCCTGAGCAAATTAAGTCTGTGGTTTTAGAGGTTGTAGAGTTTGTCGATAGTGTGATGAAAAAGTTTGGATTTGAATATACTATGGAGATATCTACCAAGCCAGAAAAAGCTATTGGTGATGACGCAGTTTGGGAGATTGCAACTCAAGCTTTGCGAGATGCTATGGATGAAAACAATCTCCCATATAGTATCGATGAGGGGGGCGGAGCATTTTATGGACCTAAAATTGATGTTAAGATTACAGATGCTTTGGGACGAAAATGGCAGTGTGGCACTATCCAAGTAGATTTTAACTTACCTGAGAGATTTGAAGTAGAGTATGTAGATGAGGACAACACTAGAAAACAACCTGTGATGATACACCGTGCAATACTAGGCTCATTTGAGCGATTTATAGCTATCCTTACGGAGCATTTTGCTGGAGAGTTCCCACTTTTTATCGCTCCAACCGGAGTAATTTTTGTCCCTATATCACAATCTCATGTAGCTTATGCCAAAGAGCTTCAAAAAGCCATGATGAAGATAGATATAGATAGCGAAGTGTATGATAAAAATGATAGTCTTAACAAACGGATAAGAAATGCAGAAAAACAAAGAGTACCATATGTAGTCATCATCGGGGATGAAGAGGTAACCAATAAAACTTTGGCGATTCGCGATAGACGAACAAAAGAACAATATAATCTTACGCAAGATGAATTTATGGTAAAATTATCCAACCAACTTCAAGAAGGAACAATTTGAGTAGACAGACAAGCTCCAGAGCAAAAGGGAAAAAAGAACAAACATTCATCAACGATGAAATAGTAGCAAAAGAGTTAAGAACAGTAGGGGATGATGGCTCGCAATTAGGCATTATCTCAAGAGATGAGGCATTAAGATTAGCAGAGTCAAAAGGGCTTGATTTAGTCCTTATCTCACCTGATGCAAATCCGCCAGTTGCCAAGTTGATGGACTACGGTAAGCATCTCTATGAGATAGAAAAACGTAAAAAAGAAGCCAAGAAAAAGCAAAAGATTATCGAAATCAAAGAGATAAAATTCTCTTGTAAAATAGCCGAAAATGATATCAACTACAAAGTAAAACATACTAGAGAATTCCTAGAAAAAGGGAAGCATGTCAAGCTTAGAGTTTTTCTAAGGGGTCGTGAGATGTCAAACCCAGAATGGGGAGCTGAGGTGCTTAAAAAAGTATGGCCAATGGTTGAAGATATAGCTACCATAGAAAAAGATATCCAACAAGAGGGGCGCTATGTGAGTATGTACGTGGTCCCAAATAAAAAATAATCTTTAAGTTGGAGTTATAATTTACCTCTATTTTATATATGTATGATATAATTTCGTCCCATTTTCTGATATTATGAAAGGAGAAACGATGCCTAAAATGAAGAGCGTAAAAGGTGCTGTCAAGCGCTTCAAGATTAAAAAAAGTGGTGCAATCAAACGTGGAACAGCGTTTAGAAGCCATATCTTGAGCAAAGTAGATGGCAAGCATCACAGACAAATGAGAAGCCCTAAGTATGTCCATGCTAGTGATGCGAAAAAAATCAAAGAGATGATTTCTTAAATCTCTTTTGTAAATAGTTGCGATAAATCGCCAAATGTCCCCCATATAAAAATGGGGCAAGTTCAAGTGTGAAAAAGAGCTTGACACCTCCAAACAAAAAGGTAAAGGAACACCAATGAGAGTAAAAACAGGTATCGTTAGACGACGAAGACATAAAAAATTATTGAAACTTGCTAGAGGCTTTTATAGTGGCAGAAGAAAACACTTTAGAAAAGCAAAAGAGCAACTAGAGAGATCACTAGTATATGCTTATAGAGATAGAAGAAACAAAAAAAGAGACTTCAGAAGACTTTGGATAGTTCGTATAAATGCAGCAGCAAGATTAAATGGCTTGAGTTATTCAAGATTTATGCATGGACTTAAACTTGCAAATATAGAATTAGATAGAAAGATATTGGCTGATATGGCCATGAATGCCCCAGAGAGCTTTGCAAAAGTCGCAAATGTTGCAAAAGAAGCAATCGCAAAATAAATCCAACTAGACTAAGAACACATCTCTTAGTCTATGTGCACTCTCCTCTATATTCAAATATCCCACCTGCAAGATTACATACATGCTCAAAATCGTATGATTGTAGTATTTGTTGGACCTGAAAGCTCCTGCTTCCCGTCGCACAATAGAGAATTATAGGTGTAGTTTTGTAGATCTCAAGATTTTTATGTTTGTCATAAAAGCCTGACGTTGGAAATAATACATCAGTTCCTACGATATGCTGCATTTCATGCTCGATTGCTTCACGCACATCAATCAATACAAAATTAACCAACCCATCTTCTCTTGCTTTGAGTAGCTCTTCTAGATTTGCACTTGCAAGTTGCCTTTGTTCTAAAATCTCTTTTGCCTCTTGCGGCTGCAAAGATTGATTTGAGATATTTTGAGTTTTTATATCGGTATTTGTTTTGGCATAATTTTGGGTGCAAAAAAGACCACAATGGCAAGCTCCGTATGTAGGTATCTCATATTCAAGTGCAGGCTTACAGGGGCAGATGCGATTTTCTCCATTTGGAACAACTATAAAGCAAGGGCAAAATCGTTTGCCATATATGAGTTTATTGTGAGCTAGTCCTTGTATTACTCTTTGGTTGACTGTCTCATTATTGTTGGGGACAAGGTTAAATTGTCGGTAAACTTTTTGTACAAAATTGGTTGTTTTTACCAATTCATCTTCAAGGTCTTTGGTGCTATAAGGGGTATTCAAAAAAAATCCTCACTTTTATATTAAATATTAGGGGGGTATTATACTTCTTTTCTACTCGAACATCTCTAAAATATTATCTAACTTTTTTAAAAAACCCTTAGTTTGGTTTAGGTCGATACTAAAAGTATCATTTTCTATCGTGATGCCCAGTACTTTTGAGGTAAAATTGCCCTCTTTGATTTTATCTTCGGAACTTTTTAACTCAGAAGCGGTTTGCTCTAAAAAGGCTTTACTCTTTTTGGTATCAAGAGTAATTTTATCGCCATCGATAGTAATTCCAATTGATGAGAGGATGTCATCCTCTTTTGCTGGCTTCAAGGCTTCTATCTCTTGTTTTGATTGAGATTTTTGGCTATCACAACCTGTTAGCAGGAGAGAGAAAAAAAGAATAGACAATATTTTTTGCATTTAAAAAACCTTTCTCGCATTTAAGGGTTTATTTTAGGCGATATTTGTGGAAAAAATGCGAACAAAGTGATTAATTGTAGGTTTATTTTTAATTAACCTTTTTGTGTTACAATAATTTCATATTAGTTAGTTAAAAACTAAAACTATCTTATACAGTGAGGGAATTGCATGAAAAGAATTGTTTTTGGAGCTTTGTTTTGTAGCAGTTTATTATTGGCAGATGCAAATAGCTATATAGTAAAAAAAGGAGACAGTCTATCTCGTATAGCAAAAAATCACAATACTACAGTAGATGCCATTTGCGCAATGAATCAAATATCTAAAAATAGCACGCTCCGTATTGGCCAAAAACTCAAAATTGGCTCAGGTTCAACAAATGCAAGCACTGCACGCATTGCTGGAGATTCACAAGGTGGGATTATTCATGCTGTCATAGACAATTCTTCCTTGCAAAATGCCCTTTCTACATTGGGTAGTAAATCGCAGCCTATCGATACCAAGTCATTTACATCTAAAGATATCAAGTTTGTATCAAATCCAAAGCTTGCAAAGCTTCCAAAAGTTGCTAAGTCAAAAATAGGAACCCGATATGTTTGGGGCGGGACTACCCCTGCTGGATTTGATTGTTCTGGGCTTACATTTTATGCTTGCAGACTAAATGGGATAAATATCCCACGAACATCTATCGAGCAGTCCAAGACTGGAGTGCCAGTTCCAAGAAATGCCTTGCAACCAGGGGATTTGGTATTTTTTGATACCTCCAAAGAAAGAAGAGGATATGTCAATCATGTAGGGATATATATGGGTGATGGCAAATTTATCCATGCAAGTTCAGCAAAGAAAAAAGTAGTAATTACTAGCCTTAATTCACCATTTTATAGCTCAAGATTCAAAGGTGCAAGACGTGTCAACTAAAGGATAGCCTCCTTTAGTCTGCTTTTAGAACCGCTCCATTGCTTGCATTTGTTACCAATGCTCTATATTGTTTTAGCCATTTGCTTGTAAGTGGCTTGATAAGTGGCTTGAAATGCTCTTTTCTTTTTGCTATCTCCTCTGGCGATAGCTTTACCTCAAGTATATAATTGTCAACATCTATAAATATCTCATCGCCATCCTCAAGTAGCCCTATCATGCCACCTTCTGCTGCCTCTGGAGAGACATGGCCTATGCTTGCACCTCTTGTTGCGCCACTAAATCTACCATCGGTGATGAGTGCTACTTTGTCCCCCAATCCCATCCCCATGATAAGGCTTGTTGGGCTAAGCATCTCTTGCATCCCTGGGCCACCTTTTGGGCCTTCGTATCTTATAACTACCACATTTCCAGCTTGGACTTTGCCGTTTATAATCCCCTTGATAGCTTCATCTTGCGAATTAAAACAGACAGCTTTACCGCTAAATACCCTATCTCCTGTAATCCCAGCAGTTTTTATAACCGCTCCTTGCTTGGCTAGATTGCCATAGAGTATCGCCAATCCGCCCACTTGTGAGTAGGGATTGTCTATGGTGTGGATGATATCTGTATCTTTGATAGATATATTGGCTATTCGCTCCTTGAGACTCTCTCCAGTGATGGTAAGATTGTCTATGAGTATATCATCACCCCTTTTGCTCATCTCATGCATGACAGCATTTACTCCGCCAGCCCTGTCTATATCTTGCATATGTACAGTTGAGAGGCTAGGGCTAATTTTTGCTATATGTGAGACTTTTTTGGATATGAGATTGATATCCTCTAGCCTAAAATCGACTTCAGCCTCTTTGGCAATAGCTAACATGTGAAGTACGGTATTGGAGCTTCCACCCATCGCCATATCTACAGCCAATGCATTGTGTATAGCACTTGCATTGAGAATATTGCGAAGTCTAAATTTCTCTTGTGTAGTTTTATCTGATTTTGCTATCTCACACACTCTTTTGGCTGCTTTTCTATATAGCTCTTCTCTTTGTGGTGTGAGAGCTAGGATGGTTCCATTACCAGATAGTGCAATACCCATCGCTTCCATTAGGGTATTCATACTATTTGCAGTAAACATTCCACTACAGCTGCCACCACCAGGACAGGCGTTGCACTCTATATCTTTGAGTTCATCAGCGGTTATATCACCTTTTTCATATTTGCCAACCGCCTCAAACGCAGTAGCAAGATCAATTGGAGTGCCATCTTTTGTGTACCCTTTTGCCATTGGACCACCACTGACAAATACAGTAGGGACGTTGACCCTCAAAGCCCCCATTATCATACCTGGGACTATCTTGTCACAGTTTGGGATGGCTATCATAGCATCAAGCTTGTGTGCATTCATAACTGTCTCTACCGAGTTTGCTATGATTTCACGGCTCGGCAGACTATACAACATACCAGAGTGCCCCATGGCTATCCCATCATCAACGCCAATTGTATTGAATTCAAACGGCACACATCCATTGGCTCTGATTTCATCTTTGATGATTTCACTTACTTTATTGAGAAAAAAATGGCCAGGGATAATCTCTATAAATGAGTTTGCTACACCTATAAAAGGCTTGTCAAAATCTTCATCTTTTACCCCAGTAGCACGCAACAAACTGCGGTGAGGTGTACGGGTGGCACCTTTTTTTATCTCATCACTTCTCATAGCGGTATCCTCTTTTTTTAAGCGATTATATCACTTTTGGTCTCAAAGTAGAGAATTGTTTTTTGTATCTCTTTACAACCAAAGCTTTTTTAGCTATAATCACATTCCATTTTTAAGGTGCGGGCGTAGCTCAGGGGTAGAGCATAACCTTGCCAAGGTTAGGGTCGAGGGTTCGAATCCCTTCGCCCGCTCCAGAAATGAACATAAACAATAAACGCTAAAGTATCTTGCCCGGGTGGTGGAATGGTAGACACAGGGGACTTAAAATCCCCCGGCTATTGCAGCCGTGCTGGTTCAAGTCCAGTTCCGGGCACCACTAGTTTATATAAGGTGCCATCGCCAAGTGGTAAGGCCGCAGCCTGCAAAGCTGCTATCCCCGGTTCAAATCCGGGTGGCACCTCCAAAAAGATTTTTTAAATCTTATTTTGATAAAATTACACACTCTCTTTTTCGGGAGATGGTAGAGCGGTTGAATACACCGGTCTTGAAAACCGGCGAGGGTAACACCTCCGGGGGTTCGAATCCCCCTCTCCCGGCCATATAAATTACATTAAAATACTCATCTCTTTTCCCAATATTTACTTACAATCTATCTCTATGAAGAAAAGATCCGTTTGGTTAGCAGCATCATGCGATTTCTTAATGGGCTTATACGATAAACTGCATATTCCTAATTGCAAGAAGGTTATTGTAGATTATATGTGTGAGTAGAAAAAAGATCCCTCTAGATGAGATATCACCAATTTTAAAGAGCCTTATGATAGAGGTGCTAAGCTGCACTACACCATCACTTGCGAGCTTGTACTTTTGACAGCTATCAAATTGAAGATCTCAAAATTTTTAAAGAAACAGACAAAACTATCTAATTAAATTACATCTATATGTCACAAGATATGTGATAGTATATCTCTTATGGAAATTGCACCCTATGGGCCAATTTAGCTTTAAGATAAAATGAAAGGTATGAAGTTTGCAACAAAAAAATTAAAAGCGACATATTGTGTCTTTGGATTATGATATAATTTTCATATGAAAGGAAATTTATACAATGCTTGTGATTAAAACAAAAATACCAACCAAAAATTTGCCCATCAAAAGAGTTCTTCCGAGGCTTTTTCAGTCATTTGTCTATACGAACCTTGATGACAAAGAGCA
>OMKS01001389.1_pt1 | contig 21513 bp, 23 predicted proteins | sample 1674721 | NCBI WGS metagenome assembly OMKS01 (sample SAMN06264996, study PRJEB25208) | sediment metagenome | isolation source: hot spring sediment | place: USA: California | collected 2014-09-02
GGAATAAACAATATCACCCAAATCATTGTTCATCTATAGCACAGCATGGGAGCGGGTAAAACCCCCAGTAATGACAAAAGTAAATAAAGTTCTTTTTAAAGGCAATATTATGTCTTTCCTTGGTATTTTCCACTTGATCTTTTCGGCTATCCATGAGATAGGGGGGGATCAAATTGAGCCAGTAGCTCAGTTGGTAGAGCATCGGACTTTTAATCCGGTGGCCGAGGGTTCGAGCCCCTCCTGGCTCACTGTGTGTGTCCCCATCGTCTAGCCTGGCCCAGGACACCGGCCTTTCACGCCGGCGACAGGGGTTCAAATCCCCTTGGGGACGCCAATCATCTCAATGAAAGGGGCGGTTAATCCGCCCTTTTTTATCTTTGCTCGTATCTCCCTTTCGTTAGTCAATTTATCCTCATAACAAATGGAACTGATCATAATCACGAGACATCAAGAAGAAATCGCACGGCCAGAATACCTTTTCACAAACTGGAAGGAGGCCTGAATTGGTTACACCACAAATACTTCGAGAAGTACACCTGTGAGTTACACTTTCATTCACAGAGCAATACCGTTACGACAGCGATACCCTCGAGATATATTTAAACTGCATAATGAGGTAAAACGATTGCGCCCAGCAGGACTCGAACCTGCGACCTTCGGATTCGTAGTCCGACGCTCTATCCAGCTGAGCTATGGGCGCATAATGAATTGAACATGCTTATAAAAGGATTGGCCTCGTGAGTCAATATCGCATATATAAAGGGGGACCGTACCGGTCCCCCTTTATATATTATCATAAGATTTAAGCGCTACATTAAGAAGTCTTCTGCCAGTTTTCAAGGACCCTGAGTTTTACCTCTGAGATCCTCGCTCTTTTATCCCATTTCGCAAAATCAGAATCTTCCTTGGTGAGGCCTTTCAGCTTTTCCTGCGCCGTATTGAGATCTTTCTTAACAACATCAATATCAAGATCTTCTGCAAGATCTGCTGATTCAGCAAGGATAATTACACGGTCTGCAATAACCTCGGCAAAACCTCCGCCAACAGCCAGATAAATGTCTCTATCCTCTGCCTTTGCGATGAGCTGGCCGGATTTAAGGGTTGTAAGGAACGGCGTATGTCCTATCAATACACCGAATTCACCTGCGCTTCCCGGAGCGATAACCTCAACAACCTTTCGGCTTAGCACAGCCCGCTCAGGGGTAACCACATCGAGCTGCATATACTCTTCAGCCATTTTGTAACCCCCTTTTAATCTTCAGCCAGTTTCTTTGCTTTCTCGATTACTTCATCAATGGTTCCTACCATATAGAACGCCTGCTCAGGCAGATCATCCATCTCTCCCGCCACAATCTTCTTAAACCCTTCAATGGTGTCCTTGAGTTCCACATATTTTCCCGGCATGCCTGTAAACTGCTCGGCAACGCTGAAAGACTGGGACAGGAATCTCTGAATCTTACGGGCCCTGGAAACAACAAGTTTGTCATCTTCTGACAGCTCGTCCATGCCAAGAATAGCGATAATGTCCTGCAGCTCTTTATATTTCTGAAGGATCTGCTGCACTTCGCGGGCTACGGTATAGTGTTCGAGACCGACTATCTGAGGGTCAAGAATTCTTGAGGTGGAGTCCAGCGGATCCACAGCCGGATAGATACCAAGCTCAACTATCTGACGGGAAAGAACAGTGGTTGCGTCAAGATGGGAGAATGTCGTTGCAGGCGCAGGGTCGGTCAAGTCATCTGCAGGCACGTAAATGGCCTGTACTGACGTAATGGATCCCTTTGTTGTGGAGGTGATCCGCTCCTGCAACTCGCCCATGTCCGTCCCCAGTGTCGGCTGGTAACCAACAGCAGAGGGCATCCTTCCCAGCAGAGCCGAAACCTCCATACCTGCCTGGGTGAATCTGAATATGTTGTCAATGAACAACAGCACGTCCTGGTTCTGCTCGTCACGGAAATATTCAGCAACAGCAAGCCCTGACAGACCCACGCGGGCACGTGCCCCGGGCGGCTCGTTCATCTGCCCGTAAACAAGGGCTGTCTTATCGATAACGCCTGACTCTTTCATTTCGAGCCACAGGTCGTTTCCTTCACGGGTACGCTCGCCCACGCCGGCAAATACGGAGTAACCGCCGTGCTTGGATGCGATATTATGGATAAGTTCCATGATGAAAACCGTCTTGCCGACACCGGCGCCCCCGAACAGACCTATCTTTCCGCCCCTCATGTAAGGGGTAAGCAGGTCGATGACCTTGATGCCGGTCACGAACGAGTCAATCGATGTACTCTGTTCGGTAAAATGCGGCGGTTCACGGTGAATCGGACCAACTTTCTCCGTGTTGATAGGCCCGGCCTCATCCACAGGCTTTCCTACAACATTCATAATCCTGCCGAGAACCGCATCACCAACCGGAATGCTGATAGGTGCACCTGTGTCCTTAACCTTCATTCCACGTACAAGACCATCTGTTGAATCCATTGCAATGGTCCTGACTGTTCTATCGCCGAGATGCTGGGCAACCTCAAGTACGAGGTTGTCTTCCTCTTTGGAAACAAACGGATTTGTTACCAACAGAGCGTTATATATATCCGGCAGTTCCCCCTGGTCAAAGGTCACGTCAACGACAGCGCCAATAACCTGTGATATTCTCCCAATTTCCATAGGCTCACTCCTTTTCGCTTAATTCCTTTGTTTATCCCTTTAAGGCCTCTGCACCGCCAACGACTTCCATCAGCTCTGTCGTAATTGCTGCCTGCCTGGCCCTGTTGTACTTAACACTGAGCTTATCGATCATTTCACCTGCATTTCCTGATGCGCTCTCCATTGCCGTCATTCGTGCTCCATGCTCGGAGGCTGCCGATTCAAGCAATGCCCGATAGAAGAATATCTTGAGACTCATGGGAAGAAGAGTATCGAGAAGGACATCCTCGGACGGTTCATAGAGATATTCCACATTGAGCATCTCATCGTCCGATTCCATACGCTCAACCGGCAATACCACATCTTCGTGAAGTATCTGTGTCATTGCCGATTTGAACTCATTGAAGATAATGGTGAGTTCATCGTACTCCTCGTTAATATATCCGTTGATCAGATCAGTGCCGATCTCAGACGCAAGCTCGAATGACGGGGTCCCGATCGCTAGTGATTTCCTGATGGGGATGCCCTTGCGCTTAAAGAAATCAATCGAGCGCTTTCCAATCAGTACCAGGGAGAATTCTTCATATCTGTCCTGTGTCTGTTTTATAAATGCCTCGGCCCTTCTGAACACGTTCTGGTTAAAAGAACCGCAAAGCCCCCTGTCTGAAGCGATAACGACCAACACTCCTCTCTTTGGCTCCCTTACACGAAGAATAGGGTGCATATCCGGGTTGGTCCTCGTAACCAGGGAGATCAAGACCTCGTTTGTCTTTATGGCATAGGGTCTTGCAGCGATGATATCGCTCTGCGCCCTTCTGAGCTTTGCAGCTGCAACCATACGCATTGCCGAGGTTATCTGCTCTGTCTTTTGAACAGAGACTATCCTGTTCTTTAGGTCTTTTAGACTAGCCATTGTATCTCCCTATTTTTCCTCTGCCACAAAGATCTTCTTGAATTCTCCTATGGCATCCTTCAGTGCTTTCTCTGTGTCGGACTCAAGAACCCCGGTCTCTTTTATCGAGTTGAGTATATCCGAATGTTTGTTCTCCAGGAATACAAAGAACTGCTCCTCGAAACTGCCGATAACATCGACTGGATATTCATCCAGATGTCCATTTGTCCCGACATAGATGATCGCCACCTGCTTTTCGACTGACAAAGGCAGATACTGGGGCTGTTTGAGCATTTCCATGAGCCTTGCACCTCGGTTGAGCTGTGCCTGCGTGGCCTTGTCAAGATCAGAGCCGAACTGCGAAAATGCTGCAAGCTCTCTGTACTGGGCCAGATCGAGCCTGAGCGTACCAGCGACCTTTTTCATTGCCTTGATCTGGGCGTTTCCACCAACTCGGGAAACAGATATACCCACGTTAATGGCAGGCCGGAAACCTGAATAGAACAGGTCTGTATCGAGGAATATCTGTCCATCGGTAATGGAGATAACATTTGTAGGGATATAGGCCGATACGTCGCCAGCCTGCGTCTCAACGATAGGAAGTGCGGTCAGAGAACCTCCACCCATTGCATCGGAGTATTTTGCTGCTCGCTCAAGAAGCCTTGAATGCAGATAGAAAACATCGCCAGGGAATGCCTCACGTCCCGGAGGTCTTCTCAGCAGCAGCGACAGCTGCCTGTAAGCCTGGGCCTGCTTGGTAAGATCGTCATAGACGCAAAGAGCATGTCCGCCCTTGTCCATATAGTATTCACCGATGGCAGCACCAGTGTAAGGAGCGATATACTGCAACGGTGCAGGGTCGGATGCAGTAGCTGCGACAACGACTGTATATTCCATAGCACCGAATTGCTCCAGGGTTGCAACAACCTGGGCCACGGTAGACTGTTTCTGCCCGATCGCCACATAAACACAGATAACCCCGGTGCCTTTCTGATTTATAATGGTATCTATGGCAAGTGCGGTCTTGCCTGTCTGGCGGTCGCCTATGATAAGTTCACGCTGACCTCTTCCTATAGGTGTCATGGCATCTATGGATTTCAGGCCTGTCTGCAGAGGCTCGTTGACCGGCTGTCTTTTGACGATGCCAGGGGCCTTGATGTCAACCACGCGGTTTTCAGATGAACCGATCGGACCCTTGCCGTCGATAGGCGCTCCAATCGCGTTGACGACTCGGCCCAGGATACCTTCACCAACCGGGATCTCAACGATCTTCCCGGTCCTTCTAACCTGGTCGCCTTCTTTAATACCTACGGTTTCACCAAAGAGAACGCATCCAACATTATCCTCTTCCAGGTTGAGGGCCATGCCCATTACCCCTCCGGGAAACTCTATTAGCTCAGACGACATAGCGTTTCTGAGACCATAAACACGGGCAATACCGTCACCGACGCTCAAGATGGTACCGGTTTCGGCTACATCCACCTCTTTTTCATATCCCTTGATCTGGTCCTTAATAATCTTACTTATCTCTTCAGCCCTTATATGCATCCTATATCTCCCCTTTTAAACTCTGTTTTAATCTTGATATCTGTGTCTTTACGCTCCCGTCGTATATCATGCCTTCGATCTCGGCAACAACACCCCCGATAAGGGAAGGATCAATGATGACGTTCACGTTTACTTCCTTTTTGACTACCACGGAGAGTGTCTTGGCTATATCTTTCAATTCTTGAGCATCAAGCTCTTTTGCACTGGTAACCTGCGCCATCACTCTGCCTGAGGCCTCATCGAGGATCTTTTTATATGTATCTCTGATGTCACGCAGGAAAACAAACCTGTCTTTATCCAGCAGAATATTCAGGAAGTTACCAGCGTAATCAGAAATTCCTGTCTTGGAAACAACATCCTTGAGGATTCGCTTTTTCAGGGTGATATCATAGAGCGGGCTCTCCATTATGGACCGGAATTCACTGCTTTGATCCACAACCAGAGCCATGTTCTGCATATCCTCGAGGAACTTCTGCTCCAAGCCCTCTTCCTGACCCAGTTCATACAGGGCCCTTGCATATCTTCTTGCCACGACATCGCTCTTCAATTTTATTTCACCACCTTATCCAAGTATTCTTCTATAATCTTTCTCTGGTCTTCCTGGTTCAAGTTTTGCGTTACAAGCGAGGCTGCCATATCGCCAGCCAAGTCGACAACCTGGTTCTTCAAAGAGTTTTTTGCCTTGACAACCTCCTGTTCCGCCGACCACTTCGCCTGTTCCACAATGCGTTCCGCCGCGACCTTACCTTCTTCGATGATTCTTGCCTTCTCGGATTCGAGTTCGCCCATGATAGCTTGTCTTATGTCTTTGATATCCTGCTCGACATTCTCGAGCTTTTTCAGATATTCTGCATGCTGCTGCTCTGCCTCTTTCTTTGCCTTGTCGGCTTCTTCCAGCATCTGGGCAATCTCTCCCCTTCTATCGCCGAAATACGTTTTGATTTTGTCACCTAGTAATTTCCACAAAAGCGCTGCGAGGATACCGAAATTGATAATTCTCCATGCCATATCCCATATCTGACGGCCTTCTCCACCGCCTTCACCCTCGGAGGCAACGCACATCAGAGCGCCTACCAGACAAAAGAATATCACAAGATGTATAATTCTATAAGATCGCTTCATCATGCAACCTTCCTTCCCAGGATCTGCTGGGCGATGGTTGAGGCCATAATCCCGACCTCCGGCTCAAGCTCTTTCTTGGCCCGATCTACCTCCATGGACATCTCCTGTTGAATCTGATGTATAATCTCTTCAGCCTTTTTCCGGGCATCTCCGATAATCAAATTGGCCTGGTCGGAAGCCTCTTTACGTGCAGAGTTCTTTGTACCCAGTGCTTCGATCTTGGCCACCTGCAGCTTATCATTATAAGAAGTAAAGATCTTTTCACTCTCAGCGACAAGCTGCTTTGCTTTTGTCTGTCCGCCGACAACCCTCTCGTCTCTCTCGTCAAGCACCTTTAAAATGGGCTTGTAGAGAATCTTGTTCAGTATGAACATGAGAACAAGGAAGTTGATCACCTGGACAAAAAAGGTCCAATTAAGTTCTATCAAGACGGCCCTCCTTATACGACGAATATCAGGAGCAGAGCGACAACCAGAGAGTAAATCCCGGTTGACTCGGAAACAGCCTGGGCCACCAGCATTGTCCTTGTAAGCAGACCGGCCTCATCAGGGTTTCTTCCGATTGCCTCGCAAGCCTTGCCGCCGACGTAACCTTCACCAATGCCAGGGCCGATTGCACCGAGGCCCATAGCAAGCCCTGCACCAATAAAAGTTGCTGCTCTCACCAGATCCGCACCAGATATTTCCATAATGTCATCCTCCCTAGCTTTCCTATAAAGTACCTAATTTATGAACTGTTTTTCTTCCGTTTAAATGACGAATACGAGCACAAAGGCGATTACAAGGGCATATATGGCTGTTGACTGTGCAACCGCCTGCGCAATGAGCATCGATCTCATCAGCAGCCCCCGTTCATCAGGCCTGTACCCTACCGCTTCGCATGCAGCAGCAGCAGTCAGGCCATTGCCTACGCCGGGACCGATACCACCGAACCCCATGGATATCCCTGCAGCTAGAACAGCCATCGCTGCAGGCAGTGTTGCCGGACCGGAATAATTCCCGAACATGAGAATGAATGCAACCAGAAGAGAGAATATGGCCGGAGTCTGGCCGACTGCCTGACCGACGAGCATTAGCGGCAATATCCCGGCTCGTCCCTCCGGGTTGCTTGCAAGCGCCTTGCATGCTGATTCCCCGGTATCACCGTTTCCATACCCCGAACCAATGGCACCGAGACCCATTGAGATTCCTGCGGCAAGCAGCGCACAGAAACCAACAAGGTTTGCCGGGACCTGGAATTTCACGAACATGAGCATGAGCGACACGACAAGAGCGAATATTACCGGGGTCTGCCCAACGGCCTGACCGACGAGCATGAACGTCAACATCTCTTTGGTGGTACTGGACTCCTTGCTGATCGCCTCACAGGCACCCTGAGCGTTCACGCCGTTTCCCATGCCGGATCCGATTGCCCCCAGGCCAATCGATATCCCGGCACCCAGCATCGCAGCACTGGTAAGCAGGGTGCCTTCCTTCGGCCCGATCGATATGAGCATGATCGCCACAAGCAATGCAAAAATGGCAGGTGTCTGGGAGACTGCCTGGCCGACAAGCATGAGCGTGGTGAGCGAACTTTTCAGCCTGGGCTGCCTGGCTATGCCTTCACATGCCTTACCGCCTGCCATGCCCCCGCCCCAACCTGAACCTATGGCACCGAAGCCCATGGCTATACCTGCTCCGATAAGAGATGCGCCATAGGGCCACACATCAATACCCGAACAGTTCTTGAACATGAGCATAAAGGCGATGACGAGTGCAAAAATTGCCGGTGTCTGGCATACAGCCTGACCTATCAGCATGGAGGTGGTCATCTGGCCGCCCAGCGCAGGCTGCCTGGCAGAACCCCAGAGCGCCTCCTGTGCGGGATAGCCGGCACCTATTCCTGACCCGAGGGCACCAAGGCCCATACAGATTCCCGCACTCATCGTAGCGGTCCATGCACCCAGGCCATTTCCTGAGAAATTCCCGAAAATGAGCAGAACAGCAACCAGCAGCGCAAAGATAGCTGATGTCTCGGCAACGGCCTGGCCTATGAGCATTGTCCTTGTAAAAGGTGATGCCATGCCGATACGGCGGCCGATCGATCTATTGGCATGGCCTCCTACGAAGCCTTCACCGATTGCTGCGCCAATGGCACCGAATCCCATGCAGATTCCCGCACCAATATATTGACCGGCCTTGACAATCGAAACTGTATCCAATCCAATATCCATAGTATATTACCTGCTCTTTATTTAATCTGCACTGATATATACACCAGCGACAGCATCGTGAAAACAAATGCCTGAATAGTCCCTACGAACAGACCGAAGAAGCCGTACAGGAAAGGCGGCAGCACAAGAGAGTAGACGAGGTAGCTTACTACCAGGATGATAATGGAGCCGCCCATGATATTCCCGAACAGACGGAACGAGATGGAAACAACCTTTGAAAGTTCGCCTATCAGATTGAGCGGCATCATGAAAAAGATCGGCTCGAAGTATTCCTTTGCATACTGCTTGAATCCCTTGAACTTGATTCCTGAATAATGAGCTACGAGAAAACCGACTACACCAAGCGACAGGGTTGTATTTATATCCTTGGTAGGCTCGGAGAGAAACGGTATGATACCGATGAGGTTGGAGACCCAGAACAACAGGAATATCGTACAGATGAATGCGAAATAACGCCGGTCGGTCAGACCCAGACTGTCCTTGACCAGGTCATCCCATGTGGCAATCAGGATCTCTGCCGTGCTCTGCAGCGGATTTGGGACCATCTTGGTGGATTTTGTAGCAATAAGGGAAAACAATATCCAGAACGCCATGACAATCCATGTCATGATAAGGGTTTCTTTGTTCAAGACAATTTGAAAACCTGCTATATCGAAGATCCATCGGGGCATGTACCCAATATTTTCCATTATCTCAATTCTCCTATGCTGCTTGCTTTAACCTGATCCATGATAAAGACGATCTGCACGAAGAAAATACCGGCAACTGCTGCGAAAAATGCGTGCATCGATATCTGGATTGCCAAGACCATGACAATTCCCAAGATAATATAGCGCAGAAGAAACGATACGATGGGCTTTACGTCATTCATTGCCGAATAGGTCATAAACAATGTCTTGCCTGTCCCTCCTGCCACACCAAGCAATAGGCCAAAGGCAATATGCGCATACCCGAGTGCATAAACGATAAGACAAACCAGGACTCCTGCGGGGACAACAACTAAAATGGTATGTTTTAGGACATCGTAAACATTCATTTCTTCAGTCTCTTCTTCGTGCCTGTCTTATATAAATCCTGTATCTGCCTGTATACTGTCCAGCCACCACCTAATATCCCCAACAGAATAAAAAGGGTAAGGACGATGCCATGCGCCTGCAACCATGCATCAAGCTTATATCCAGCCCATACACTCAAGCCGATAGAACCTGCCATAATAAATCCCAGCTGGCTTACTATCGCAAGATCTTTTATCAGACCTTCATCCCTGCGGGATCTCTTAAAAAGACCCCTTCTGGGTCTCCTAATGAATGGCGCCTCACTCATTCAGTTGGTCTCACTCCTACCATTTCAATCCATATGCTGTCAAGAAATTTATTGCCTGAATAATAGTTCTTGAGAGATCGCGAGTATCCATATCCATTGACTTAAAAGTCCCATCAAACCATCCGTTATTTCCTGATAAACCTCGTGTTGCCACCTGAAGCAACCGATTAAAGACTACAGGCCTATGCAGTCTTGTATCGATAACACATCCTATACGCATCCTCCAGAACATTCAGCAAACAATGTCAATAATGTCGATATTGAACAATCAATAATTTATTATAACCTGACACCGTGGTCTTGCACATGAATGATTTGTATGGTATTTCAAGGTTTATGTGGAATTTCAGTGTATTATCACTTAAACTCAAGCGCAGTGATATCTCATACGTTAAATTTATTCTTGAAGGCTATGACGGTCTCGGTATTGTAACCACCAAAGACAGGTTTGCTGCAGAGGCGATAGTAACCTGCCCCGTCAGCAGAAAACAAAGCATGGTAAAACTTTTAGAAGCCCTTGTACATGAAGGAGTTATCAAGGAGGTACATGAGACATGAACATTCGCTCAGGAATCTTCATATCTGGTTCAATACTCTTTATTTGCTTTTTCCTCATGGGTATGTCGGGCATGGGTTCGGTTACCGGACCGGCAGTAACAGAGTCACCTTTTGATGCAAAGATTATGGATACGACAAAAAATGAAGTGGTGGTCCTGTCTGTTACCATTGACGGAAAAACTACATTCAATGCGTTCATGGGAAAAGGCAAGGTGCATATTCCCTTTGAAAACATCTCCCGGATCGATCTGAAAGATGAAATCGCCTGTATCAGCATGAAAAACTCCGGTGAATTATGCAATCTCAGGATCAACGGTATATCAAAAATATATGGGAAGACTTCATTCGGGACATATCAGATATCTTTAAAGGATGTTCTCTGGATTGAGATTATGAAGGCGAGGCAGTGAACACCCTTGATACTGTTGCAATCTTCTTTATGGTCCTTTTTATGGGCCTGGGCATATATAATGGCCTTATCAGGAGTATCTCGTCTCTCGTATCAATCTTTGCAGGTCTGTTTCTCGCAAAACAAATGTCGCCGGCACTATCGAACATCCTTTCCTTTATCCATATCCCTGATTCAAAAGGTCTTATCGGCTTTCTGATAGTGTTCTTATTCTTCTTTATCATAATCAAGATCGCCTTTTTCTTCATTGAAAAATTTTCCAGGAAATCTGTTCTTTCGAAAGCGGACAGGGTTCTTGGAGGCTTTCTGGGTATGGTAAAAGGAGCCGTAATTATCGTATTCCTCGTTACAATAATGCAGATTGTTCTCCCCCGGGATGCGGACATCCTTGCAAAATCACGCATACTACCATCAACAAACAAGTTCATTGTCTCTGCAAAGGGTATTGTCCCGGATGATATTCACAAACATATCCTGAAGTCGAAGAGATGATCCTATTTCATTCAGATGATATCTCGTAAGCTTGCAGAACTCACAACTTACCCTCTCCCCTTGTGGACCAGGGTTAAGGTGAGGGGGTAATAAAATAGATTTTTGATACCTCGCTGCTTGCGCCGAGGTTCTTCATTAATCACTCTTCATCTTCGGAGTACTCAGCATTCTCTTCAAGAACAATGTCTTCCATATCGAGAACGTATTCTTCAACATCATCGTCTGAGTCGACATCTCCAAGAGATTCTTCAGAAGTGGTCTGTACGTCGGCCTTGACCTTTGAGAGCGTCCGCTTCCTTTTGCGCCTGAGCATCTTCTTGGTCTCTTCATTGTTCTGATCCTCACCACATGTGGGACATATGGGCTGTGGCTTAGAGAGATCATAGAATTTGGTGCCGCACTTGTAGCATTTATATCTCTTTCCCAGATCAGCCACTTGGTTCTCCTTTGGGTTCATAAAATTTTCGCCTTATAGTTCAGCAGTGCACGATATTTTGTCAAGATAAAATTAAAAAACCTCATCTTTCCATACATCTAGTAATTTCTGGTAGTTGTTGACTTATCGGATAAAGATCATATACTATCGGCATTACAATGAAAACATTTTTGCCAAGAATATACTTCCCATATCTACTATTATTACTGTTTTTATGCTCATGTTCACCCCTTATGAAACAGCTTTCGCAGGAGGATCCCGCATCCCTGTATAATGCTGCCCTGGCTCAGGAGAACACGGGGAATCTTGACGGGGCATATGAGGCCTATCTATATTTATGGAAAACATTTCCCAAACATGAGCTCGCACCCAAGGCACTGTATAATGCAGCATCCATTACCGCACGCAATGATCCGACCGGGGCGGCAAAACTATACCTGAGCTTTATCAAATCTTATCCTCACTCAGAATTACTCCCCAAAGTGAAAACGATCCTTCTCAAGCAATACATCAATGAGAAAGGCTACATGGATGCGCAACATCTGTTCACGGAGATCTATGCAAAGACCAGAGCTCCCGAGATGTTTCAGCAGGGGCTTGACATATCTATGGGGCTTATCGAATCGAAACAGTATTCAAAAGCCCTGCAAACCATCGCGATGATATATCCTCTTTCAGATGAACACTTAAGGGACAGGCTTTTCAATCTGTGGTCATCTGCGGTGGAGGAAATCGATCAGGTTGATGTTCTGGCAGAGCTTGAACCCGCGACCTCGGACAATCAGCTCCTGGAGGTATTACTTACCAGACAGGCAAATCTCTATAAGGACCAGGAAGAGCTGGACATCGCCGCAAGGATAATGGAACGCATCAGGAATAAGTCCATGCAGTCATCGCCCCGGGGTCATACAACAAAGAATACCATTGGTGTCGTAGTTCCCTTAACCGGTAAATGGGAATCCGTGGGACAAAAAATACTCAAAGGGGTAGAGCATGCCTCCAGGGTGTTCAGCGATAACGATACCCCGAATGTCGAATACGTTATTAAGGATTATGGAAGCGATGAAAATGCCATTGCCGGGATCATCAATGATCTCGACAAATATCATGATGTGATCTCAATCATCGGCCCCATTGGAGAAGTGGCTGGAGGCATATGCTGTAACGAGGCTCAAGCCAGAGGAATACCCTCGTTCATGTTCACCGGCGGAGAAATCGAATCAGCTCATGAATCCTACTGTTTCAGGAATTTCATCTCGGTAGACATCCAGGTAACTACTCTACTGGAGGTCGCCAGAGACCTCAATATCAAACGGTTCGCAATACTCTATCCGAGCGATCATTTCGGAAATATCTTTACCAGTCTTTTCATAAGGAATGCACCGCAGTATGAGATAGAAATTGTTAGACAGGTTGGATATTCCACGCATCTTGTTGATTTCAAAGAGGCGGTGAACAACCTCATATCCCATCTGGAAAAGCCTGTCCCAGACGAAACGACCGATACCGGCCAGAATGATTTAATGATAGAACCGGACTTTGATGCGCTGCTTATACCGGATACAGCAATCAATGCAGCTATGATAGCATCATATCTTCCTTATTTCAGCATCGAGGAGGTGCGGCTTTTCGGCCCTACGCTGTGGGATACCCCTGATTTCATTCGAATAGGCGGCAAATATGTCGATAATGCCATCTTTGTAAGCGGCTTTTTCATACATTCTCAGCTGGATTTCGTTCAGGAGTTCAACAACAACTTTTACTACACATTCGGATACAATCCTTCCGTATGGGAGGCCGGCGCTTACGATACAGCCGTCATCCTGCAGAACCTGCTGGAGGGCGAAGAGCATACACGGGAGTCTCTGCGTGAACAGATCGTATCATTGAAGGATTATCCGGGGCTTACCGGTTCCACATCCTTCTATAGCGATGGTTCCATTGACAAGGTGATCTATGTCCTCACAGTAAAAGGCTCAACAATACATGAGATAGTACCTTGATGTCCGTCATTTTTTATTCTATGATCTTTTCCATGCGCTATAAACGGATCATTTTAATTCTATTCATTCTAGTATCCATTTCCGGATGCGCCCATAAACCGGAAGAGATCAAACCTGCAGAGGTACTTTTTCAAGAGGCGACACAACTCGCAACGAAGAAAAAGGTGGACAAGGCCACAGAGATCTTCATGGAGGTAAGAACATACTATCCGGGGCACGACCTTGCACGAAAGTCACTTATCTCAATAGCCGATCTCAACTTCGATGAAGCCTACTATGATGTGGCAATGGAGAGTTATAAGGAATACCGCCTCTTATACCCTACGGATTTAGATGCAAGCTACAGCCTCTATAAGATCGGCCTGTGCTATTTCAACCAGATGAATTCGCATGACCGCGATCAGACAAACACTGCGCTGACGATCCAGACATTCGAAGAATTTATCCGTATATATCCGGACTCTCCTTATGTAAGCGAGGCAGAACAAAAGCGAACAGAGGCCAGGTCATCAATGGCAAAACACTACCTGTATATTGGTAAATTCTACCTTAAGAACAAGAACAATGCAGCAGCCTGCAAACGATTTGACTATGTAAAGCATCATTATCCCGACATCGACCTCGGTGAAGACATAGATGCATTGATAGTCAAGTCATGCAAGGATACCACAGAAGCACATCAGGCGCCAGAAAATCATGAGTAACCCCTGCACCAGTAATTTGTAGGATTCTTGCCGCTTTTTCATGCTACAAACAACACCTGAAGAAATCAATACCATAGAGAATTAAGCCTTTGCCTTTGTTGAATTTTCACAACATAGCGTCACGTTTCGCAACAGTTTCATCTGATTCCCATACTGCCCGCACAATATCATTTTGCAATTTACTGACTTTACTTGCTTATTTTATATGGCACAGTTTAAGCATACAATATTATTAAAAATGTGATCAGATCACATGCAGGATGAGGAAATGACGAAAAAGGAAATAATCAGATCACTTATCTTAAGCCCGCTTTATCTCTCCCTGAAACTCAAGGACCGCATACTGCTGATCAGGAAGATCCGGTCCAGCAGTTGACAGAAACCCATCAATACGGAGTGTGGATCTATAAGAAACCACGGTATTGTGCTGAAAAGTCTCCTCACACACCTGCCTAACAGATTTGATATGAATATTATCTTTGCTGATTTCTTAATGCTGATGCGAGTTTGCGAACATTGTCAACACGTACGGTAAAATGAATACGATCGAGATACTCAAGATAAGGTATTGCATATTTTCTGCTTACACCGACTATCTCCTTCATGTCTGAAGGATTCAACACCTGGTTTGAGTTTATGAACGTTTTAACCTTTTCGCGAAGCTTTATCTCAGATTCATCTGCGATATAAATATCGTCTTTGATATGCGATAGTCGTCCCTGTCTCCTCAGAAACCCTAGAACCTCATCTATGTCTTTTGTGTTAACTCCTAGTTTCAAAGCAAGCTCAGATGCCTTTGGAGGTTCGAAACCGCTCTTGACCAGGATGCTGTACGCCTTTTCACCCAGTTCACCTAGGGCATCCCCGAGAGAAGCCCTGAAACCCGCCTTTCTGATATCCGGGCCGGATTCCTCAATTTCACCTTTCTTGACAAGTTCCTGCAGGACCTTGTGAAAAAGTTTTATATTGATACTGCCCTTGAGAGATGACCGAAGATGCTCTCGGGACATCCCGGGCGATGCCGGGTTTTCGGTATGGTATCTGCTAACCCCTTTAATCATGAGCTCTTTGAGACCATTAGCATAAGAAGTGTGTACATATACATCGTTGACACTGTCAAAGCGTACGATCTCACCGCTCGAAAGAAGTTCCTGCAGGCCCTTTTCAAGCCTCGGCCCTTCATCTGCAAAAGCAGCTGCAAACTCGCGCCTTGATATCCCGCGCGCACCTGCATCCCGGGCAAGACCAATTATATTACTGGTAAGATCCTCACTTAACAGTTTCCCTATGATATCTTCGGAAAATCTCCGGACCGGGAATGGATTCAATACATAGCCTCCACCGATTGTTGCCGACGGTGATATCCTTCTGATGATGAACCGGCTGCCGCATGAGGCAATAACCGGTTCCTTCAGGCGAATCCTGGCCAAGTCAATTCCATCGATATTTCGCAGACTCATCTCGCCGATTGTTTCTGCGGTATCGATATGAAACCGGATATTACCTTTGCCCGGTTCATCGATCAGATTCAGCCGCACATCGATAACACGGGTAGGCCTGAATATCTTTGAAGGCACAATCCATTGGCCGCGCATCACGTGATCGGTCCCGAGGCCCTGCAGGTTTATCGCAGTACGTGTCCCTGCCATGGCCTTGTCAACTTCCTGACCGTGAACCTGAATATTTCTCACCTTTGCCTTTTGCCCCCCAGGCTGAATCTCTACCTCCTGATCTTCGGCAAAGACCCCGCGGCTGAGCGTACCGGTGACCACGGTCCCGAACCCCTTGATCGAGAACACCCTGTCTATCGGAAGGATGGGCATACCACTGGTCTTCTTCTCCTGGATTGTCTGAATCTGCTCATCTATCACACGCACAAGCTCATCCAGACCCTTGCCTTTTGTAGAACTGACCTTGACAACCGGGGCATCCTTCAAGAATGTCTTTGCAACAAAATCCTGTATATCAGACGAAGCCAGCTCAAGAAGGTCTTCATCCACCAGATCGACCTTGGTAAGAACAATTATACCCCGCCCTATCCCTAAGAGTTCGCAGATCTGAATATGCTCGATTGTCTGAGGCATAACACCTTCATCAGCAGCTACAACCAGCAGCACCAGATCAATCCCCGATGCACCCGAAAGCATATGACGGATAAATTTGATATGGCCCGGAACATCTACTACGCCTACCCTCCCACCTGATGGCAGCGCAAGCGAGGTAAAGCCGAGCTCAATGGTAAGCCCCCGCTCCTTCTCCTCCTTGAGTCGGTCACAATCTACACCGGTGAGCGCCCTGACAAGAGATGTCTTTCCATGATCCACATGACCTGCTGTTCCAATAATTATACGTTTCATATCTCTCCTTTAAACTAATACAAGACACCCCGTCAATTTAGTTCCTGAAAATGGTATCTATTCGGCAATAAACACCGGAGTGAAGATGTAATGGCCGCACCCTTTCCATAGTATCGTGCCACCTCAGTTCTCACTTGTGCAAGGGGCACTTTCCCTTATATAGGGTAAACATGGAGAGAAGGCTGCCTGTTATTATTGCAGTATGCGGCATCGAGATCGCATTCAGGGCTGTATACGGTTTCATCCGTATCGATCCGCTTGTCTATACCTTTCTTGTCCGGGCTATCGAGATGTTCACAATCTTCTTCCTCGCCTTCAAAGACTGCGGTATATCAGCAGAATCCATCAAAAGAGAGGTCCTCACAGGACTTGTGATTTCGGTTGCATTCGGCAGTTGTGTTGTCCTGGCTGACCTTGCTTCACGGGTTCTCATCCAGGGCGGATTCCTGAAAATCATTCTCGGCAAACAACAGATTCACAATGTCATGGGCTTCATCATCGTGGGATGTCTATTTGGTCCCTTTGTAGAAGAGCTCTTTTTCCGGGGCCTTGTCTATGCATGGCTCAGGCAGCGCATACATTTCATCGCGGCCATCATTGTCTCAGCCCTTATATTTGCAAGCATGCACGGCTTTATCTCAGTAATACAACTGGCAGGGGGAATACTTTTTGCCGGCATTTATGAGTGGCGGAAAAACATATGGGCACCATACATGGTTCATGTGCTCGCCAATCTCGGTATATGGGTATTTCCCTGGATATACCCGTTCTGACACCCAGTATAAGTTCTATTCAAGCCTATAAAACGATAATGCCGGAGGGGGGAATCGAAGCGCCACGCATCTTGGCCTGATGCATCTTTCCAGGCGGTCTACACAATTTTTACACAAATATAGATCAACTCTGGTGTAATTATTGAAAAACATAAGAAAAGCCCTAGCCCAAGTTCGTCAATTTATCCAAGAGACACAGGTAGTAAGGGGCTATGCCGTCAGCTATGGTCACTACTCATTTGACTGAGGTGATTTTTCTCGGCAACGGTGTCTCGCTCAGCCCCAAGCGTTGGTAAATCTGCCTGTGTTCAGGCTCTGCATTGCTGCATAGCCGGACATGATTGCGCTGGATCCGCCCCTGGTCTTTGACATTGTATTCGATAGTCAGCCGTTGATGGGTCGAAAGGATGTCGCGTATGGTTGCCCATGAGCGGTTGTCGCCGGATTGCCGCAGCCTGTATTCAATCGTATGCAGGATGTGGTAGGCTAGGACCGATATGAACATGTGGGCATCGGCACGGTCTTCATTCTGATGAAAGTTGGGCCTGAGTCCCAGTGAAGATTTCAAGGATCGAAAGGCGTTTTCCACTCGGGTAAGCATGACGTAGGTTTCCCAGATTTCCTGGTCGGTCAGCTCCGTGCGGTCGGTTCGCAGGACATAACAGCCTTCGAACCGGCATTGCGTATCATACTGAGGCCGTTTCTTCCAGATGATCGCTTTGGCCTTGATCTTTGCTCCCGGGTTTTCTTCCGGGATCACCTCGACATCATAGAGCTTCGATGCCCGAGGATATTTTTCGCGCAAGCGGCCGATCATCTCGAGTACTTTCGGATAAAGCTTTGTGTGTCCTTTTTTGCCGAGACCGCCTTGGTAGTACTGCAACCGTTCAAGGAACAGCTTTTCCTGGCGGCTTCGAATGCCTTGGTCCTTTTCCGTGCGCCCGGTGCTGCGGCAAAACAGAAGTGATTCATTCTCCATGCTGTGGCGTTTGACCTCCACTGTGTATTGCTTGATTTGCCGGATTACATGCATGGCATCGGTCTCATCGGCCGTAAAATCGGCCTTGCCTCGCTGCACGACGATATAATGAAAGTGGTTGGCCTTCAAAAAGGTTATATTTTCATCGGTGGCGATACCGGCATCCATGATGACCGTTCGATCCTTGGCCAGGTTGGGCCGCAGGGCGATCAAAGATTCAATGATCTGTTCAAGGGTGTGGCACTCGACCTGATTGCCGGGATAAAGCCGACTGTACTTGGCGAAGCCGTGTTCATCGACCACCAGTGCCAGGGTTAACAGTTTGCAGTCCGAGCGTTTTTCTTTGCTGCGCCCTCGTTTTGCTTTGGAGTTGGCAGTTGCCTGCCCTTCAAAATATGTGTTGGTCAGATCAAACAGGCAAATGCGCTCAGGCAGGTCAAAAAGATCTCTTTCGCGATCAGCAAGATGGCTTTCCAAAGCATCTTTGCAGTCAAAGAGTCGATCACCGGCCCGATACAACGAGCTGAGCGAGGTGCGTATCGGCCGGCCTGTCAGCTCATAAAGTGCGGATCTATACTCGGCCCAGTCCCATGTGTGCACCTCACTGCCCGGTGATACCATGCGCCCGATCACCAGTGCCTGCATCAGGGGTAAGATATGCTCTGAAACACCCTCGGATACCAGCAGTTCATCAAACTTGAGTTCATTCCAGATGCAGTGACAGACGTACTCGGGGCTTAACGAACGTACCTGTGAGGCCTGCATCGAGGTCACATCGACCTGCTGATATTCGGGCTGTTCGTTATCAACTATTGAATCGGTTTTTTGAGTGCTTTGTTCGGATGCCTGTTTGGCTCTGATGTTATCGGCTGCTTTACGGGCCAGTTTTTCGATATTCAGGTCTGTGCTGAACATTTTCTGTTGCCCGGTGAGCATGGCCTCGATACAATTGGCAAGCTCTTTATATTTTTCCTGGGCAATGTCTATGGCCCCCAGGTTAAGAATCAAGCGCTGCCTTGGTCCGTTTTCCGTGCGCACGTTCTCCACCAAGTGAAGGTATTCGTATACCTTTTTTGAGTTACGATTGGATTTACGCACACGTTTAATATACATTGCGTGCGAGTATAGCAGGAAAGTTTTGCGCAAGCAACATCAAAATGAGACTATGGGTCACTACATTGGCTTGCCAAGATGCGGTATTCAATTATATCAGCTAGTTATACCAGCTCCTAACCCGTTTTTAGCCTATTTTTACCCCAACCGAGGCTAATTCTGACGAACTTGGGTTACGTCCACTTTGTTAAGGGTATGCCGTCTGCATCGGTGAAAGCGCCCCATACAATCATGATAAGATCTATTAATGCCCAAATAAAAAACCCACCCAGGGTAAATAATTGAATCAGTCCAGTTCCAATTTTACCAACATAAAACCTATGAAAGCCAAATATCCCAAAGATAAGACAAAGAAGAAATGCTGAAAGAATTGTCTTATCAGATGTAACATTTTGCTTTGAGATTGAAGTTCTATAGTTTTCCCCATCAGATCTAATATTTTGTTTTGAGCTTGAAGGTCTATAATTATCCCCAAACATTTCACCACAATATCTACACTTCACAGCTTCAGCTTTAATTGTTTCAGCACAATATGGACATTTCTTTTCTGCTGAACCCGTTGGATTAGGAATGCAAAGACCTACATCGATATTATCAATGCTCGCCCCACAACTTGTACACATTGTGGAAGTGTTTAAATTGCTACCATTACATACAGGGCAAATTTTCATAAATTATTCCAAATATATGATGATGGTAATTTTGAGAACAATACATTAAATTCATTTACAGCATAAAATAATATAGGCATTATGAACATATCATGTCAAGATATTTTAACAGTATTTTAATGATATATTTATTACTCAAGTTTCGCACCCCTTAATCTTAAGATGGGGGCATAAGGCCTGATCGATTGAGTCAATGAAAGGGGATAAATCGTCTTCAATTTTCAAGAGCGCGAAGATGCACTTGAGGGAATGTTTGAACAGACCTTTGAAAAACTCCCATAACCGGTGGGCATAGGTAACCATGCCCGATTGTTCTGCAAGATGCTCAAAGAGCCCTCCCATTGTTGGATATTTTTCGATCTCATTGAGGAAGCCAAGCAGATTATATCTCAGAAAGCTCAAGGTGGTTGCGCATACCTGGGCATTGAAGGAATTGCTCTGGTCCTTGCCGAGTTCGAGAAGCTGCTTGCTCTCTTTGAAGCAGACCTCGATAGCCCATCGGTTTGTATACTTCCGGATTATGGTGGATGCATGAAGACGCGTGTCTGTAGAGAGAAAGGCCACCCACTTGGGATCTTTGTCTTTTCGAACCCCCTTGATATCACTGTCCTGTGGTTCGCAATAATCTCTCGAGAAGATTATGGCGGCTTCCTCTCCGGTCTCAGGCAAGGTAACGGTTGCCCGTGCAATCCGAAGCCCTGTCCTGGTATCCTTCCTGAACAAAGGCTTTACTCTTTGGTACAGTTCGCTAAGGCGATGCTGCCTGCCCCGGTATCCATACCGCACCTTCGTGTCCTTAAGCCGGCAGATAACATGAAGATCCTTACTGATTCCCCTGATGGCGCTGATGAACCCCGGCCAGGAATACCAGCTGTCAAAAAGCACATACCCTGCGGTGATGTCTTGGGATACAGCCCTTCTCAACATCATAAGGGCAAGCTCAAGCTTGGAATAATCAGCTGCTTCCCTGCTCATCTGCCCGCTGATGCTTCGGGCGTCGCCGAAACGTTCTTCTGTGCTCTTTGGATGACGCTTTTTCCCATACTTATAGGAAAAATCCAGAGCATACATCCCCTTGCCTGTGAAGAGGCCAAGTGCGACTACCGTATACCCAAGCACCGACCGGCCCACGGTATGATCATATACGAAAGAAACATTCTCAATATCTCTGCCCCTCTTCGGGAGGATACTGTCGTCAATTATGAAGTACCTCTCCTCTACAGGAGTCTCCTCAATCTTCAAAACCTTCCAGATCTCCTTCATGATATAGTACAGAAACGA
>OMKS01001390.1_pt1 | contig 21513 bp, 21 predicted proteins | sample 1674721 | NCBI WGS metagenome assembly OMKS01 (sample SAMN06264996, study PRJEB25208) | sediment metagenome | isolation source: hot spring sediment | place: USA: California | collected 2014-09-02
TTTTTACTTGAATACAAAACTTTATTTATACTATCGTCTATTCGTTTATAAACACATATTGTGTAGAGAGGGAGAATGTTATGGCAAAGAAATATGTGTACCTCTTCGGAGGAAGAGGAACCAAAGCAGAGGGTAATGCAGAGATGAAAGCCTCTCTTGGCGGCAAAGGTGCAAATCTGGCAGAAATGACCAATATTGGCATACCTGTGCCTCCGGGTTTTACGATTTCCACGGAAATGTGTACGGTATACTATGAAACAAAAGGTCTGCCCAAAGACCTCAAGACTCAGGTGAAAGAGGCTATTCGTAAGGTCGAGCGGGCCATGGGTCTCGGGTTCGGCGACACCGAAGCGCCACTGTTGTTCTCGGTGCGTTCCGGGGCAAGGGCCTCGATGCCCGGCATGATGGATACGGTACTGAATCTCGGCATCAATGACGAAACCGTTCATGGTCTGATCAAACTAAGCGGGAATGAGCGTTTTGCATATGACTGCTACAGACGCTTTATCCAGATGTATTCAGATGTGGTTATGGAAGCGGATTCACAGGAACTCGAAGAAGAACTCGAGAAGATGAAGCGCAACAAAGGTGTGAAGCTCGATACGGAACTCAGTGCTGATGACCTGAAGAATCTTGTCGTGATTCTAAAAGAAAAGGTCAAGACCCTTACCGGGAAAGATCTCCCCTCAGACCCTATGGAACAGCTCTGGGGAGGGATAGAGGCAGTATTCAGGTCATGGAATACCCCCCGGGCCATTACCTACAGAAAACTCAACAGTATACCGGATGAATGGGGTACCGCAGTGAACGTACAGGCAATGGTGTTCGGTAATCTAGGCGACAACTCTGCCACCGGTGTTGCCTTTACCCGTGACCCGGCCACCGGAGAACATGTATTCTATGGCGAATACCTTCAGAATGCACAGGGAGAAGATGTTGTTGCAGGCATAAGGACACCTATGCCTATCAATAATCAGGGCAAACATGAACCCTCACAGATATCTCTCGAAGAGTTGATGTCCGATCAGTACAAACAGCTGGTAGATGTCTATCAGTCACTTGAGAAACATTATCGTGACATGCAGGATATCGAGTTTACCATACAGGAAGGCAACCTCTGGATGCTTCAGACCAGGACCGGGAAACGCACGGCTGCCGCAGCAGTGAATATTGCGGTAGATATGGTTGAAGAAGGCCTTATCTCAAAAGAAGAGGCCGTACTCAGGGTCAACCCGGAACAGATAGACCAGCTCCTCCATCCGCAGATCGACCCGAATGCAAACAAAGAGATCATCGGCAAGGGTCTTCCGGCATCTCCGGGCGCTGCTTTCGGCCGGGTTGTCTTTTCTGCTGATGAGGCTGAAGCAGAGGCAGGTAAAGGAGAAAAGGTTATTCTGGTACGTATTGAAACCTCTCCCGAGGATATCCATGGGATGAACGTGGCCGAAGGTGTTCTTACCGCCCGCGGCGGCATGACTTCACATGCCGCTGTCGTTGCCCGCGGAATGGGCAAGTGCTGTGTCTCCGGATGTCAGGGCCTCTCCATTGACTATAATGCTCAGGTATCCACCCTGGGAGGACATAAGATCAAGAAAGGCGACTTCATTACCCTGGACGGAACAACAGGTGAGGTAATGCTCGGACAATGCCCCACAGTGGAACCGACCCTTTCGGGTTCATTCGGTACCGTCATGGAATGGGCAGACGGGATGAGGCAGCTTGGCATAAGGACCAATGCCGATACGCCTCATGATTCCCAGGTGGCCAGAGATTTCGGCGCAGAAGGGATCGGGCTGTGCCGCACCGAGCATATGTTCTTCGAGGCAGAGCGTATCCTGGCCGTGCGTGAGATGATCCTTGCTGAGGATGAGCAGGGAAGAAGGGCTGCCCTTGAAAAGATCAAACCCATGCAGAAGGGCGATTTCAAGGCAATATTCGAGGTAATGGACGGACTTCCCGTAACTGTGCGACTTCTGGATCCTCCTTTGCACGAGTTCCTGCCGCACACCGACGATGAGCTTGCCGAAGTTGCCAATTCATTGAAAAAACCCGTTGAAGAGATAACGGCAAAGAGAGATTCTCTTCACGAAGCCAATCCCATGCTTGGACATCGCGGATGCAGACTGGGCGTTACCTATCCCGAGATATACGAAATGCAGGTCAGGGCCATCATAGAGGCTGCATGCGAGGTAAGCAGTCAGGGCATCAAGGTGGAACCGGAGATCATGATACCTCTGGTAGGACATGTCAACGAACTTAAAATACTGAGAAAGATGACTGTCGAGGTGGCTGAAGAGATCATTAAGGCTGAAGGGGTATCCCTTGAATATAAGGTTGGAACCATGATCGAACTCCCAAGGGCTGCGCTTACGGCAGACCAGATAGCCGAACAAGCCGAGTTCTTCTCGTTCGGAACCAATGACCTGACCCAGACAACATTCGGCCTTTCCCGTGATGATGCAGGAAAGTTCCTGCCTGTATATGTAGACAAAAAAATACTGCCCAAAGATCCGTTCATGGCGCTCGATCAGACAGGTGTAGGAGAACTGGTAAAGATGGGTGTGGAGAAGGGGAGGAAGACCAGGCCCAATCTCAAGGTGGGAATCTGCGGTGAGCACGGGGGAGATCCTTCATCAATCGATTTCTGCCACAGGACCGGGCTGAATTATGTCAGCTGCTCCCCTTATCGGGTTCCCATTGCCAGGCTTGCAGCTGCACATGCAGCGCTGAACAATAAAAAATGATCATCAGTTTTGAAGGCGGGGAAGGTGTAGGCAAATCATCACACTGCGCCCGCCTGTGTTCCGCACTGGATAACAAAAAGCTGCCATGGCTTACATTTCGTGAGCCTGGCGGCTCTTTTCTTTCCGAGAAGATCAGGCCGCTGTTCATGTCGGAAGGGATCGACACCATGACAGAGCTTCTTCTGGTGCTGGCATCGAGAAGACAGAACATCTTCGAGATTATAAATCCCGCGCTCGATAAGGGGAAGATCATCATCATAGACCGGTTCATAGATTCCACTCTTGTCTACCAGGGAATTGCAGGCAACCTTGGTCTTAGCGAGGTAAAGAATATCATGAAATCGTGTGGAACATGGATTGAACCGGATATCACCTTTATCCTGGACATCGAGCCTGCAAAGGCATTCAAGAGATTTATCCCGGGCGACAAGTTTGAAAACAGGGATGACGGATATCATCGGAAGATCCGGCAGGCATTTCTTGATATCGCCACAGATAAACGTCACCGTATCATAAATGCAGACAGAGACAGGAATGAAGTATCCCGTGAGATCATCTCCATTGCAGAGAAGATCATCACAGAAAATTCAATGTAAACGGGTATTATCAAGATATACCTGGCTGAAAACCGCTGGAGATTCTCTGAGAAGTGTTATCAAGCCCGTTTATAGTGGCCGCTTTTGCCGCCGGCTTTCTCCATGAGACGGATACCGTCTATTACCATGGACTTGTCAACAGCCTTGCACATATCATAGATCGTGAGAAGGGCTATGCCTACTGCATGAAGGGCTTCCATCTCCACCCCTGTCTTGCCCGAAACCTTGACAATCACTTCTGCGTCAATGGATGAGCTGTCTTCATGAGGGAAAAAGTCTACTGAAACCTGATCAATGGGCAGGGGATGACACAGTGGAATGGTATTTGCCGTGTTCTTTGCAGCCATTATTGCCGCCACCTTGGCTGTTGCCAGTACATTGCCCTTTTTGATCGTATCCGTCATGACAGCGCTGAAGGCCTCGCGGGTCATGCGTATGGTTCCTGATGCTCGGGCAACCCTGTGGGTGAGAGACTTCTCACTCACATCAACCATAACGACTCTTCCGTTTTCATCAAGGTGGGTCAGTCCCATGAATCAGTCCTAATCCGAATCTGTAGATAACGAAGATGATGCTGGCGTTTCACTCGAAGATTCCGGTTTACTTGCTGTATCAACCGTATCTTTTGGAGAATTCTTTTTTGCATAATCAGTGAGATACCATCCCGATCCCTTGAGATGGAACGAGGATCGGGAAATCAGTTTCTTGACCGGCCCACTGCAATTGGGACACATCGAGATAGCGGATTCGCTGAATTTCTGCATGGCTTCGAACTCATGGTTGCATTTCAAACATTTATACTCATAAATAGGCATTAATACTCCTCCTGTGATCGACAAGAATTTTATCGTTATATAGTGGCGCTGCCTCAAGTTTGTCAAGTAGGGTCAGCACCTTCTTCAGTCCTGTTACCGGGTTCTTTGCAAGGAAAAGCCTTGTCAGAGAGTCGACATATACCTCTTCATCGTCGTCATACCGGTAAAAATCGGCTTTGCCTGTAGAAAACCGCTGAATATGGAGCAGCTCATGCGTCATGATAAAGGTCATAAACGAGAACATGTCGATATCAGTGTTCCTGCAGAGAAAATCGAATATCTCGTTATCCTGCAGACACACGCGATAATGGTGCGACAACTGTGAATGTTCCGGTTCGAGTCTGAGAAGCTGGGCAAACACTCCTTCAACCTTTTCATGCCCGCTCATCTCGGCATGCGTCTTTATGTCGTAGATATTGCAAGCATTCCAGTTCGTTTCTCTCGAAACGATCTGTTCGGCCAATACAGAACTCTTCATGAGTACATTTCTATGGTTCGGCAGAAAATAAGCCATAATCATCTATTAGTATGTTCCAGACAAGAAATCAAGCTGATCACAAGGTACGGTCCACAGCAGCGGCAATACGCTTGATACCCTCCATCACTTTTCTGAATTCATGCGGGCGCAGTGACTGCGGCCCGTCCGACAGAGCCTCTTCAGGCCTGGGATGTACTTCGATCATAAGCCCGTCTGCACCGGCAGCTATAGCGGCATAGGCCATGGGCTCGACGTAGCGCGCATGGCCGGTCCCGTGAGACGGATCCACGATAACGGGCAGATGGGTCTTCTCCTTGAGCACCGGTACGGCGGAGATATCAAGGGTATTGCGTGTGGCTGTTTCAAAGGTTCTGATGCCCCGCTCACAAAGGATCACATTGCTGTTTCCTTCTGAAAGAACATACTCGGCCGACATGAGGAATTCTTCTATGGTTGTGGACATGCCCCTTTTCAGCAGCACGGGTTTGTTTGTTTTTCCTACCTGCTTTAAGAGCTGGAAATTCTGTATGTTCCTTGCACCTACCTGTAGACAGTCCGCATACTCCAGGATTATCTCTATGCTCGCGATGTCCATGACCTCGGTAATGACCGGTATGCCGTATTCTTCCCGTGCCTGGGAAAGAAGAACAAGCCCGTCGTCCTTGAGCCCCTGAAAGGCATACGGCGATGTCCTGGGCTTGAAAGCCCCGCCCCTGAGCATGTGAGCCCCGCTGTCCTTGAGCGCCGATGCAACGGTCATGATCTGTTCCTGCGACTCCACGGCACAGGGTCCGGCAATGACCAGAAGTCTTGTGCTGCCCACGCTCACACCAAGGCCCATATCTATGACCGTGGATCTGGGATTGGTCTCCCTGGAAGCAAGCTTGTACGGAGACAATATGGGAATCACCTTTTCCACCCCGGGCTGTGCCTCGAGACAGGTCAGCCTTTCCTTGCCGCGCTCGTCACCGACGGCACCGAAGACCATGCGCTCTTCACCCTTGCTCTCATGAACACGGTACCCGAACCCTTCGATCAGTTCTTTCACGCGATCGATCTGTTCTTGTGTTGCTCCTCTCTTCATCGAAATAATCATCTGACCCTCCTGAAATTTAGTGCCGCCATGATTCATCCCACGGCATAAAAAAAGGCCGTGGGTAGTAGAACCACCCACGGCCTTGTCGTCCATTTGTCGAACAGATCAGCCCACAGGCGGTTCCTCCCTATAGAACCAGAAATAAAAGCTATAATACCTGTCTGCCGAAGTATTCATCATAGGTATGAATATATGGCAGAAAAGATTTTTCTTTTCAAGCAAAATCTGATATCAACTTATCACCCTGCTGCGGATTCAAGGGAACCCGGTGTGATTCCGGGACGGGGCCGCCGCTGTAATCGGAGACGGAAAGTCAGCGAACACCACTGCACAAAGCGGGAAGGTGAGACTTTCCGGATGATCCGCAAGTCAGAAGACCTATCCGCAGTCCAAGGACTCCATGTGCGTGCCCATGTGAAGATTCCAAGGGAATTAACCGTGGAGGTATTCCCCATGAACAGATCCGTATTTGTTTCAAGTATCGTTCTATCCCTGGCCCTGGTTTTGTCAAGCGCACCTGTATTCGGTGAAAAGATCGTCATCACCGCAACCCGTCTCGACGATCCAGCACCTTCTTCCATCGCAGGAAAAGTTCCCACCGCCTTTTCCGAGACCATTAAAGTCGATAAGTCTTCCCATGGCATGATCGACCTGAACGAAGCCCTGAAGATGGCCTCCAGTATCGATCTGCCCGATTATGGTGGTGCGGTGACCGCTCCTATCTCCCTGAGGGGTTCCAATTTCCATCAGACCCTCATCATGATCGACGGCATACCCGTTTCGCCTGTTACCGGAGATATGACGGATCTTTCCCTGTATGCCATACCAGAAATCCGGCAGATTGAGATAGTAAAGGGCGGCAATGGGGCGAGATTCGGCAGATACGCCATGGGCGGTGCTATCAACCTGGTCACGAAAGATCCCGAGTTCAGAAACAGTGCATCACTGACATCTTCTACCGGTACCTATGGTTACAGCCTGCACAATGCCCTTATCAACACCTTTTATAAAGATATCGGGATCATGCTGAACCTGACCAGGAGTTCTGCGGACAACGACTACCTCTACAAGAAAGAGGACGGCACTACAGAAAAAAGACTCAACAATGATTATGAACGAACATCGATCAATTCAAAGATCCGGTTTGATGCAGGAGGGTGGGACACTCTGATATCGGGCACGTTCAGCGACCAGACAAAGGGGTCTCCCGGCAGTGAAGGAGACGCCGGCATGCTGACGCCGACCGACGAGACAACCGTATCCCAGAACAGTTTCTATCTCACCACAGCCAAGGCCCTTACAGAGACTCAAACCCTTGCCCTCAAGCTCTCCAGGTTTTACGACCACACCCATAACCTGACATTCTATTCCGGTGATGCCTGGTCCAAACTTTCAACCGAGTATCTCGATATCGCCTACGTATATGACAAACGCCCATTCATGCTCTCGCCGGGGTTTGTCTATATCAGGGAAAGGATGAACAGCGATGACTACGACATACATTCAAGGAAAACTGCCTCGGGATATCTGAATTCATCTGCATCGACAGATCTGTTTGTTCTTTCCCTCACGCTCAGATACGACAACAGCTCTGATTTTGACGGTGAATGGACGTATCATGCAGGTGTCCAGTGGAATATTCACGAACACATGGGTCTGAAGGCCAATATCGGTACCGGATACCGCGAACCAAGCATGGGAGAGCTCTACACCCCTTCGAGCTACTGGACGTTCATCCTGAATCCCGGTCTCAAGCCCGAGAAATCCTTTACCTGGGATGTGGGTCCCTGTCTTGACTTCAAACATTTCGGCATGGGTGCCAGTTATTTCATGAGCAGCTACCAGGACCTTATCAAGATGGACTTCCCGGCGCCTCAGACATTCACGTATATAAATATCGACAAGGCCGTTGCTACCGGAATCGAGGCATATGCCTGGTCGAGGCCCCTGGAAGAGCTCAGGCTGTCGGCCAACTGCTCGTTCAATCAGTTCCGTTATGCAAGCGGGGAATACAAGAGCAAGACGCTGAAGCACAAACCTGGCCAGGTCATGAACCTGCAGATGGACTACTCTCCTGAGATCTTCGCAAAGAACACAAATATTTTCCTTGCATACCAGTTCCGTCGAGGCGTCTACACCAATGAGACAAATATCGAAAGGACCGGAAACCGTAACATTGTCAACGCAGGGGCCTGTGTCGAAGTTATAGAAAATGCAACTGTCTCGCTCAAGGCAGACAATATTTTCAATGACAGGTCTGTGGAATACAAGGACAGGTCCGACTGGGGAAGTTTCTGGTACCCTGTACCGGGAAGGACCTACAGGCTCTCCATACAGATGAATATATGATACCGCCTGTTACAATTCCAGACGAAAATCTTGTTTCATTCTCTGTTGAGCGGGAGCGGCTAAAGCCGCGACACTAATAATCATGGCTGTTACTAAATCGCGGCTAAAGCCGCTCCCACAAGATCTATCAATCCTCTAATGTTAACTGTGGATTTATTATGAGATATGCAGGGTACAGGAATCGTACTTCTGCAAGAAGGCTTTGCCTTTAACCGTGTTCGCACCTTGACAAACCATATCCTTATACCTGATAATTTCTTCCCATTGTTTTCTTTAAAGGAGGTTGGATGCTTATTTATTATACAGCCGGAGAATCCCATGGCAGGGGTGTATTCGCATTCTTAGACGGCCTTCCTGCCGGACTCTCAATAAGCCGAGAGCTGATCGATGGCGATCTTGCACGCAGGCAGAAAGGATATGGAAGGGGGGGCAGGATGGCCATAGAGAAAGACCGGGCCGATATTCTCTCCGGCATCAGGGGCGGCAGGACACTGGGGAGCCCCGTACTGATGGCTGTATGGAACAGGGATTTCGAGAACTGGAAGGATTTTATGGACCCCTGGGACATAGTGCCGGGCAGAGAACTCTATACGCCAAGACCAGGCCATGCCGACCTTGCAGGGGCTGCACGGTTCGCTCACACAGACCTGAGGAATGTCCTGGAACGATCGAGCGCACGGGAGACAGCGGGAAGGGTCGCTGCAGGTGGTCTTTTGAGGTCGCTTCTCGGTTCACTCGATGTTGAGGTCTTCTCATGGGTGAAAAGGATCGGAGAGATCTCTTTTGATGGCGGATTCGACCACGGCAAGAGGGAATCATCGAGCGTCTTCTGCCCGGATGTCGATGCAACACATCACATGGAAAAGGCGATCGATGCCGTCAAGATAAGCGGGGATACCATCGGGGGAGAATTCACGATAAGGGTTGCCGGTCTTCCTGCGGGCATTGGTTCGTACACCCAGTGGGACCAGCGTCTCGATACACTCATCTCGGCACACCTCATGTCCATTCCAGGTATAAAGGCCGTTCAGATCGGCCTGGGCATTGGCTGCGGTAGACTGCCCGGCTCAATGGTCCACGACGGGATCATACCTTCGAAGCCCAAGAGACGGGCTACAAACAATGCCGGCGGCATCGAAGGGGGTGTGTCGAACGGCGAGCACATCGAGGTCACCTGTACCATGAAGCCGATACCGACAATGCACAAAGGGCTTGCATCTATCGATATCCGCGACGGTTCAGCCTGTATGGCACAGTACGAGCGCTCTGATCACTGTGCGGTGCCGGCCGCTTCCGTAGTGGGGGAGGCCGTGATGATCATCGCAATAGCAAAGGCAATCCTTGCGAGCTTCCCCCTGCCTACCATGGACGCCCTGATCCGGGCATTTGAAGCCCAGAGATCGCACTGGGAGTCGCTATGATCTTCCTCACCGGGTTCATGGGCTCCGGGAAGACAACCGTGGGGCTCGAACTCAAGAAGCTTCTGAACAGACCTTTTGTGGACATGGATAACATGATCCGGGAATCATCCGGCAGGACGATCCCGCATATCTTCGAGTATGCGGGAGAAGAAAGCTTCAGGGTTATGGAGAGAAAAGCCCTTGCAGAGATTACCCTGAAAACCGAACCGCATGTGGTTGCAACCGGAGGGGCGCTGCCGGCAGATCCTTTGAACAGAACCCTGATGAAATCATGCGGCGTCGTCATATACCTGAAGACACCGTTCGAGGAGTTGAGGCACCGTATAGGCGCAGACCACAATCGTCCGTTGTGGAACGCGGATGCACACAGCCTTTTTCTGGCCAGGGAGGCCTCCTATGAAGAGGCGGACATCACGGTTGATACATCGGGCAAGATCCCGCGTGCTGTGGCAGAAGAGATCCAGGCAAGACTAAGAAAGTGGAGAGAACCTGTTCCCGTGATCCTTTCAGACAGATCATACCCCGTGTATATCGGGCGGGATATCTTCAAGGACTTTCAGGAGCTGCTTTCAAGGCATATTGAACCTGAGGGGATATTTGCCCTGGTCGACGAGAATGTATACCGGCTTCACCCAGAGCGAATAGAAAATGCATTGAAGGGATGTGCATCCTGCATCATGACAGTGCCTTCGGGTGAAAGCTCGAAGTCATACGACTTTCTGACAAAGGTCCTGCACGAGATGTTTTCCGCCGGTGTGAACCGCCAGTGGCTCTGTCTAGGCATCGGTGGCGGGGTGACAGGGGACCTGGCCGGTTTCGCGGCAAGTATCTTCATGCGCGGCATACCCATTGCTCATGTGGGGACCACGCTCCTTGCTCAGGTCGATTCCAGCATCGGTGGTAAGACAGGGATCAACAATGAATTCGGCAAAAACCTTGTCGGCACCTTCAATCAGCCACTGCTTGTCTTGTCTGATGTGAACTTTCTCACAACACTCGAAGATGTTCAGATAAAAAGCGCCCTTGCAGAAGTAATTAAATACGGCATTATCATGGACCCTGCACTGTTTGAATATATCGAGAAAAGTCCGGAGAGAGACTTTGAAGAAATCGTTTCCATGTGCAGCAAGGACAAGGCTTCTGTGGTAAGCAAAGACGAAAGGGAAGGCGGGCTCAGAAGGATACTGAACTTCGGCCATACCCTCGGGCACGCCATTGAGCAGTTCACGGACTTCAGCATTTATCACGGCCAGGGCGTTGCCGCGGGTATACTCTTCGCCTCGTGGCTCTCCTTGGATATCGGGATCCTGAACCGGGACGGATTCGAAAGGATTCGTGCTGTTATAGAGCGTGAAGGGATCATACCGCCGGGAATCAGACTGCCCAAGGGCGATGACCTGAAAGGCTCTATCCTTATGGACAAGAAGGGCACAAAACAGGGCATTCACTTTGTATTGACACCGCGTATAGGTGATGTTACGGTGAAAAAACTGACTGATTCCGAAGTCCTAGACTCATATACGAGGTTCCTGGATGGATTTTGAGAAGGCCTTTGACAGAGGCGAGTTCCTTGAAATTGCCTCTGCATCAGATCGTGTGAGGACATCAAGAGAGAGACTCATACTCGGCATTTCCCTGTTCAAGCTCGGCAGGAACAGCGAGGCCATGAGCGTTCTCAAAGAGATCGAAGAAGAGATCGAACACCTGGTCAAGGCACTGTACTACATGGCAAGGATCCATTCCCGGCAGCATGAATATGATGCCGCAGAACTTGCACTGATAAGGTATACGGCCTTTTATCCCGATGATGACGAGGCCCGCGATATCCTGGAAAGGCCTGATGAGAACGAAGAAGGCATGGTAAGTGAGCCCTCGGCTGAACTTGCAAGGATCTATGCACAGCAGGGCCATTACGAAGAGGCCCTGAATATATTTGCAGACCTGCTCAAGACATCTGCACAAGACCCTGAGCTTAAAAAAGAGGCATTGAAGGTGCAGGACAGATATCTACTCAAGAGCCTTGAACAATGGCTGGAAAGGTTGAAGAAATGAAGGTAATGATGATTAACGGACCCAATCTGAACATGCTGGGGAAAAGGGAGCCCTCCCTATACGGTTCCACAACCATCGAGACCATTCAAGCACGGGTACGTGAAAAAGCGGCAGATCTTGGCCTTGAGGCAACCTGCTTCCAGTCGAATCATGAAGGCGAGATTGTCGAGAAGATTCACGAGGCGGCTGATCTCGGTATTGACGGGATCATCATCAACCCTGCTGCCTATACCCATACATCGGTCGCTATCCGGGATGCACTGCTCAGCGTCCAGATCCCGTTCATCGAAGTTCATATCAGCAATGTCGCGGCCCGTGAAGAATTCAGGCAGGTCAATCTGTTTTCGGACATCGCAGAGGGAACCATCGCAGGCCTTGGTGCTTATGGCTATATCCTTGCATTGGACGCACTCAGGGAAAGGCATGACATCAAGAATCAGTAGGGCCAGATCATATCTCAAAGGTCTCGATGCCATAGCCCTGTCGTCACGCGCCAATGTGACATATGTCAGCGGCTATACCGGTTCCGACGCGGTTATGGTTTACACCGACAACACTGCCGCTGTGTTTGTAGACTCCCGCAACACGCTCCAGGCCAGACAGGAATCGTCTGCCGAAGTCTTCGAGGTCAAACAGCGATGGGAAGAGATCCATGATCATCTCATCGACATCGGGGTAAAGACCATAGGCATCGAGTCCAATATCATCGATGTGGACACGTTCATCAAGATGAAAGAGCTGTTCAAGACAATAGAGATAACCCCTCTGGGAAAGCAGCTCTTGTACCTGCGCGCACTCAAGGATGCGCAGGAGATAGCCTTCATGAGAACTGCCGCGAGGATTTCCGAGCAGGCCCTGTTGAATGTACTCGCTTCGGGCATAGTCTCCAGAAGGGAGGTCGATGTCGCCTTTGATATTGAGTGCGAGATGCGCAGAAACGGTGCGAGCGCTTGCTCGTTCGAGACCATTGTGGCATCAGGACCGCGCTCTGCCATGCCTCACGGTGCCGCATCCGAAAAGATCATCGGCAGGGGAGAGCCCGTCGTGATCGATTTCGGGGCCGTGTACCGCGGATACTGTTCGGATCAGACCGTAACGGTGTGTACCGCAGAGCCCGGCAAAGAATTCATTGCCGCATATGAGCATGTCAAGCACGCACAGAAAATCGCTATCAAGGCCCTTTCCCAGGGTGTAAGGGCCTCACATGCAGACAGCCGTGCCCGCGAATACCTTAATGACAACGGCCTTGGAAGGTTTTTCGGCCACGGCCTCGGCCACGGCCTCGGCATGGAAGTCCACGAGATGCCGACTTTGTCTCCCGCATCAGACGATGTCCTTGCGGATTCCATGGTTGTAACCATAGAGCCGGGCGTCTATGTGCCTGACAAGTTCGGTATACGTCTGGAAGATATGTTCCTGATTACAGATAATTCTTGCCAGCGCATCACAAATCTTGATAAGGAAGCCATACAAGTAATCGACTAGAGGTGTTATATGCAGTATTCAACAGCACAGTTCAGAAAAGGCCTTAAGATTGAGCTATCGGGAGAACCCTTTGTGATTGTGGACTTCCAGCATGTCAAACCAGGAAAGGGCGGCGCTTTTGTACGTACAAAGATGAGAAGTCTGATATCGGGCAATGTTCTGGACAAGACATTCCGTTCAGGAGAAAAGATCGATGTGCCGGACCTCGAGGAAAAAAAGATGTCCTTTCTCTATCGGGATGATGAAGGTTTCTGTTTCATGGACAGTGAGACCTATGACCAGATGACACTCACGGACAATCAGGTTGGAGAAGCCATCGGATATCTCAAAGAGAACATCAATGTCGATGTTCTCTTCCATAACAGCGCTCCCATAGGCATCGATCTGCCCATGTTTGTGGAACTCGAGATAACAAGAACAGACCCCGGCGTAAGGGGAAATACTGCATCCGGCGGGTCCAAGCCTGCAAAGCTTGAAACAGGTATAACTGTTTCTGTGCCGCTTTTTCTGAATGAAGGCGACAGAATAAAGGTGGATACCAGAACAGGGGATTACATAGAGAGAGTGAGCTAGATGAATCTCAAGACTGTAAAAGAACTCATAGACATTCTCAAGAACACCGATGTGGTGGAACTTGAATGGACCCCTGAACGTATACACATAATAAGAGGCAACCCCTCGCAGGATAAAGAGTTCATACGTGCATCAGATAGTGACAAGAAAAAACCTGCTCCAAAGGAAAGACCGACAGTCACCATCACTTCACCTCTGGTGGGTACATTCTACCGCACAGCCTCTCCGGAAACACAGCCCTTCGTAAAGGTTGGAGACAAGGTTCTTAAGGATCAGGTATTGTGTGTCATCGAGGCCATGAAACTCATGAACGAGATCGAGTCTCATATCGACGGCATTGTCACTGCAATCCTCAAGCAGGACGGGGAAAGAGTAGGGTACGGGGATCAGCTCTTCATTATCGAAGAGCTATGACGCAGTGGCGATTGATTATCGATGGAAAGAGTCCTTCTCTTTCCAACATGGTCAGGGATCTCGAATGCCTCGATCATGTCCTCTCAGGCCGCGATAAAGGGGTTCTGAGGGTCTATGACTGGGATGAACCCGCTGTTACCATCGGACACCACCTAAAGCATTTCTCCATGTTTGACAACAACTTCAATATCCCAGTGATCTCGCGGCCGACAGGTGGAGGGGCCGTACTGCACAAGCACGATATCACGTTCAGCCTCAGTGTACCTGAAAAAGACTGTTTCTCCGGCGGCATCACAAATTCATACCTTCGTATTTCACGTATCTTTGCCATGGCATTAAAGAAATGCGGTATGCATGTGCAGATGGAGGGTAAGCGGGAACAGTTTTCCAGGGTATGTTTCGACCGTTCATCCCCCGGAGAACTCGTATTTGCCGGCAGAAAGATCCTGGGGCTTGCACTTCTGCGCTGCCGGGGCTGCCTTCTTTTCCAGGGTGTACTGCCTCTGCATATCGACAAAGACCTCATCGAACCTGTCTTCGGGCCGGGCAGGGCAGAAAATTGCATCGGCATACTCGATGCCTTCCCGGGGTTTCCCCCTTCTGCTTTCATTGATCATCTAGCCGAGGCGTTTGCCTCTGAGATGGGTGTTTCGCTTTTTCAGGGCAACAACCATGATGCAGATTGCAAGAAGACTGATAAAGGCAAAGTATATTCGAGGGGATACGAAATCTGATATGATCGTCTCGCCAAGAAGCGAAAAGATGGCGATACACGGCAGGACTCCCATAGAGGTTGCCTTCATGAAATCTTTCCACTTTACACCGGCTGCTGCTGCAGCGGAATTGATCGCAATAAAGGGTATGAAGGTTACAAGCTGAAGAATGAGTACCAGGGGATAGCCATTAGACTGGATACCCTCTTTGATCCTCAGCGATCTTCTGTCGTGTCCCCATTCATGCTCTATGGAAAGCGCTTTTACAAGAAGAAACGTCAGGTTTGCATTGAGGATGATCCCGATATAGGACAAGAGCATCCCGATAAAAGGACCGAAACTCGCAGAGCCTGTCATGATAAACAGGCTGATCGGCGTAACGAGCGACATGATCGCCATAAGCAAAACAAAGATAATCCCGCCGAAAACACCAAGATCGTTCAGCGTCAGCCGTAGATAGACCCAGCCTTTCAGCGGATAGGGGTCCGCTATATTGAACAGACCGAGAATCGAGAAGAAGGATATGAGAACGAGTATGGCAAGGCTCAGCATCCTCGTAACCCGGGAAGGATTGTTCAGAAGATGAGTGTACCATCTTATGAATCCTGAAACCTTCCGTACTATCGTTAATGAGATCAGACCTTTCCACATGGGCATCGCCGGATCATACCTCGGGGTAATGCCACATCGCAACAGTATTTTCTCACCGTGTAATACGAGAGAGAAAAAACCGTATACTTATAAAAATCAAACTGGTACAATTGTACTTAATCGAACTGGATAGCTGGAGTACATCCACTTCCGCATAGAAAGGAGTTGTCACAATGTCCTGCAATCCACTGAACCTTATCATGAATCCCTCGAGCATCTCCATTGTCGGTGCCAGCAACAACTTCAGGACCATGGGAACCATACAGTTTCTCAACCTGGCAAACTGCGGTTATGCAGGAGCTTTGCTCCCGGTTCATCCCAATGAAAAGGAGGTGCTCGGGAAAAAGGCATACGGCCATATCTCCGATCTTCCCTACGCCCCTGATCTTGCGGTGCTGGTTGTGCCGACCAGGCTCGTACCTGAAATGATGGAGGACTTCGGCAGACTTGGTACACGTCACATGGTTGTGATCACCGCAGGATTCAAGGAGACAGGGGATGAGGGGCTCGAACTTGAACAGAAAATAGGTGAGATCGCCGACACCTATGGGATCCGCTTTCTCGGCCCTAATTGCCTGGGCATCATCAATTCCCATCTGCCTCTGAACATTACTGTCGGTCCTCTCCAGGCGCTCAACGGCAAACTCTCTCTCGCCTCTCAAAGCGGCACATATATCGCTCAGACAGTATATTATCTTCACAAGAACGGCATTGTACTGAACAAGGCAATCAGTGTGGGCAACGAGGCAAATATCGATATTGTAGACTGTCTGGAATACCTTGCCGCAGACGAGACAACAAAGGCCATAGGCCTCTATATTGAAGGTATCCGCAATGCCGGAAGATTTCTGGATGTAGCCAGGCAGGTCAGCAGGGTAAAACCCATTGTGGCCCAGTATGTGGGCGGCACCGAGGCCGGGGCGAGATCAGGATCGAGCCACACCGGGGCAATGGCTGGGCCGGATTATATTTATGACGGTCTCTTCGAGCAGGCCGGGATCATCCGGGTCGACACCATCGAGGAGGTATACAAGATCGGCTGGGCACTGGCTACTCAGCCACCCCTGAAGGGCAGGAAGATAGCGATCCTAACGAACTCAGGAGGTCCGGGATCGGGTATTGCCACCACATGCAATACCAATGGTCTGGAGGTCCCTGAATTCTCAGAAAGGATACAGCAGGAGGTCGGCAAATATCTTCCCGGTCATGCAAGCGCGAGAAACCCGGTGGACCTGACCTTTCATATCAATATGGACGCCCTCACAGAAAAGATCCCCGAGATCCTTTTTGCATCGGACGAGATAGACGGCATAATTATCCATGGTATTATGGATACCGGTTTCATTGGCCTTTTATATCCTTATCTGAAAAATTATCTGGATATGACACAAGAGGATTTCAACAAGATGTCGGAAATCTCCATGGAACCCTTATTGAAGATGCCCGGGACCTATGACAAACCACTTCTGATATCATCGTTTTTTGGAAGGGAAGATCACTGCATCCGGGTTTTCCATGAAAACGGCATCCCGACATTCGACTCGCCGGAGAAAACCGCAAAGGCCATGGCCGCACTCTACCGTCATCACCTTATCACTCAAAGATCATCGAATGACCATGAATACATGAAAAGGCCGATTGTTTCCGAAGCACAATCCATACTGTCTCAGGCCAGGTCCAGGACCATCGATGAATACAATGCAAAGAAACTCCTGAGTCTCTATGGGGTCCAGACAACGGCTGAATCCCTTGCGCGCACTCTCGATCAGGCGCTGGACCTTGCACGGGCCATCGGATATCCCGTAGCGGCAAAGGTTAATTCACCCGAGATTGCACATAAGACCGAAAAAGGCATGGTCTATCTTAACATAGCAGACGATGATGACCTGAAAAAGGCCTTCTTGTCCATAACAGCCAGTAACAATACCTCAGTACTGATATCCGAAATGCTCAAGGGGGAACGTGAGTTCATGGCGGGCATAAGCCGCCACAGGGGTTTCCCGCCGTGTATCATGTTCGGCATGGGAGGTGTTTTCACCGAGGTATTAAACGATTTCTCAATCCGCATGGCACCTCTTAGCCTGTACGATGCCCAGGAGATGATCGATTCCATATCTGCAAAGGAGATTATCGGGCCGTACCGGAACATGAAACCGGTCAACAGGGACTCGCTCGCACATATCCTCATTGCCCTGTCACAGATAGCACTTGATTTCCCCGACATACAAGAGATAGATTTAAACCCGATAATTATAGACACGGGCAGGCCTGTTGTTGCGGATGCCCTCATAATCATGAAATAGGAGGACAGCTCGATGGATATGAAAAAGATTGAAGAACTGATCGATGTTTACCCGGAAAAGGGCAAATTGCCATGCCCGGTGTGTCATTTTATTGCTGCGTTCCTGAACATTACACCGCAGGAGGTAGGGGAGGCAGCAACACACGTAAACGCCCGTATATACCAGTGCCAGCTTGGACTCTTCGGTTACGGGAGGAAAGGGCAGTCCGGATATAAGATACTCGGGAGAGAGGTGGAGGTACCGCAGGAGGTTCTCGATATGATTAAGGCCGGGTCTGCTGATGGAAAGGTTTCATGCACCTCGCTGTGGGAGATTGCAGACAGGACCGGTATTCTCCGCGTTGAGGCCGGCAATGCTGCGGACTCTCTCGGATTGAAAATCGGACCATGCCAGCTTGGGGCCTTCAAGTAGGCTGCTTTTTTCCGGGCTATGGACGCTATCTCTTTTTCAGCCGGGTTAAAGATGCCAGCCTCGGCATTATCATGGCAATGACCATGCATTTTAACAGATCTCCCGGGATGAAGAGCATCATGCCTGTTTTCAAGGCAATACCGACAGCATCGGTGTTGTGCATAATGAAATAGAGATACAGGGCAAGGTAGGGGACCCCGATCAGATATATGGCAAGCATACCAAGAGCAGATGCTGAAAAGACCGTCGCGGCATTGAATTTCTTCTGCTTCATAACATAGCCTGCTGTCGCTGAAGCAGCGATGAACCCGAGTATATATCCGAATGTCGGCTTGAAAATATAACTCGGACCTCCGCCGCCTGAAAAAACCGGAAGTCCTGCAAGGCCGATAATTATATAGATGATCTGACTCATCGCTCCTGCCTTTGGGCCGAGAATAATCCCTGTCAATATCACAAAGAAATTCTGTAATGTTATCGGTACCGGCGCTATGGGTATCCTGATCAGAGCCCCTGCAGCAGTCAGTGCGGAGCATACCGGTATCAGGCAGAGCATTCTTATATTCATGGTGAGCTTGTGATATTATACTGAAATCCTTAAGTAAAGCTGATTTCTCATTGAAAGAGCATGCAGTGTGATGTATTATGTCTTATACATTCGATTTATTCATTAGGATATTCCTTGTGGAGGTATTCTATGGCCATTGAGATTATGTGGCTGGGCCATGCAAGTATTATGGTCAGGACGGAAAACACCGTTCTCTATATAGACCCATGGAAGATCGGCACAGACATGCCGTCTGCAGACATTATTCTGCTCACTCACGATCATTACGACCATTACAGCAGAGATGATGTGGATATCCTTAAAACACCCAGGACCAGGGTTGTATCACCCATGCCGGCAGATGTTACAACAGATCCGATAATGCCGGGACAAAGCCTTGCCCTGGGCGACGTGATTATCGAAGCAATCCCTGCTTATAATATCGACAAGGAATTTCATCCGAAGAAAAACAACTGGGTGGGATATGTAATCAATATCCTTGGGAAGAGGGTATATCACACGGGAGACACCGATCATATACCCGAAATGAAGGGGCTGAAAGTCGATGTCGCGCTCATGCCGGTAGGCGGCACGTATACCATGACGGCGGACGACGCATGCAGGGCACTCGAAGACATACAGGCCGATCATGCAATCCCCATACATTTCGGCGATATTGTCGGAACCGGAAAGGATGCACTGAGGCTCTCGGAGATCGCCCCATGCAGTGTTCATATACTCAGCCCTGGAGAGTCCTTTAAACTTGCTTAGGTAACATATGGACAATTTTCTCATTCAGATCAAAAACATATTTCAAGGCGCACCATTTGCCACGTGCGTTTTTGATGCAAGCGGAACCGTCCTCTACATCAATCCCCTGTTTGAATCGAATATTTCGCAGGAAGACCTGCCTTTTGTGGGAAAGTCTCTGTATCATCTCATTCATCAGTTCCTTGTCGACGATAGACTTGAAAAACAGCTCAAAAGGCTGATAGAGACGGATAAACCTTTTTCTCTCATTGTAGAAACCCTCAGTTCCCCAAGGATCAAGGCTCAGGGATTCCTCAACATCATCGGCTACAAGCTGAATTCCGTTTATATAATAATCGGTGATTATGTAAGTGGTGGCCTTGCACGGGAAGGCAGATACAAACAGCTCATCGAAGGTGCACCTGATGCCATAGTGATCATGAACCACGGCGTGATAACCTTTTCCAACCCTGCATTTAACACAATAATGGACATGCCTGTTCATGACATTATGGGCAAGGAACTCTTTTCATTTATTGACGAGAAGGCCAGGCAGGACCTGATGGCTATCAAGGGCAATTTTGCAAAGACCTTCTTTGCAAGGATCAATGTCAATACCAGCTCAGGCCAGAAGATCCTGGAGGGCAACTTTCATTTTATCGAAGACAGGCCGGGCACGTCGATCGCACTCTTGCGCGACGTAACAGAAAAGGTCTCTCTGGAAAAAAGGCTGCTGAGACAGAATCAGGATCTTGCCGCGGTCAATCTCATTTCCAAAACACTCAGTTCTTCCATCGATTTAAAAGAGGTCCTTCAGAACACCCTTGCGCAGGTCTTGCAGATCATGAATATCGAGACCGGATGGATATACCTGCTCAAGGAAGAGACCCAAAGGCTCAAGTGTGCGTATTCATACGGCATTCCCGAAGATGTGGTGCACTCGATAAAAGAGCTGAAGATCGGGGAAGGCATTGCCGGGCGGGTTGCCGAAAAAGGTGAACCCATCATTATCATGAATGCATCCGAAGATCGCAGAATAAGATCCCTCCTTTTCAAGAAACAGGGCATACAGTCCTTTGCTTCGATTCCCCTTTATTCCAGGACCCGCCTTATCGGGGTCATGAATATAGGCTCCTTCGGACAGAGAATCATCTCGTCGGAGGATGAACGACTACTTATTACCATAGGCGTTCACATGGGCACGGTTATGGAGAACATACTCTTGTTCCAGGAGATTGCCAACACCTCTAAAGAACTCAAAGACGCACTGAACCTTATCCGCCAGAGAAATGAAGAGCTCAGAACCCTTGTCTCAACAGTATCTCATGATCTGAAGAACCCCATCATCGCCATAAACGGTTTCTGCGAGAGATTCTTGAGATCTGCCGGGTCGAAGCTCAACGATAAAGAGATTGAATATCTCAAGGCCATACAGGAAAGCGGCAATCACATGGAGAAATTCGTGTCCAATCTCCTGACTCTGTCTGCTGTCGAGAACCTCAAGCTGGTAAAGGAAGAATTTCCGGTACACACTCTCATAGATAATATCTCGATTGAAATGGCTGAACAACTCAATCAGAAACAGGGTGCCATCATTACGGAGTCTGTATTGCCAAGGATCAAGGCAGATGAGACCAGGGTAATGCAGGTCTTTTCAAACCTTATCTCAAATGCGATTAAATATGCAGCGCCGAGCAGAGCACTGAAGATTCAGATCGGATATGAGCCCGCACCGAACACGCATGTCTTCTATGTCAAGGACAACGGCATGGGCATACCCGAGGAACATATAAACCATGTTTTCGATATCTTCTACCGTACCCACGAAGACTATGCCGAAGGCACGGGCATAGGCCTTTCCATCGTAAAAAAGGCGGTAACGGTAATGGGTGGTGATATCTGGCTGAAATCAGAGATCGACAAGGGAAGCGAGTTCTATTTCTCATTACCCATGGAATGAATCGCCCCAGGGTTATCTCCAGCCCTTCAAGCCTTGATTACGTGTATCTTTGTACGTCAAACACATGGGATATTCCTCTTGACACTCAAAAACACGGACTGTATATTCGGCCAATCAAAGGGCCACTAGCTCAGGGGGAGAGCGCTACCTTCACA
>OMKS01001393.1_pt1 | contig 21471 bp, 20 predicted proteins | sample 1674721 | NCBI WGS metagenome assembly OMKS01 (sample SAMN06264996, study PRJEB25208) | sediment metagenome | isolation source: hot spring sediment | place: USA: California | collected 2014-09-02
ATCTTCTACCTGGTGGCGGCGGGCTACTTCCTGGTTACCCAGCGGGAGGGGATGGGCGGCGGCGATGTCAAGTTGCTGGCGATGATCGGCGCTTTCCTGGGTTGGCAGTCCCTGCCCTTTGTCATCCTGGCCAGTGCGCTGCTGGGCCTGGTGGTGGGGATCGGGGCGATGGTTCGCCAAGGCAAGGGGGGGCAGAGTGTGGTGCCTTTCGGTCCCTTCTTGGTGGTCGCCGCCTGGCTCTGGCTTTTTTTCCCCCGGCAGATCGACTGGATTTTTCAGGTAATTTTCGGCATCTAACCGTTTTGTTGCCAGCCCTTTAACTGCACCTGCAGGATGGCGACGGCCGCCGGGGTGATCCCCGAGATCCGGGCCGCCTGACCCAAGGTGCGGGGCCGCACCCGCTCCAGCTTCTCCACCACCTCCCGGCTCAATCCCGGCATCCCGGCGTAAACCAGTTCCGATGGCAGCCGGATCGATTCCAGCTTGCGGAATCGGGCCACCTGCTCCTGCTGGCGGGCGATATAACCCTCATACTTGATCTCCAGCTCCACCTCGTGGCCCAGGTCGGGAAATTCGCCGCCGGGCTCTTCCACCGCCGCCAGCGGCAGCAGGTTTACAAGGCGCAGCTCCGGGCGTTTGAGCAGTTCGGCCAGGGTGGCGGTCTGGCGTAGCGGCGCGCTGCCCAGCTCGGCCAGGCGGCGGTTGCTTTCCGGGTCGGGGCGCAGGGTGGTCTGCTGCAGGCACTTCCGCACCCGGTCCATCGCTTCCCGTTTACGGCGGAAGATCCGGTAGCGCTCCTGATCCAGCAGGCCGATCTCGTGGCCGATCTCGCAGAGCCGGAAGTCGGCGTTATCCTCCCGCAGCAGCAGCCGGTATTCGGCCCGGGAGGTGAAGAGGCGATAGGGTTCCCTGGTCCCCTTGGTGACCAGATCGTCGATCAGCACCCCGATATAGGCCTGGGAACGATCCAGCACCAGGGGTTCCTGTTCCCGCACCCGGCGCACCGCGTTGATCCCGGCGATCAGTCCCTGGGCCGCCGCCTCCTCGTAGCCCGAGGTGCCGTTGATCTGGCCGGCCAGGAAGAGGCCGGGCAACCGCTTGGTTTCCAGCGACGGATGCAGCTCCAGGGGATCGACATAGTCATATTCGATGGCGTAACCGGGGCGGATCATCCGCACCCGCTCCAGGCCGGGAATGCTGCGCAGCATGGCCATCTGCACATCCACCGGCAGGCTGGTGGGCACCCCGTTGGGGTAGATCTCCACCGTCTCCAGCCCCTCGGGCTCCAGGAAGATCTGATGGCGCTCCTTGTCGGGGAAGCGCATCACCTTGTCTTCAATCGACGGGCAGTAGCGGGCTCCCACCCCCTCGATGATCCCGGTGAACATCGGTGAGCGATCAGTGCCGGCCCGGATGATCTCGTGGGTGGCGGCGGTGGTGTAGGTGATATGGCAGGGCAGTTGCCGCAGCTTCGGAGTCTTGCCGGCGTTGGCAAAGGAGAAGAGCGGGGCCGGGTCGTCGCCGGGCTGGGCTTCGAGAGCCGAAAAATCGATGCTGCCCCCATCCAGGCGGGGGGTGGTGCCGGTCTTCATCCGCCCCATATTGAGCCCCAGCTCTTTAAGATGGCGGGGCAGCGAGAGCGACGGGGCATCGCCCATCCGCCCGGCCGGAAACTGCTTGAGACCGATATGGATCAGGCCGTTTAGAAAGGTGCCGGTGGTGATGATCACCGCCTTGGCGTAAAGCTGCTCCTCCAGCGAGGTCACCACCCCGCAGACCCGGCCGTCTTCGATCAGCAGCCGGTCGGCGGTACTCTGGTGGATGGCCAGATTTTGCTGCCGCTCCAGCACCGTTTTCATCCGCAGCCGATAGAGCAGCCGGTCGGCCTGGGCCCGGGAGGAGCGCACCGCCGGCCCTTTGCTGGTATTGAGCCGGCGAAACTGGATGCCGGTGGCGTCGATATTGCGGGCCATCTCGCCGCCCAAGGCGTCGATCTCCTTGACCAGATGGCCCTTGGCCAGCCCCCCCACCGCCGGGTTGCAGCTCAAGGCGCTGATGGTATCGGCGTTGATCACCAGCACGGCGGTGCGGCAACCCATCCGGGCGGCGGCCAGGGCCGCCTCGCAACCGGCGTGGCCGGCTCCGATCACGATTATGTCATACCGTTCGGTCATATTACTTGTGGTCGACGGTGGGTCGGGTTTTGGGCCGGCGCAGCTCCGGCCATCGGGCGGTCCGCCAGAAGGCGGGGGTGAGCAGCACGATCACCGTGTAGAGCTCAAGCCGGCCGGCCAGCATGCAGAAGGTGAGGATCACCTTGGCGGCATCGGGCAGTTGGGCAAAGCTGTGGGTCGGACCCACCAGGTGGAGGCCGGGGCCGATATTGTTGAGGGTGGCGATCACCGCCGTGGTGCCGGTGAGCAGGTCAACTCCCATGGCGGTGACCGCCAGGGCGGCGGTGATGAAGATCATGAAATAGAGGGCGAAAAAGCCCAGTACCGCGGTCATGATCTCCTGAGGCACCCGGTTGCCGCCCAGCTTGATCACGCTGACCGTCTGGGGGTGGATCAGGCTGCGGAACTGGAGCCGGACATACTTGAAAAAGAGCAGAAAACGCACGGTCTTGATACTGCCCGAGGTGGAACCGGCCATCCCTCCCACCAGCATCAACCCCACCAGGATCAACTGGGAGGCCGAGGGCCAGAGGGTAAAATCGTCGGTGCAGAAGCCGGAGGTGGTGAACACCGAAACCACCTGGAAGGCGGCGTGGCGCAAGGAATCTCCCACGGTTTCATAGAACGTCCCATGCAGGTTGAAGGCGGTGATCAGCAGGGTCGCGCCCAGGGCCAACCCCAGATAGAGCCGGAACTCCTCGCTCTGCCAGTAGGTGGCCAGCTTGCCCCGCATGAAATGGTGGTGCATGGCGAAGTTGATGCCGCCGATGAACATGAAGATGATGATCACCACCTCGACATAGAGCGAGTTGAAGTGGGCCACACTGTCGTTATAGGGCGAAAAACCGGCGGTGGAGATGGTGCAGAAGGCGTGGGTGACGGCATCGAACGGATTGAGGCCGCCGGCCATCAGCAGGGCGATCAGCACCCCAGTGAGCAGCAGATAGACCGACCAGAGGATCCGGGCGGTGTCCTGAATCCGGGGAGTGAGCCGATCCTTGGTGGGGCCGGTCATCTCGGTCTGGAAAAGCTGCATGCCGCCGACGCCCAAGAGCGGCAGGATGGCCAGCGAGAGGATGATGATCCCCATCCCCCCCAGCCATTGGGTGGTGGCCCGCCAGAAGAGCAGGCTGGGGGCCAGGGCCTCGATATCGGTGAGGATGGTGGAGCCGGTGGTGGTGAAACCGCTCATCGCCTCGAACAGACTGTCGATAAAGGAGGGCACCTGGCCCGAGAGCCAGTAGGGCAGGGCGCCGAGCAGGGCCAGCCCCAGCCAGCAGATCACCGCCACCGTGAAGCCGTCGCGGAGGTTGAGTTCCCGGGCCGGGGCAAAGATCAGGATCAGCAAGGCCCCGGCCCCGGCCCCAATGGCGGCGCAGCGCAGAAAGATATCCACCATCCCGTCGTCGTAATAGACGCTGACCGGGATGGGGGTAAGCAGAAAAAGGGCGATCAGCAGAAGCAGTTTGCCCAGGATATTGAGTACGCCGCCGGTGTGCATAAGCCTATTTGTCGAAGAGCGAGGCCACGCCCTGCTCGGCGTCGCTGGTGAAGAAGATAATCAGGTTGTCATCCGGGGCCAGGCGGGTGTCCCCGGTGGGGATGATGGTCTGATGCCCCCGCATGATCGCCCCGACGATGGAGCCGTAGGGGAAGGTAAGATGCTTCAGGGGCAGATCGACGAACTGATCGTGATCGGGCACCTTCATCTCCACCACCTCGGCGTCGTTACCCAACAAGCTGGCCACGCTGACCACCCGGCCGCCGCCGTCCCGGCGGACATAGCGCAGAATCATATTGGCCGCTACCTGGCGGGGGCTGAGCGGCACGTCGATCCCCAGCTTGCCCAGCATGGGGACGAAGCCGGGGTTGCTGATCAGGGTGATGCACTTCTTGGCCCCGTGGTGCTTGGCCAGCAGGCTGGAGAGGATGTTGGTGGTGTCGCTGCTGGTTACCGCGATCACCAGATCGGCCTGGTCGATATCCTCCTCCAGCAGGTCGTGGGCCTCCAGGCCGTCGCTGTTCAGGACCACGGTGTTTTCCAGCTGCTCGGCCAGCCGTTCGCAGACCTTGGCGTCCTGTTCTAAAAGCCGGACCTCGATGCGGAGCTGTTCCAACTGGCTGGCCACCTGGGCTCCGATGGAGCCGCCACCGATGATGAACACCCGGCGGGGCAGGCGGCTGGTGGTGGCAAAGAGCAGCTTTTCCACCAGGGGCACATCGGGGCGGCGGGCTACCAGGTAAAGCTTGTCGTCCACCTCAACCTTGTCGTCGCCCCGGGGAATGATGGTGGTCTCGCCCCGGGTGATCGCCACCACCAGGAAGTGATAGGTGCGCTGCAGGTCGCGCAGCTCAGCCAGGGTGGAGCCGACGCAGGGGTGCCCCGCCTTGGCCTGGTAGCCCAGCAGATCGACCTGGCCGTGGCCGAATTCGGCCACCTCCACCGCCTGGCTCAGGGTGATCAGCCGTAGAATCTCCTCGGTCATCGCCAGATCGGGGCTGATCACCAGGTCGATGCCCAGGGTTTTCTCCACCCGGGAGGTGCCCTGGGCGTAGAAATCCTCGTTGCGGACCCGGGCGATCCGGGTTTTGACCTTGTACTGGCGGGAGATGATGCAGGCGATCAGGTTGATCTCGTCGCTGTCGGTGACCGCGATAAAAAGATCGGTCTGCTCGATCCCCGCCTTCTCCAACACCCGGGGGGAAGCACCGCTGCCCACCACCGGCATTACGTTCAGCTCCCGTTCCAGGCGGCGCAGTTTCTTCTCGTCGCTGTCCACCAGCACCACTTCCTGGCCTTCGCCGGAGAGCTTTTCGCTCAAATGCTGGCCGATCATCCCGGCCCCGACTATCATAATCCGCATCTCTTCTCTCCCTGTAAAAAAACGGCTGCCGCCACGTTACTGGAAAGAAGGTCCGGAAACAAGAATTAAGGAAACGGTTCAGGGTGTCCGGGAGAGCAGGGCTCAAGGCAAGGGGGCGGTGCGTCCCGGGTCCCAAGCCGCCAAATGGTGCTGTTACGTCAAATTTGACGGTTTCGGGTAAATCTCGGGCCGTCATATCTTTCCATGTTATGTTTGTTGTTCAAGTAAAATTAATGAATTATTGGTTCTGTTTTTCGCGAGAGCGCGGTGGCTCGTTAGTTGCTTTACCGGGTGCCATTGAACAGCGGTGCAATTAATTCGATCCGATTCTCGGAGGAACCATGAAAGCCTTGATTATAAGTGCGGACAATTTCGAAGACACAGAGCTGTTGGTTCCCTATTACAGATTAAAAGAGGCCAATATTCAGGTAGCTGTCGCCTCTTTAATTCGGGGGGTAATCAAAGGTAAGCACGGTTACGAGGTGGCCGCTTACAAGACCCTGGATGAGGTAGTCGCCGATGACTACGCGATTCTGATCCTGCCCGGAGGGGAGGCGCCGACCCTGCTGAGAAAAGAACCGAAAGAGCTGGAAATATCCCGGAATTTTTTTGACCGCAACAAGCCGATTGCCGCCATCTGCCACGGACCGCAGACCCTGATCAGCGCCAAGCTTTTAACTGGGCGTCGCGCCACCTGCTGCAACTTTGTGGCAGATGAGCTGAAAGAGGCCGGTGCCCTCTACGAAGATCGAGAGGTGGTTGTTGGCATAACATCAATCACAGGGGCCGGTTTGCCAGATCCCAGGTGAAGGAGTTCCCCATGCGTTTTACCGAAGAGTTGCTTCCGGCTCGAATGATTCGCCGTTACCAACGGTTTCTGGCGGATGTGCGCCTGCCCGATGGGACGGAGATCACCGTTCATTGTCCCAATTCCGGCAGTATGATGGGGTGCGTCGAGGCGGACGGGCCGGTGCTGCTGTCAGTGGCCGCAAACCCCAAGCGCAAATACCGCCACACTCTGGAGATGGTGCGGGTGGCCGGGGTCTGGATCGGGATCAACACCTCCCGCACCAACGCATTGGTGCGGGAGGCTTTGGTAAATGGGGTGATTGGCGAGCTGCAACCAGCGGTGGCGATTCGGGCCGAGGTGAAGGTTTCCGCCCGCAGCCGCCTGGATTTCCAGATCGACCACGGCGATGGCTGCACCACCTACCTTGAAGTAAAAAACTGCACCCTGGCCGAGGCGGGGGTGGCGATGTTTCCCGACGCCGTCACCGTCCGGGGTACCAGGCATCTGGAGGAGTTGCTGGCCTTGCGGGCCGCCGGGCACGGGGCCGCGGTCCTCTTCTGCGTCCAGCGCGGCGACGCGCGGTGCTTCGCCCCGGCCGCCCGGATCGACCCCTCCTATGCCGCCGCTCTGCACCGGGCGGCGGCGGGCGGAGTGAAAATCCTGGCCTACCGGGCCGCCCCAACCCCGCGGGAGATCATCCTCGATACTCCCCTGCCGGTGCAAAGCAGTTCGGAACTTCTCAATTCCTCCACCTAAGGTCTCCAGGAGATCACCGCCCAGATCGACGGTTTGATCCGCTCCAGGCACCAGGTGCCGTCGGGCTGGGGGATCAGGCGATCGTCCAGGTAGGCTTCCAGTTTGGCCAGTTCGGCGGGGGTGGGATCGTTCAGCATCCAGAGGCGGGAGGCGATGGCCGCCTGACGGCTGGGGTAGGTTCGCCGGTTGTCCAGGCGGACAAAGTCCACCGAGGCGTTAATCCCCATGCTGTAGAGGATATTGACGGTGATGATATAGTCGGGGCCGGGGGCGAAGGGGCGGCCCACGGCGGCAAACAGATCGGGGTCGAAGGGGCCGGCCCCCACCCGGTCGCTGATGATCGCCCGGCGGGTGGCCCAGCGGTTGATCTTGCCTAAGGCCCCCCGCAGATCCTCCACCGCCAACGAGCGGGAAGCAATCACCACCTCATGGCGGGGGATCTCCAGCTTCTCCCAGTCATCCTCCCAGGCGGCCTGGACCGTCCGGATATTGTCCAGCCCCTGGCGCTCCCGCTCCCGGGCCAGTTCCGCCAGCATGGCGGCCGAGTAGTCGATGGCGGTCACCGCTTTTACCCGGCGGGCCAGGGGCAGGGCGATGGTGCCGGGGCCGCAACCGGCGTCCAGCACCGTCCACTCCGGCTGCCAGTCAAACAGGGCCAGAAACTGCTCGGTGTAGGGGGAATCCAGGTTGCGGGCGGCGAAATCGGCGGCCCGCTGATCCCAATCTTCACGGCTGCGGCGGGGCCGCGATTTCTGGCGGCGTTCCTCCCGCCAGACCTCATCCCAATCAAGATCGCGGTAACGCATGGCCCCTCTCTCTTAGCTGGCGGTAAGGCGGCTGATGATGACGGTGTACTCCTCGTCGTCGCTCTGCATCCGCCGCCGGCTCATGGCGATCTCGAAATCCGGCTCGGCCAGGGTCAGGAAGGGGGAGAGGCTTTTGCGGCGGATATCGTGGGCCAGATAGATGGTGCCGCCCGGGGCCAGCAGTTTTTTGAACAGGCTCAAAAGAGGGGCGAAAAAATCCTCCCGAAAGAGAATTTCGGCCCCGATGATGGTAGAAAATTGCTCCAGTTTCGGTGGCTTGAGCCAGTCGAGCAGCAGATGCTCCACCCGCTGAGCCACCCCGCTGGCCTCGGCGCTGACCCTTTGGAAATCCAGGATATGGGGTTCGTAGTCGCTCAAGGTGACTTGATGGCCGGCGGCGGCCGCCGCCAGCCCCGGCAGGCCCAGCCCGGCACCGAGTTCCAGCACCCGGCCGTCACCGGTGGGCTCCTGGGAGGCGATAAAATCGGCCAGCACCACCGAGGCCTCCCACAGTTTCACCCAGAAGGGGAATTCGCTGACCTCGGCAAAGGGGTCCTTGCCTTTCAGCAGGCTTTCCAGGTCGGCCACTTGGAGGATCTGCAGGGCATGGCCGCGAATGGTCAGGGGATTCAGCTCGATCCGGTGGGTCTGGCGCAGTTTGGTCAGCAGGGCGGCGGTGGCGGGCTTGAGTTGGTTTGCGGTGGTCATGGCCTAACCCAGCACTTCCTGCAACGCGCGTTCCAGGACCGTGATATCGACGTAGCCGTCGTAGCGTTGGACGATGTTGCCCTTGCGGTCGACCAGAAACGAGGTGGGAATTCCGAAGACATTGCCGAAATCCTTCGGGGTGTCCGGGTCGCTCATCGCCACAGGGTAGTTGATGCCCAACTCGGTCATGAAATTGCGTACCTTTCGGGTGTCGCCCTGGTCCACCGAGATCGCCAGCACTGTGAAGTCACGGTCGGCATACTTGTTCTGCAGGGCGATCAGGGTGGGAACCTCCTGGCGGCAGGGGGCACACCAAGTGGCAAAGAAGGTGATCACCATCGCCTGGCCCTTGTAGTCCTGACTGTTGATGGGGCTGCCGTCCAAGGCCGAGGAGAGGGTAAAGGCGGGCATGGTTCCCACCGTGGTGAGTTGCTGCTTGCGGTCGGAGCAGCCGGGGCCGGCGACCAGCAGCAGAAGAAGCAGGATCAGGCCCAGCGCCGACAACAGCGCGAGGCGGTTAAAGGGGGTGATGCTGTTCATGGGACCTCCGTGGATGGTTTTTCAGGGTCGGTCCTATATACAGCATCACCCGCCAAATGCCAATGCGGTTATAGAATATTGCCCCGCACCCCGATCACCATTTCCTTGACCGGAATAGTGGAACCGGCCTGCTGCTGGGCGGCCTGGATGATGCCGCGCATACTGCCGCAACAGGGCACCTCCATGATGGCGATGGTGACGCTCTTGATCCCGGCATGTTTAAAAATTTCGCTGAATTTCGCCACGTAGGATTGGGCGTCGTCAAATTTAGGGCAGCCCAGCATCAAGGTCTTGCCGGGCAAAAGCTCCCGGTTGAAGCTGGGGTGGGCCGCCGTGGCGCAGTCGGCGGCGATCAGCAGATCGGCGCCCTTGAGAAAGGGGGCCTCCGGCGGTACCAGGCGGATCTGGATCGGCCAGTGGGTGAGGGCCGAGATGCCGGTTTCGCCGGTAGCCGCCGGGGCGGGGGCACCCGCCATGCTGCGCGGCAGGTTGGCCGCCTGGCAGGGGGTGGCCGGGCTGAAGCTCTGGATGTGGCTGGAAGCGCAGCCGCAATCCATGGCGGCCGGGGCGGCTTTGGCCGCCTGCTGGCCGGCCAGCAGGGCCTCCACCGCCGCCTCGTCGAAATCGTCGGCCTGGCGTTCCACCACCTGCAGGGCGCCGGTGGGGCATTCCCCCAGACAGGCCCCAAGGCCGTCGCAATATTTCTCGGCGATCAGCCTGGCCTTGCCGTCGACAATCTGCAGGGCGCCCTCGGCGCAACCCGGTACGCACTGGCCGCAGCCGTCGCACAAATCTTCATTTATTTCAATAATCTTGCGTAAAACTTTCATGGGTTACATCTCCTCGGGATTAACTGTTCGCCGTCGACGGCTTGGTTTGCCGATGGGCGTCGGCCAGGGTTAAAAGGTTGGGGTTGCTCTCCTGGGCTTGGGGCGCGTAGAGATGGCGGATGGCGGCGCAAACCTCATCGGCCAGGCCGGGGTTGGCGTCAAGCCCGGCCAGCAGGGCGCGGATCTCCTGTTCCCGCTCGGCTTCGGCGGCAGCTTCCGGCCGGTAAAGGGTGTGCAGATAGGCGGCGATATTCAGCACCGCCGGGTTGGTTCCTTCCCGGTTATGGGCCAGTTCGCCGGCCCGGCGGGCCACCCGGCCGGCATGGCCGATGGCCTTAAAATCCTGGCCCAGGCGCTGCTTGATGGCCACCGCCACCTGCTCCACCAGTTCCTCCTGCTTCTTTTTCAGCAGTTCCGGGGGCAGTTCGCCCAGGCACTGGGAGGCGTAGGGACAGTAGGAAGCGCAACCGAAATCGATCTTTGGGTTGAGCATCCGGTGGCCGCAGTTCTTGCAGACCCGGGTGGAGTCATCCTTGAAAAATTCCAGGGGGTGGCCGCACTTTTCGCAGGCGGTTTCAAACACCGCGCTGCCGGTCCAATAGCGACTGTCCTGTCCGGGGCATTGCATTTTTTCGTTCCTTCATAGTCAGCGATCAGGGGTAATAACTTCCGGTGCCGGGGTTGGCCGCCATCCCGGTTTCGCGGGTTTGGCCGCCGCCGAGGACATGGACGTCCAGGAGGCGGCGGCCACCTCGCAGGCGGACAGGATGTCCGCCGAGTGTCAATCGTCGGCAGCAGTGCCGACAATGAGCGAAAACAGAGCGCCGTTCAGCCCCGTTACGGACCGCGATTAACCCAGGATCGCCTTCAGGTCCTCATCCGGCGTGCTGATCGGCTTGATGGCGAAATTCTCCACCAGCACGTTGAGCACGTTGGGGGTGATAAAGGCCGGCAGGGTCGGCCCCAGGCGGATATCCTTGATTCCCAGGTGGAGCAGGGTCAGCAAAATCGCCACCGCCTTCTGCTCGTACCAGGAGAGGATCATGCTCAGGGGCAGGTCGTTGACCCCGCACTCGAAGGCGTTGGCCAGGGCCACCGCGATCTGGATCGCCGAGTAGGCGTCATTGCACTGGCCGACGTCCAGCAGTCGCGGAATGCCGCCGATATCGCCGAGCTGCTGATCGAAGAAGCGGAACTTGCCGCAGGCCAGGGTCAGGACCACGCAATCCTTGGGCACCTTCTCGACAAACTCGGTGTAGTAGTTACGCCCCGGCTTGGCGCCGTCACAACCGGCCACCAGGAAGAAGTGGCGGATATTCTTGTTCTTGACCGCCTCGATCACGGTGCCGGCCACCCCCATTACGGCGTTGCGGGCAAAACCGACCATCACCTCGCCCTTGTCGGAATCGGCGGCAAAACCGGGCAGGGCCAGGGCCTTATCGATTACCGGGCCAAAATCCTTGCCCTTGCCGGTGCAACCCAGCCCGACGGCGTTCTTCGCTTTGTCCAGCAGCGAGGGGCAGCCCTTGTCGTCGATATGGGCCACGGCCGGCCAGCCCACCAGGCCGGTGGTGAAAATGTTGCTCTGGTAGGAGTCCTGCGGCTTCTGGATGCAGTTGGTGGTCATCAGGATAGCGCCGGGGAACGCGGCGAACTCCTTCTGCTGATTCTGCCAGGCGGTGCCGTAATGGCCGTAGAAGTGGGGATACTTCTTCAGCTCCGGGTAGCCGTGGGCCGGCAGCATCTCGCCGTGGGTGTAGATGTTGATCCCCTTGCCCTCGGTCTGCTTGAGCAGCATCTCCAGGTCTTTGAGGTCATGGCCGGAAACCAGGATCGCCTTGCCCTTCTTGGCGCCCAGGGGCACCTTGGTGGGAACCGGATGACCGTAAACGCCGGTGTTGCCGGCGTCCAGCAGCTCCATGGCTCGCAGGTTGACCTCGCCGCACTTCAATACCATTCCCACCCAGGCCTGCAGGTCCATATCCTTGCGCAGCAGGGCGGCCAGCCCTTCCTGGATGAAGGCGTAAACCTTGTCATCCTCCTGGCCTAAAATCTTGGCGTGATCGGCGTAGGCGGCCACACCCTTGAGGCTGAAGAGCAGGATATGCTTCAGCGACTGGATATCAGCGTTGTCGTCGGAAGCGTTTTTCATGTCGATCTCCTCGCCCTGCTTGACCAGGCCGTCCAGATCGGCGGCGGGGGCGAATGAGGCGGCGGCTTCGGCAAAATCGGTCCGGCCGCCGGCGGCCTGGACCTTGCTCTTCAGGGCTTCCCGCAGGGCCACGGCCCGCTTGATCAGGGCCACGAAGCGCTGGGGATCGAAATCGACGTTGGTCAGGGTGGAAAAGATTCCTTCACAGGTGAAGAGATTGGCCTCCTCGTCCACCACGCCCGCCTTGCGGCCTTCCACCGCCACCAGGGCAAGCCCCTGCAGAGCGTAGATCAGCAGATCCTGCAGGGCGGCCACTTCCGGCTTCTTGCCGCAAACGCCCATCACCTTGCATCCTTCCCCTTTGGCCGCCTGTTCGCACTGGTAACAAAACATGTTCGATCCTCCGTAATGGTTTTAAGAACGGTGATCCGAAAGCCTCCTCCCGGATCCGGTTTATCGTGCTGTTGAGGGCTACAATACCGCCGGGTGGATCTGGAAGCCTTGACCTAGGTCAACGATGACGATTTTTTTCAGTAGGGTATTTTGTCGGGCATTTTTTCCCACTGCCGGAACAGGGGCAGGGCTTCTTCCCGCATCAACTGGTGCATGGGCAGAGCCCGGGCCGCCGGAGGGCGGGCCAGCTCCTGGTAGATGTGGAGATCGGCAAAACCGATGGCCGCCGCGTCGTGGCGATCGGCGGCGTAATAGATCGCCTTGATGCCGGCCCAGTAGGCGGCGGCCAGGCACATGGGGCAGGGCTCGCAGTTGACGAACAGGGTGGCGCCCTCCAGGCTGAAATTCGCCAGCCGGCGGCAGGCGTCGCGGATCGCTTCCACTTCGGCGTGGGCGGTGGGGTCGTTGGTCGAGGTGACCCGGTTCCAGCCCCGGCCCAGGATTTGACCATCCCGCACCACCAAGGCGGCGAAGGGGCCACCTTCCCCCTTGGGCAGCCGGGCGGCGGCCAGGGCGATGGTTGCGGCCATCATTTTTTGCTCTTCCATGGTCAACTCCGCAAAAAAAGGGGGCGGATCGCCGTTAACGTGCTACAATTATTGGCCCTTAAGGCAGGGTATCACAAACGGGGATCAATGATGAACGGGTTTTTTATGGCGGAAGATGTCGTGCTGGTCGCTGCTGCTTATCTGTTGGGGGCGGTGCCCTTCGGTCTGCTTTTCGGCAAGCTGGCCGGGGTGGATGTGCGCCGCCAGGGCAGCGGCAATATCGGGGCCACCAACGTGGGCCGGCTGCTGGGCAAGAAGCTGGGGCTGCTAACCCTGGCCGCCGATATGTTGAAAGGGGTGGTGCCGATGCTGGCGGCGGCCTGGTGGACGGCGGGCCAGGAGGGGGGGCACTACCTGGTGATCTTCTGTGGCGGCGCCGCCTTTTTAGGCCATCTTTTCCCGGTCTGGCTGGGCTTTAAGGGGGGCAAGGGGGTGGCCACCGCTCTGGGGGTCTTTCTCTATTTGACCCCCTTGGCGGCCCTGGGGGCCTTGGCGGTATTCGTGCTGGTGCTGATCAACTGGGGTTACGTCTCGCTGGCCTCGCTGAGTGCCGCATTATTGATGCCGGGCCTGATCTGGCTGCTCTATCACGAAGGTCCCACCGGTGGGGATGGTCTGGCCGGGCTTTGGGGGGCGGCCGGCCCGGAAACCCTGCTGGCCCTCTTTTTCGCGGTGCTGATCTGGCTGAAGCACCGCGAAAATATCGAGAGGCTGTTGCGGGGGGAGGAGAAAAGCTGGCGTCAGGTTAAAAAGTAACGGCCAGAGTCACTCCTCTTCGGTGGTGAAGACCGGCCAGCAGGGATCGTATCTTTCCGGGTCGAGCAGGACCTGTTTGGCCAGGCGGGTGGCCGGATTGATCACCAGCGGGCCCAGCAGGTTGGCGGTCATCGCCTCCGGCTTGCCTTTGGGGATGGCCAGAATCAGCAGCATCTCCAGGCCGTGGTCGGCGCTGTCGCCCAGTTCGCGCAGGGCGCCGAGGGGAATCTCCGGATCATAGAGGGGAACCAGGCGTTTGGCCTCGATGACCACGAAGGCCAGTTCCGGGTTGTCCAGCGACTGCAGCCACATGAAGGGCGACTTGCTGCTGTGCTGGCGCAGGGCGAACCGGCGGGTTTCGGGGAAGCCGGGCAGGGTGCTGGTCAGGGTTATCACCCTCTCCTGGTCCACCACCATTTCGCCGAACCGGCTGCTTTTGATGATCGTTGCCGCGCTGGTATCTGCCATTTTTATCGCTGCCTCTGCCATTAGTTACCTCCGATGGGTTTGCCGGGTGGTGCGGGCCCTTTGGCCCGCTGCTGCCTGCCTACTCTCTATCGGCTTTTTCGCCCCTTTCCGTTAATTTGAGAGAGAGATTTTCCAGGTCGATGGGACCGCCGACGGCGGCCTGGCGGTTGGCGGCCAGTATGCGCTGGTAGATCTCTTCCCGGTGGATTGGGATCTCGACCGGGGCTTCCACCCCCAGCTTGACCTGGCCGTTTTTAATCTCCAGCACCCGGATGATGATCTGGTCGCCAATGGCCACCGCTTCGCCAAGTTTTCTCGCGAGTACCAACATTTTTGTGCCCTCCTGGCATGTTTAGCGGCGCGCCACTCCTTGGCCGCCCCCTGCTTCTAAAGTTGATCGGCTAAAGAAAGTTGACCAGACTCAACTGCATGGTCTTGGCGGCGGCATTGAGGGCGGCCTGGTAGGCCACCTCCTTGGCCTGCATCTCCATCAGCGCCTTGATCAGGTCGGTGTCTTCCAGCTCGGAAAGATTTTCCGCTGTGGCCACCTCCAGGTTCATATAGATGTTGGTCTGGATTTCGATCCGGTTGGCCCGGGCCCCGAAGTCGGAGATCTGGTTGGTTTGCTCGTTGAGCAGAACCTCCAGATCGGCGATCGATTTTTGCAGGGCGCTGGCCTGAATCTGGTCCGGGCGCAGGCCGATGGCGTCGAGCAGGCCGCTGGTGTCCTGCCCCAGATCGAAACTGTAGCGCTCGGGGTCGGAGGACTCCAGTCGCAGATGGCCGGTGTCGGTCCAGACAGCTTTAAGGCCGTTGATGCCATTGAGCCGCTGGGCGATATCCTCCAAGGTGTCGTTGGCCGGATCGACCTTGATCGTAGTGCTGCTGTAAGTGGGTGGGGAGGAGTCGTGGCTGGCGATGGTAACCTTGAAGGTCCCGCCCCCCTCGACGAGGCGATCGGCCAGCTCCAGCCCGGTATCTTCGCTGTTCAACAGGGCGTGGATATTGCCGGCCTGGGCCGCTCCGGTGACGGCGGTATATTTTTCCCCCTGCAGAAAATCCTCCAGCTCCTTGAGAATCCGGAAAACCCCGGTGTCGAACACCGCGTCGTAACCGTTCTTGTTGATCTCGATGGTGCTTTGCTGGCCCACCTTGATGCTGATGTCGTTATCGCGGTCGCCGGCGTAGCGGACGTAATCGTTATCCCGCTGGATGGTGTTGACCACCAGCAGGGAGGGGTCATCCCCCTCGCCGGCCAGGCCCAGGGCGGCCAGGCCGGCGGCGGGGTCATCCTCGGAGCGGCTTTCCAGCCGGAAGGGCTGGTCGGACCAGAGGCGCACCGAACCGAAGTGAACCTGGGAACCGGGCTGTCCGGTTGGGCTGTTGAGCTGGGTAACCTGCTCGCCCATGGCCGAGGTCGTCACCTGGAGGTTGCGCCCATCCACGGCGTTGAGAATCAGCCGGCCGTTTTCCCCCCGGCTGGCCACCACTCCGGTCTCCTCCTGGCGGGCGTTGATGGCCCGGACCAGGGCGTTGTCGCTGTCCAGGTCGCTTACCGGCGCCACCAGAATCTCAACGCCGTTGATAACCAGATCGCCGGGGCCCAGGGAGCCTTCCTGGACCGGGCCCGTTGCCGTGAAACCGGCCGGGACGATTTCGGCCCGGACGCCGTAATCGCCGTCGTTGATGGCGGCGGCCTTGGCGGCGGCCGAGGCGTCGGCATAGATGGTGGAGATGCCGTCGCTCTGGCTGATTACCGGCCGGCCGTTGATCAGTAGCTCGCCGGTCAGGGGGAGCAGGCCGAAGACCAGGGAGCCCTCCTCGGCCGCCTCGCCCAGGCCCAAGGCGTCGAAGATGGTGTCGTCATCATGGTTGGGGCTGGTCAGGGTGAAGGGCTCCGGCGGGTCGGTGGTGGAGGCCAGAGTGATTTGGCCGGTATTGTTGGCGGCGTCGGCGGTCTGGGCGAATAAGCCGAAACCGAGGGCGGCGTCGCCGGGGGAGCCGTGATCGTTGACCACTACCGTGATCGCCGAATCATCACCCGCCTGGATGTTGCGGAAGACGACGGCGTTGGCCACCCCGCCGTTGGTGCCGTCGCCGACCACCGCTTCAACGCCGGTTTGCCCCTTTACCTGGTTGATGGCGGCGACAATGGCGCCGGCCACCTGATCCTGGGGGGTGCCGTCGGGGATCAGGACCGCAATGTTGGTCCCGTTCAGGTCGAAATCAAAGTTGGTATCCTGGCCGTCGGTGTTGGCGCTGACGGCGCTGTCGGCGTACAGGGTGGTCAGTTTGGCGCTGACCTCGGGGTCCAGCCCGTCCAGGGCCGCCACCGCGTTGTCCGCCTTCTCCATGGCCAGGCCGTTGACCACCATGCCGGGATCGATATCCACCGCGGTCGGGATTCCGTTGACGGCCAGATCGCCGGCGGCGATGGCGTTGTTGTCCACGGTGCCGGTCAGGTTGGTGGGCATCGAGGCGGGGGGGGCGCCATTGACGAAATAGCCGTCCCGGGCTCCCTGCACGAAGGGGGCCGGTTCGGCCGGAGTATAGCCGGTGGTGCGGAAGCCGCCGAAGATATATTTGCCGTTGACCGAGGAGTTGGCCAGGATGATCGCCTGCTCCCAGAGATGCTTCACCTCCATGGCCGCGTTCTGGCGGTTATCCGGGGAGAGGGGGGCGTTGGCCTGCTGGATCGCCAGGGTCTTGGCCCGCATCACCAGATCCTTCATGCTGACCAGGGCGTTTTCCGAGGCGGTGATCACCGTGTTGCCATAGCTGAGATTTTTGCTGTACTGGTCGATCTCGGAGAGGTTGGTCCGCAGCCCCAGGGCGTTGACCAGGTTGACCGGGTTGTCCGAGATGCTGGACATCTGCTTGCCCGAGGAGATCTGCTGGTTAACCCGGTTGATATCGGTGTTGAGCTTGTTCAGGTTGACCAGGATGTTGGCGTAAATGGATTGCATGGTGACACGCATGGCTTGGCCTCCTAACGTACCGTGTCCAGCAGGGTTACCAGCATCTCGTCGGACTTGGAGATCAGCCGGGCGGCGGCGGTATAGGCGTGCTGGAACTTGATCAGGTTGGCCATCTCTTCATCCAGGGAGACCCCGGAGATCGTGTCCCGCATCTCGTTCATCTGGTTCAGCACCAGAGAGTTGAATTCGACGTTACGCTTGACGGTCCGGCTCCGATTGCCGATATCCCCCACCAGGGAGTTGTAGAACTCGTTGAGCGAGCTGCGCTTGCCGCCGAGGAATTCGATGTCGTCCTTGTGCTGGAGGCCGCTGATCGCCAGGGCGTTGGTGTTGTCGCCGGAATAGATCTCGCCGTTGGGGCCCACCTGGCCGGCGGCAAGATGGTTGAGATCCTTGACGATGGTTTGGTTGATTCCGATGGTGCCGGCGCTGTGGCCGGTGAAGAAGGTGTTGAGACCGGTAACCTGGAGCAGGTTGGAGCTGTCGGCGGCGAAGGCGAACTGGTGGCCGCCGGTGGGGGTCAGCTTGAGCCGGTTATCGGTGAACGAGGCCTGGACCCAGGGCAGCGGCGAGGCGGCCAAGGGGTTGTTGGTGCCGCCGGCGTTGATGATGGCGCTATTGATGGCGTTGACCGCGTCGTGGACGGTGTAGGCCCGCTCCAGGGAAACCTCCACCGGTTGGGGCAGGGCGAGGGAACCGTCGTCGTTGTAGAGCCAGATCGAAAAGCTGCCGTTTTCGGTGTTCAGCTCCTGGCTGTGCTTGTAGCCGGCCAGGAGGAAGGCGTCATTGGGTCCCTCGCCGGGGGTGATGGTCAGCCGACCGTTACCCGGGGTTTCGGTATCGATATTGTGCAGGCCCAGCTGGGTCAGGATGGTGTCGTCCACTCCGGCCTGAATGGTGTAGGGCTGGTCGGAGAAGAGGGTGATCCGGCCGGTGTTGTGGCCGGCGTCGGCGGCCAAAGTCTCGCCGGCCACGGCGGCCAGGCCGAGAATCGCGGGGCTGAGTCCGGGGTCGGCAAAATCGCCCGCCAGGTTGTCGATGGTGATCGACGACTCGTCGCCGGCGTTGATGTTACGGAAGATCAGGGCGTTGGTCGCCGCGCCGTTGCTGCCGTCGCCCACCACCGCCTCGATGGTCACTTTGGGCGGCAGATTGGCGGCATCACTGTTGTGGGCCTGGATGGCGCCGTTGGCCGCCGCAGCCAGATTGGCGGCGAAGGCGGCGTTATCGCCCAGATCCGCGGCCTGGACGGTATAGTTTACCTCCACCCCGTTGACCGTGAAACTGATGGTGTCATCGACGGTTAGTCCCGAAGCGTCCACCGGCGCGCCCGCCACCTGGGTGGTCAGCCGGGCGATCACCCCGCTGTCGGCCTGATTGATGGCGTTGACCGTGTCGGCCGCTTTTTCCATCACGCTGCCGCCGCGGATGTCACCGATGCTCAGGCCGTTGATGGTGATGGTGCCGGCCGGGATGGTCCGGTGGGCCGTGCCGGCATCGATCCTGCCGGTGGTGACCGAGGTCATGGCCCCCAGCTCCCCGCCCACCAGGGGGTCGGAGAAGCGTATCGTGCCGATGCCGTCGGCGTGGACCTGGTTGAGCTCCCGGATCAGGGCGTTGGCCAGGGCGTCCAGGCGGCCGGCGTAGTTGTTGGGGTCGCCGGCAGTGAGTTCGCTGTAAATCTCCAGCCAGCCTCCGACCTTGCCGCCCAGGTTCGCCCCGGTGCCCAGGGGGCGGGAGATGGTGCGGCCGTTGGCGTCCTTGCTGAGCCAGTTGAGTTGGTCATCCACCCAGTCCACCCGCCAGCTCTCCTGGCCCTCCACCAGGGGATGGCCGTTGGCCAGCAGGATGGTGTAGGAGCCGTTCTTGTCGGCGAACTGGCTGATATCTAGCAGGGAGGAGAGCTCCTTGACCAGGTTGTCGCGGCGGTCGCGGAGATCGTTGGCCTGGCCTTGGGCTACTTCGGTGGTGCTGATCTTGGCGTTGAGTTCGGCGATCTGGGCGGTCAGGGAGTTGACGTCGTTGATCCCGGCCTTGAGGCTGACCCCGATGTCAGAGCGGGCCCGGATAATCTCGCTGTTCATGATCCCCAGATGGTCAACCAGCAACTGCCCGTGCTGGAGAACATTCTGGCGGGAGGCCAGGGTTTCCGGGTTGTCGCTTAGCTCCTGCCAGGAGTTCCAGAACTGGTTGAGCAGATCGTTCAGGGCCAGGCCCTGGGCTTCGTTGAAGATCGGCTCCACCACCCGCAGGGCCTGCTGCTGGGCTTCCAGATTGCCCATCAGGGAGGATTGGCGGGCGATCCGCTCGACCATGAACTGGTCATAGTTGCGGGTGATGGTGTCTCCCATGACCCCGCCGCCCAACAGGCCGGTGCCCACCGGGATCGCCTCGTTGGCCTTAAGGTTGAGGCTCTGGCGGGTATAACCCGGGGTGTCGACGTTGGCCACGTTGTGACCGGCGACCTGGATCGACATCTGGTGGGTCAGCAGGGCCTGCTTGGCGATGTTGAGGACATGGGTGATGCCGGACATGGTTGGAGGTCCTCCGTTAGATCGCCCGGCTGATCAAGCTGGGCTGGCCGCTGTTGCGGCGGTTGGCCTGCCCGGGTTTGCCGTAGTTGGGCCGCTGTTCGCTCACCGACGAGGTGAGCAGGGTGATCGCTTCCCGCAGGTGACGCTTGGTATCTTCCACAAAATGGTGGTTGATCACGCTTTTGGCCGCGATCTCCTGGCGCAGGGCCACCAGCTCCCGGCGCTGCCGGTCAAGCCGGGCTTTCTCCTCTCCCCGGGCCATGGCGGCCAGGTCGGAAAGGCGGACCGCGTTGGCCGCCGGCAGGCCGGTGAGCTGCTCAACCTGAAGCCGCAACTGCTCGTCAACCTCCCGCACCAGTTCGATCTGTTCGGCCTTGCGGCGGCTTAAAGCCACCAGATTGCTCATGTCCAGGGCCACCACCGCCGCCTGCTCCTGGGCGAGGATGCTCAACAGGTCACGGCAGAGGCTGAACTCCCGGTCGATCAGGTCAAAGATGCCGCTGGGTATTTTTTGCCGCATGGTGATCTCCTCTGCCTATCGGCTGTAGTGCTGTTGCGTGATCTGGCGGTAAAGCATCTCGCCGAAACCCATCCCCTCTCCGGCCGCCATCTGCTGGGCCAGCTCCTGGTCGTGGAGAGAGCGGTACATCTGCTCGGCATGGCCGCCGCTGAGCAAACCCTCTTGGGGAGCGCTTTCCCGGGCCATGCGCAGAAACTTCTCCAGCATGATCGCTTCAAAGTCGGCGCAGGCTTGGCGGAGACGGGGGTCTTCCTTTGTATCGGCAGCCGAGGCGCTATTCTTGAATCCGGCGTTGGTCATGGTGGTTACATTCATGCTCTTTTCCTCGCTAGCCCTAAATGATTTCCAGTTCGGCGTTGAGAGCCCCGGAGGCCTTCATCGCCTGAAAGATGGCGATCAGGTCGCGGGGGGCCACCCCCACCGCGTTCAGGGCCCGGACCACCTCGCCCAGGGTGGCCCCTTCCGGCATCCTTACCAGGCGCTGGTTTGCCCCGGCCACCTGGGGCGGTTCTCCCGGCAGCAGCATCTCCTGGCCTTCGAGCGGGGCGGTGATCTGCAGATTGAGATTGCCGTGGGCCAGGGCCAGCTCGCGGATGCGCACGTTTTCGCCCATCACCACGGTGCCGGTCCGTTCATCCAGGACCACCCGGGCGGCGTTATCGGGAACGATCTCCAGGTTTTCGATGGCGGCCAGCAAGGCGATTTCGTTGTCCCGATAGTCGGGGGGAACGGTGACCGTGACGGTGGCGCCGTCGCTGGCCCGGGCGGTGCCGGGGCCGAGCAGGCCGTTGATTACCTGGGTCATCCGCTGGACCGTGGTGAAATCGGGGGTGTTGAGGCTGATCACGACCTCTTCCCGCTGTTCGAAGGAGAGCGGCACCTCCCGTTCCACCGAGGCCCCGGCCGGAATGCGGGCCACGGTGAGATGGTTGCGCTGCCGACCTTGGGGGGTGGGGCCTTGGGCTTCGATGCCGCCGATGCTCACCGGCCCCTGGGCGATGGCGTACACCCGGTTGTCCAGCCCCTTGAGGGGAGTGGCCAGCAGGGTGCCGCCCTGGAGCGAACTGGCGTCGCCCATGGAGGAGACGGTGACGTCAAGGTATTGGCCCGCCCTGGCGAAGGGCGGCAGCTTGGCGGTGACGATTACCCCGGCCACGTTGCGGACCTGGATCTGCTGGGGATCGATATTGATCCCCATGTTGCGCATCACGTTGGCCAGGCCGTTGGTGGTGAAGACCGCATTGCGGCCGTCGCCCGTACCGTCCAGGCCCACCACGATGCCGTAGCCCACCAGTTGGTTGTGGCGGACCCCCTGGACCGAGGCCAGATCCTTGAGACGGACGGAAGCGGCGGCCTCCAGGGCCGGCAGGGCCAGCAGGAGCAGGCAGACCAAGCCGGCGGCGCCCAGGGAGATATTGAGGATTTTACGTTTCATGTTCCCCACCTGTAATTGATCCGGGCGGGAGGAAAAAACCGCCCGGTAAATGGTTCCGCCCGGATGTTGATGCATAACCCATGCCGTAATCGTTCAGCAGCACCGCATCTTCGGGCGATCAGCCAGGCTTACGTACACGGGGTACGCGGCGCTTGGCCG
>OMKS01001394.1_pt1 | contig 21464 bp, 19 predicted proteins | sample 1674721 | NCBI WGS metagenome assembly OMKS01 (sample SAMN06264996, study PRJEB25208) | sediment metagenome | isolation source: hot spring sediment | place: USA: California | collected 2014-09-02
TTAAAACAATCCGCAACGGAGGACAAAAAAGATAAGATAGCTGAAGAGGAAGAAATTAAAGAGCAAGTAAAGCCCGATGAAGAAGCAGAAAAAGAGCTTAAGGAAGAACTCTTAGTATCGGAAAAGTTTGAAATGGAAGGGTCTAAAGACGAAGAAGAACAGGAAGAAAAAGAAGGTGAGGAGCAAGAAGAAGCGGTGCCAGAACCTGGTTCGCTTGAAGAAGTATTGCAACAAATGAAGAAGGAAAGGGCTCAAAAAGAAAATGGTTAAATAATAAAGGAGTTTGAAATGAGTATTCAATTTATTATGGTGATTGTGTTTCTTTTATTTGTTGTAGCAGCAGGATTGTGGCTTGTCACGAGTTATACTAAACGAACAGCGGGTGTTTTTAAGGAGCTTGCTTTGGAGCTTGGTTTGGAATTGAAACCTGTAGGTAAAGAGTATGTTAGAGTCATTGGGAGTTATAGGGGAAGAAATATTGAAATAGGGGCGTATGAAGATTGCAAGGATTTTAACAATTTGGAAAATGAGACCGAAAAGATATGTTTTGGCGAATGTTTTACAGCTTTAAAGGTAGCTCATAATGCACCCATAAAAGAGGCTTATCAGCATGATCCACGGACCGTTGTGGGGAAAGAAATGATTTTTTATCGGTTTGAAAGCAAAAGTGCAAAAGATTCAGAAATGAGCAAAGATATTTTCATAAGTGCAATAAATAAAATTGTAGAGCTGGCCGATAAACTGGAATCAAATTATTCTATATCTTAAGCTCTCTTATGTTGAAATGGGCAGATAGTTGATGGTAAGTTTTGGATATAGGGTAAAGTTAAAAGTGCAAAATGAAAAATGATAGTTAGAAATTAAAAAGTTATTATCTAGGGGATAATTCTTTGGATTAAAAGAGTATAAGTTTTTTCTTTCATAAGTAGTTTTCAATCTCCATTTTTATTTGTCTTTATACCCCGTCTTCCTTTTGATTCCGTGATAAAATTTAATTAGTTTAACGGGAGGGCTTATTCGTGTTGATTTTTGGTGTAACAGGGAACATAGGTTCGGGCAAAAGTACAATATCGAAGATGCTGTCCGATTTAGGCGCTTTCACAATAGATGCGGATGTTATAGCTCTAACTGTGGTTATTCCAAACTCGCAGACTTTCGCGCAGGTTGTTAATGAGTTCGGTCTCTCTATTCTACAAGATGATGGCACGCTGGACAGAAAAAGTCTTGCGAGCATTGTATTTACCGATCCCCGCAAACTCGCAATTTTAAATGAAATTGTTCATCCGGCGATAATGGGCAGCATTAAATTGATGGTAGAGAAATATCGAAAAACTTTATCCGATGAGGCAGTCGTTGTTATCGATGCTCCTTTGATTGTTGAAACTGAGTTCCTTTCATTAGTGGACTCTTTGCTGGTTGTTGCGGCTGATGAGAATGTGCGACTGAAGCGTTTGTTGAAGAAAGGTTACTCACGTGAAGATGCATTGGCCAGGATGAAATCCCAGACTCCTTCCGATGTCCTTGTTACACATGCAGATTATATAATTAATAATAATGGAACATTGGAAGAACTTAAAGAAAAAGTTGATGAGCTGTGGGAAAAAATCAGTGGGGAGTGAGGAGTGGTTAGTGGGGAGTTGATTTCCTGGTACATGAGTTGTACTTAAAAATTACCGACTTTCGACTAATAGACTACCGACTAAAACGGCGGTATTAAGTGGAAAATTTCAAAATTTATGCGTCTTTTGAGCCAGAGGGTGATCAACCGAAAGCGATAAAACAACTGGTTCAAGGTGCAAAAGATGATTACAAACATCAAACTTTGCTGGGAGTTACGGGAAGCGGGAAAACCTTTACCATGGCTCATGTTATAGCCGGAATGGGAAAGCCCACCTTGGTTATTGCCCCAAACAAAACTCTGGCTGCTCAGCTTTGCAGCGAGTTTAAAGATTTTTTTCCCGAAAATGCCGTGGAATATTTTGTAAGTTACTATGATTACTATCAACCTGAAGCATATATTCCTCAGACCGATACATATATCGAGAAAGATTCCTCTATCAATGAAGAGATAGATAAATTACGTCACTCCACAACAAGTTCTCTCTTTTCCAGAAATGATGTGATTGTTGTTGCCAGTGTTTCCTGTATCTATGGTCTTGGTTCTCCGGAAGATTATGTGGCAAAGATGGTTCAAATTGAGGTTGGAGAGGAGTTTGAAATTGATGAAATACTCCAAAATTTAATTGATATCCAATACATTAGGAACGATTACGAGTTTTCCCGGGGGAAATTTAGGGTTTGTGGCGATACCGTTGAGGTTTTTCCGGCTTATGAAGAGGCCGCTTTGCGCATTGAGATGTTTGGAGATGAGGTAGAAAGGATACTTGAGATAAATCCTCTAACCGGTGAAATCTTAAATGAACTTGACCGTGCAGTAATATATCCCGCAACTCACTTTGTTACTGCTTCCGATAAGATAGAGAGGGCTCTTATTTCTATCGAAGAGGAACTTAAGATGAGGTTAAAGGAACTTGAGATTCAGGGAAAATTGTTGGAGGCGCAGCGGCTTCGCATGAGAACAAACTATGACCTGGAAATGTTGAGAGAAGCAGGATACTGTAATGGCATTGAAAATTATTCTCGTCATTTTTCCGGTAAACAGCCAGGAGAACCTCCTGATACACTTCTAAATTATTTTCCTGAAGATTTCCTGATAATAATCGATGAATCGCATATAACAATTCCTCAACTTCATGGGATGTATGAGGGAGATAGGTCGCGTAAGAAAACGCTTATTGAGCACGGATTTAGGTTGCCGTCTGCGCTTGATAATCGTCCGCTCAAATTCGCAGAGTTTGAAAGCCGTATTCCCCAAGCACTCTTTACGAGTGCTACTCCCGGCAATTGGGAGACGAATATTTCAAAACAAGTTGTTGAGCAAATTATTCGTCCAACCGGATTAGTAGACCCTGAGGTTATCGTCAAACCAACCAAGGGTCAGGTTGATGATCTAATCAATGGGATAAAGAAAAGGGTTGAGAAAAATGAGCGCGTTTTGGTAACGACCCTTACCAAAAAGATGGCGGAGGATTTAACCGATTACTTGTTTGAGATGGGAGTTAAAGCAAGGTATCTTCACTCTGATATTGATACACTGGAAAGAATAGAAATTCTTACCGATTTGCGGCTTGGCAAGTTTGATGTGCTGGTGGGAATAAATCTTTTAAGAGAAGGATTGGATTTGCCTGAAGTTTCTTTGGTTGCGATCCTCGATGCCGACAAGGAGGGCTTCTTGAGAAGCGAACGCTCTCTTATTCAGACCATTGGAAGAGCTGCCCGTAACGTTAGCGGACAGGTGATAATGTATGCGGATAATATAACAAAGTCCATGAAGATGGCAATCAATGAGACTAACAGGCGCCGTAAATTGCAGATGGATTACAATAGAAAACACAATATTGAACCTCAAACAATTCGGAAAGCCGTATCCAATATTCTTCAGGCATCGAGGGCTGCTCCGTGCCTGACGCCGTGTCTGCCGACAGGCAGGGCAGGCAGGGAATCTCCTGCTCATTATGAAATTAAAAAAAAATTTACCGATGAAATTCTAACGATGCCAAAAGATGAAATGGAAAGGCTCATCCGCACTCTCGAAGACGAAATGCGCTCAGCCGCCGAGGAGTTGAAGTTTGAAGAGGCAGCGCGTTTGCGAGATGAAATTACCGAACTCAGAAAAGAACTTACTTCTTCCTGAAGGGCATTTTCTTGGCCAGACTTGCGAAGATGCTCGATTGTGGTTTTTCTTCTGGTTCCGGGGCGAGAAGTCTGGTGACGATATCTCTTTGGGTAATTATGCCAACCAATTTTTCCTCATGGAACACAGGCAAAAGCCTCAATGCGTGCTCGAACATCACATCCAGAACTTCACCCAGGGAATATTCTGGGGTTATTGTGACGACGGGGGAGACCATTATGTCTTTAATCTGACTTGCAAAAAGGCTTTGAAGGTGTTCTGACCTAAAGATTTTTAAGAAGTCCTTTTCGGTTACGATGCCGGTCAACTTCCCTTCCTTATCGATGACGGGAAAGCCGTGAAAATTATGTTCCCTAAATTTTTCGGCAAGTTCTTCGAGACTGTCGTCCTCATTTACCGTGACAACTTTTTTCGTCATGATTTGCTCCACCTTAATGCGGGGTAGCCTGTGCATTTTAGTTATCTCCTTTCTTCGGGAACTTCGTTTGCTTTAAAGATAGCCCATTTGGTGAAAGGGGGTCCTATAATTTGAAAGATTAGTGTTGTCCCCGCGATTACGTTTATTGCCAATAATCCAAGCTCCCGTCCCGCTGCGCCATAAGCTTGAAAATCGCTAAGCGCTTGTATTGACAAACCTATCGCCACACCAGCTTGGGATAAAAGACAAAAGCCGAGATATTTTCTCACGGTCTCCGGTGCATTTGACACGCGTCCACCGATCCATGTACCAATACTTTTTCCAAGTACCCTGTTGACTATATATGCTAATCCTATAAGGCCGAGTTTTGCTAGTAAACTTACCTGAAGTCGTGCTCCCGCAAGTATAAAAAACAGGACGAATATTGGTGGAGTAATTCTTTGAACTACGTCGAATATCTCAGTTCTCTTGGTAAGGTTAATAACGGTAGCTCCCATGGCCATGTTAGATAGAATTAGGGAGGAATGAAACGTTAAGGCAAGTCCGGTGCAAAGCACAATTGAACCGACACCTAAAATCATTAGGGCTTCGCGATCGTGCATCTTTTTAATTGTGTAAGCCAATACGATGCCGATGAGCATCCCTATAAACAAGGAGCGGCCAATTTCTAAAAACGGTCCCTCCAAAAGATGAAGGATTGATGATATATTTTCATGAGTCAGAAGGGTTTTTATCATTACGGTTGCAAAAGCATATATCATGATTGCCGCGGCATCGTCCAATCCCACAACAGCATATAGGGTTGTTGTAAGAGGGCCAGATGATTCGTACTCTCGCAGGACATCAACCGTTGCGGCGGGAGCAGTTGCAGATGCCAATGCTCCAAAGAGGAGGGCGACCGTAAGTTTTTGTGTGAAGGCGTAGATGGCAATGGTTACGAAGAGAAAAGCACCGAGGCTTTCCAGAATTGTGATGGTAAAGATGCTTTTCCCGAGCTTCTTAAATACCGCGATGGCCATCTCTCCGCCTATCGCAAAACCGATGAAGGCGAGGGCAAAGGAGCTTATCATATCCAGGCTGTTTAATGTTTGTTCCTTAAAGATGCCTAAAAATGATTCACCCAGTATGAGTCCTATGATAATAAATCCTACAACTTGAGGAGCTTTGAAAAATTTCTTACCTAATTTTCCACCAAAGAAGCCAATTAGGATAGCAATCCCCAGGAGGGTAAGCAAAAAATTAATGGATGGCGAAGCCAACGACATCTAGTAAAGTCACTTCCTAACGAATGATTAATGTTATTATATTAGCGCTCGTTTCTGCGGTGGTCAAATCAACGCAGCCAATTATCACTTTTTGGTATTTGGTCTGTTACAAATTTCTTTCGATTTTTTAAAGGCAATTTCTTGTTGTATAATTTTAAAGGAGAAGGAGCATTTTTGCCTGATAAAATAATAATTCGCGGTGCTAAAGAGCATAATTTAAAAAATATAAATCTTGAAATTCCTCGGGATAAATTCGTTGTTATAACCGGTCTTTCCGGTTCGGGGAAATCTTCGCTTGCCATGGATACCATATATGCCGAAGGTCAGAGGCGGTACGTTGAATCTCTTTCAGCTTACGCGAGGCAGTTTTTGGGCCAGATGCAAAAGCCCAACGTTGACCATATCGAGGGTTTATCGCCAGCCGTATCAATAGACCAGAAATCTACCACGAGAAATCCTCGCTCGACCGTAGGCACTATTACGGAAATTTACGACTATCTTCGCGTGCTTTATGCTCGCATCGGGGCATCTCATTGCTACAAATGCGGTCGGGAAATATCCCGTCAAAGCCCACAGCAGATAATTGAACAGGTTTTAAAGCTCTCAGAAGGTACAAAATTTCAAATTCTCGCACCCATCATCAGGGGCAAAAAAGGAGAGTACCGACAGCTTTTCGAGGATTTAAGGAAACAGGGGTTTGTTAGGGCGAGGGTCGATGGAAAAGTTTGTGAGTTGGAAGAAAATATAGAGCTCGATAAATACGTTATTCATCACATCGATGTTGTTGTCGATCGGCTTGTCATGAAAAAAAACATCGAGAGGCGGATTGCCGATTCCATCGAGACCGCCTTAAATTTGGCAAGCGGTATTGTAACAATCGATATTGCGGGTGGGGAGGAGATGATATTTTCTCAGGCATTTGCCTGTCTTTATTGTGGGATAAGTTATGAGGAATTGTCTCCCAGAATGTTTTCCTTCAATAGCCCTTACGGAGCTTGCCGTTATTGCACCGGTTTAGGGGCAACCCAGGTGGTCGATCCCGAACTCATCGTTCCCAATCCAAATTTAAGTCTAAAAGAGGGCGCGATTGCGCCTTATCATCATACCCGAGTCAACTTTTATCCTAAGATGATAAGGACGGTTGCTGAGCAGTACGGCATAGATATAAATAAACCGTTTAAGGGTTTGCCCGAAGAGCATAAAAATTTAATTTTATATGGCACCGGCGATGAGAAGGTTTATATAAGTTACAGAAGCTTAACGGGAAGAAGAAGAGCTTATTATACGACTTTTGAGGGGGTTATCCCAAACCTTACTCGCCGCTATAGGGAATCTGAATCAGATTATGCTCGTGAACAAATTGAGCATTATATGAGACTTTTGCCTTGTTCAGGTTGTGGGGGCGCCAGGTTAAAACCCGAAAGTCTTGCTGTGACGGTCGGCGGGATTAATGTTAATGAATTCACGAAGAAACCCACCAAGGACGCTTTATTGTTTTTCAAGAGGCTCAAGCTAAATGAGAAGCAGAGGCTAATAGGCAGCCGTTTGATAAAAGAAATTGAAGCGCGGCTTCAATTTCTGGTTGATGTGGGCTTGGATTATATAACTTTGGATAGGACAGCAAATACTTTGGCGGGGGGAGAAGCTCAAAGGATAAGGCTTGCGACTCAAATTGGTTCGGGGCTTATGGGAGTCCTTTATATTTTAGATGAACCGAGCATTGGGCTTCACCAGCGAGACAATAGAAGGCTCATAAAGACATTAAAGAACCTCAGGGATTTAGGTAACACTGTAATTGTTATTGAACATGACGAAGAAACTATAAGAGAAGCTGATTTTATTGTGGATATCGGACCGGGGGCCGGAGAGTACGGCGGAAAAGTGGTTGCCATTGGAACTGCTTTAGATGTTATGGCGGTTTGCGATTCGGTAACGGGCCAGTTTTTAAAGCATGCAAGAAAGATAGAAGTTCCAAAAAAAAGACGCAAACCGGTTGAGGGGAATTATTTGACCATCAAGGGCGCGCAAGAACACAATTTAAAAAAGATTGATGTATCGATTCCTCTTGGTCTTTTCGTTTGCGTTACGGGGGTTTCGGGTTCAGGTAAGAGCACCTTGGTTTCGGATATTTTGTATAGGGCACTGGCAAGCGAGTTCTATAAGTCCAAGGAAAAACCAGGTAAGCATGAGGGGATTGAAGGGTTGCAGTATATTGATAAAGTTGTAAACATCGATCAGTCTCCCATCGGAAGAACGCCACGTTCAAATCCGGTAACATACACAAAAGTGTTTGACGATATTAGGCGCGTTTTTTCTCAAACCAAAGAGGCGAGGTTGAGGGGTTATAAACCGGGAAGGTTTAGTTTTAATGTTAAGGGCGGTCGCTGTGAGGCCTGTAGAGGCGATGGCACAATTAAGATAGAGATGCATTTTCTCCCCGACGTTTATATTCCTTGCGAAGTTTGTAAGGGTAAACGTTATAATAAGGAAACGTTGGAAGTGGAATTTAAGGGCAAAAACATTGCTGATGTTTTAGATATGTCCGTTGATGAAGCTCTCAAATTTTTTGAAAATATCCCCAGTATAAAAAGACGTTTGCAGACGTTATACGATGTTGGTTTAGAATATATAAAACTTGGACAGCCGGCTACTACTCTTTCCGGGGGTGAGGCGCAGCGCGTAAAACTTTCAACGGAACTTTCGAAAAAAGCCACCGGACGAACGCTCTATATCCTAGACGAACCCACCACGGGTCTTCATTTAGCTGATATCGAGAAGCTTTTAGATGTCCTTGTAAGACTTGTTGAGGGAGGAAATACGGTCTTGGTAATCGAACATCAATTAGATGTCATTAAAACCGCCGATTGCGTTATCGATCTAGGTCCGGAGGGGGGAGAAGAAGGCGGATATGTTGTTGCAACGGGATCACCTGAAGAAATTGCCAAAAATCCTCGTTCTTATACGGGCCGGTTTTTAAAGGAAATGCTAATAAGGTAATTAATTATGGAAGGAGAACAATATGTTAAGTATCGCGCTGCCAAAAGGAAGTCTTGAAGAACAAACCTTTATGCTTTTTGCTCAAGCGGATTTGCCTATTAAAAAAGGGCGTCGTCAGTATAATTCAATCGCAGATGATCCGAGAATAGATAAGATAAAAATTTTAAGACCCCAAGAGATACCTAAATATGTTGAGGAAGGCTATTTTGATTTAGGCATCTCGGGCAAGGATTGCATCGTGGAATCGGGGGCCAACGTTATCGAGGTTGCCGATATGCCTTACGCAAAAACAGGAACCGGCAAGATGAAAATGATTATCGCGGTGCCGGATGATTCGATAATAGAAAAACCAGAGGATATTCTGGTCAATAGCCGTGTTACAACCGAATTTCCCAATATCACTAAAGCTTATTTCGATAAGCTTGGTATTCCCGTCAAAGTTTACTACTCGTATGGAGCAACGGAGGCAAAGATACCTGAAATCATGGACGTGGTCGTGGATTTAACAGAAACGGGGGAAACTCTTCGCAGAAATCAACTTAAGATAATCGGCACGGTTATGGAATCGACCACAAGACTCATAGCAAACAAAGATTCCTGGGAAAACGAAGAAAAAAGAAAAGCGATAGAAGAAATTAAAACCCTCCTTCTCGGTGTTTTAGAGGCAAGAGACAGGGTTTTGATGAGCATGAATGTTTCCAAAGATAACTTGGAGGGTGTTATTGAGGCTTTGCCCGCCATGAAGAGACCGACCGTAAATCAACTTTACAACTCGGATTATTTGGAAGTGACCACTGTTGTTGATAAAGCCAATGTAAACATATTGATTCCGAGATTAAAAGAGCAAGGAGCCGAAGATATTTTAGAGATGGATATTGCGAAGATAGTTAGGTAGCAAATGGCTTATGGCAAATGGCTTATGGCAAATGGCTGATAAATGAAGAATGCCAGATACCTGGTACAGGGCTGTGCCTGGTCTTATGAAAAAACTAAAATTAAAAATTAAGAATGGTTTTAAGACTTTTCATTTTAAATTTTTATATTTTATTTTTTAATTTGAAATAACCAACAAACTACCGACTCCCCGCTAAGAGATTCCCGACTAGCCCATCTTCTCGTCCAACCCCTTAATTGCTTGCTGGAGTTCGTTTTGGCACAGCGCTGTAGTCAGATCACCGCGGGTTTTTTCCATAATCGAGCGGGCTACATCTGTTGTTCTCCTTAGTCCTCTTGTGATTGCTTCTGGATAGCCAAACGAGGCAAGAATATAAAACATATCGTCCATCGTTTTTAAAAACTCTTCCGCTTTTTTAATTTTACCAACTCTTAAAAGATCAAGAGATCTTCTTCTAAGTTCTCCAATTGCCTCACCAAGCCCATTTAAAAAAGCGTTGTATTCTACTCCCAGCTCTTCGGGGGACGGGAGTTCTTTATCAAGAATCAGCGCTTGAGTAATGATTGCTTCGGCATATTCTTTTTGAGCGTCGTGAACAAATCCAGCGTAGAAAATGTCTGGGTGATCTTTGAGCGTCATCTTGCATTCTTCTAAGTATATTTTTGCCTGTGACAAGAGGTCGTCCGCCAAATTGTACTCTTCACGATGAAGTGCCCTTACCGCGCTTGTAGAACTTTTTAGGGCTTGTCGTGATGAAGACAGCGCTTTTTCTCTGGCCTCTTCCTTTACGTCAAATTTTTTTCTTATACCATCTGCTATTTTCTCCAAAGGTGTTAACATTTCCAATCATCCTTTGCGTATTTAAATAAAAATTTCTTAAGGTTATTTTAAACTTAAAACGGTTTTTTGAAAAATTTAATTTTCACGGTCAAAATTTGCTATTATAATTTTATAAAAATAAGAGGTGAAATTAATGAAATCAGTCTCTTTTTTGACCGTATTTTTTGCGGGTATTTTTACTTTTTTTTCTCCCTGCGTTTTTCCCCTAATTCCAGGTTACATATCCTATATCACGGGCGTTTCTTTTCAAACCTTAACTGAGAAGAAGAATACAAGTTTTAGATTCATATTTGTTCGTATTCTGCTTTTTGTTTTGGGTTTCACTTTTATATTTACGTTGATGGGAGCCACGGCTAGCGTCATTGGAGGATTTTTCCAAACGCATCGTCGAATTCTAATGATCACCGCGGGGATTACCATAATTTTATTTGGTTTGCATTTAATGGGTCTTCTTAAAATAGGATTTTTAGAGCGGGAAAAGCGAGCACGAGTAAGAAAGGGAAATGGCTTAATTTGGCCATTTGTCATGGGCATGGCTTTTGCTGTTGGATGGACGCCATGTGTTGGCCCCATTTTAGGCTCTGTTCTCCTTATAGCAAGTGTCACGGATTCAATTTATTCAGGAATGTTGCTTTTGGCTACTTATTCATTGGGTTTTGGTTTACCGTTTTTAATTGTGGGTTTGAGCATAAATCAATTTTTAAAATTTTTTACGGGAATTAAAGGGGCGCTTCCCTATATAAAAATTGCGAGTGGTGGAATTCTAATATTATTTGGTGTTTTGCTTATCCTAAACAAGCTTTCCTTGCTGGTTCTGAGCGTTTAGAGTGTTTTGCGTTGTGATATAATTTATGAAGATGGCTCTTTCAGTTAATTTAGAAAAACAGTTAAAGATTGTCCCTGACAAACCAGGAGTTTACCTATTTAAGAATGCAAAAAATTATCCCATTTATATTGGCAAGGCACGTTCTTTAAAGAAGAGGGTGCGCTCATATTTTCAAAAACCTTCGTCCTTTTCTCCAAAAACACTAAAACTCGTTGAAAAAATAGACAGCTTAGATTTTTTTGTAACGGATAATGAAATTGAAGCGCTTATTTTGGAGTCCAGTCTCATTAAAAAGCATAAACCTCACTATAATGTCAGCTTACGTGATGATAAAACTTACCCTTACATTGGTATGTCTTTAAAAGAAGATTTCCCCAGAATTTTTGCGACTCGCGATGCTCACGGGAAGGGTTTCCAATATTTTGGTCCTTACACCAAAGCGTATGCTATGAGAGATACATTAGATGTCTTGCGAAAGATATTTCCATTAAGGAGCTGTTCAAATTCCAGGTTCAAGAGGGCTAAAAATACTTCATCCCCTTGTCTTTATTACCACATTAAAATGTGTACAGCTCCATGTGTTGGTGTTGTTAGTAAAGAAGATTATGGAGAACTGGTGAAGCAGGTAATCCTTTTTTTGAAAGGAAGACAAGATGAAGTTATTTCGGTTTTGAAAAGGCAAATGAGAATGGCTGCTGACAAATTGGAGTTTGAAAAGGCGAGTCAGTTAAGGGATCAAATTGAGGCAGCTAAGCATGTTATCGGACACCAAAAAGTTATTTCTGGCGCCAAAGAAGACCAGGATATAATCGCGATTGCTATGAATGAAAATATTGCGAGCGCGACCATCTTATTTGTCAGAGATGGAAAATTGATTGGGAGTGAAGATTTTGCGCTTAATCAAGGAGAAGCGGATGAAAATGAGATTTTGGCTTCTTTTCTGAAGCAGTTTTACTCAACGGCAACAGTTATACCAAAAGAGATTTTTTTGGAAAGGGATATTGATGAGAAAGCGATTATTGAAACATGGTTAAGCCAAAAGCGTGGGAGAAAAGTAAAGATTGTCGTTTCTCAAAAGGGTGAGAAAAAAAGACTTGTTGAAATGGCTGCCAGGAATGCTTCATACGCTTTGGAATTTTATAAGGTTAGAAAAAAGCTGAAAGAAGAGGAAATATATCGATCGTTAAATGAACTAAAAGAAGGTCTTTGTTTGAACTCTTTGCCTTACAGAATTGAGGCGTTTGATATATCAACAATCCAGGGGAAGGAATCCGTTGGCTCCATGGTTGTTTTCAAGGATAGTTTCCCCAGAAAGGAATGGTACCGAAAATTTAAGGTGAAACGGGTTGAGGGCTTGAATGACTTCGCGATGATAAAAGAGGTTGTAAAGCGAAGATTTGCTCAATATTTACAAGAAAGGAACAAACCCGCAAGCTCTTTTGGCCAGAAACCAGATCTTTTAGTTATAGATGGAGGGAGATCACAACTAAATGCGGCGTCGGCTGCTTTAAACGAGTTAGGACTGGATGGCATCCCGGTTATTGCTTTGGCAAAGAAGAAAGAGGAGATATATCTCCCGGAAGTTAACCAACCGATTTCTTTGCCTCAACACTCGAGAGGACTTAATTTATTGCGGAGAATAAGAGATGAAGCCCACCGTTTTGCCATTGGATATCATAGGGATTTAAGAGCCAAGAGGATGGTTGAGTCAATTTTAGACGAGGTGCCTGGAATTGGAGAGAAGCGGAAAAAGAAATTGGTAGAGCACTTTGGTTCGTCTAAAGAGGTTGCAAAGGCAAAGGTAGCAGAACTTGAAGGGGTCTTGCCCGCCAAAATAGCTCAAGGCGTTTACAGCTATCTGCATGCGGTTAAGGAGAAGGGTGAAAAAAGATAGATTTTTATTTGTTTGTTATGAAATTGTACACGGAATTGGCGCCCTTGTATTTAGTGATAAAGGACTAATTGGTCTCATTCTTCCTTATGTTAAAAAAGAAGAAACCCTGCGGGAAGTTTATAAAAAGTTCTCTTCTTCCGTTGATTGCGAAATTACCGAGATTTCAAGGGATAAAGACAGTTTGATCTGGCCGCTATTATATTATTTTCAGGGCCGAGAAGTTAAATTTGATTATGTCTTAGATTTAAGAGGATTTACTAAGTTCGAGGAAGAAGTTTATAAGGCTGTGATTTCTGTACCTTTTGGTGAGCTAAGGAGTTATAAGTGGGTAGCTGAGACTATCGGTAAATCAGGCGCATATCGAGCGGTTGGGAACGCTTTAGCAAAAAATCTTATTCCAATAGTTGTTCCATGCCATAGAATAACTTCTAATGATGGTAGATTGGGAGGATGGAGCGGAAAAGAGGGCTGGAAAAGAAAACTACTTGAGCTGGAAGGGTTGAGAAACGAGGGTTAAAAGTTTAAAGTGTAAGGGCAGATGGCAGATGGGAAAGTAAGAGGAATGGGTAAAGTAAGGATTGTAGAGTATGGAGCATGGGGTATAGGGTATAGTAAAATCAACAATCTGGCCAAAGCACAGCTCCTGTATCAGACAAGCTCCCCACTCCTGACCAACAGATTCCCAACTAAAAGAATGGAGGCATTATGAAATTTATTTCGAGATTGACGATCACGGCTTTGGCAATTTTAGTTGTTGCATACATACTGCCAGGAATAGTTGTTTCTGAGGGTTTGACTTTTGAAGGATTTTTAACTGCTTTAATTGCGGCGCTTATGCTTGGCGTTGTAAATGCTTTACTCAGACCGATTTTAATGATTTTAGCTTTGCCAATAAATATGTTAACCTTGGGATTATTTACTTTTGTGATAAATGCTTTTTTGCTTATGGTTGTTTCTTACGTTGTTCCCGGTTTTATGGTTTTAAATTTTGTTTCAGCGCTCATTGGTTCATTTTTAATTAGCGCAATTAGCACAATTGCTTCTTACGCGATTACTTAAGATGATTGAACTAGACGGAGAGGATGATAAATTTGGAGTTTACCATTATTACTGGTTTATCGGGCGCAGGAAAATCTGAAGCAATTAGATGTCTTGAGGATATGGGTTATTTCTGCATAGATAATCTTCCTCCAAATCTAATTATGAAGATGGCCGAACTTTGTTCGTTGCCGGGAAGCAAAATCGACAAAGTTGCGTTGGTTATAGATGTTAGGGGCGGAGATTTTTTTGATGCCCTTTTTGAATCTTTGAGGGAAATGAAAAACAGAGAAATAAAGTATCAAATACTTTTTTTAGAGGCCTCTCATGAAGAAATCATAAAACGTTTTAAAGAAACTCGCCGACGTCATCCTCTATCTTTAGGTGGAGAAATTGAAGAAGGGATTCAAAGAGAACGGTCCATTCTTGAGGGCTTAAGAGGTCGGGCAGATATGATTATCGATACGACAAATCTAAAAACTCATGAGTTGAGGGATAAAATTCGCTCATCTTTTATAGGAAAAGAAAAAAGAAGAAGTCTCTTGATTACCGTGATTTCTTTTGGTTATAAATACGGGGTACCTCTTGATGCTGATCTGGTTTTGGATGTAAGGTTTTTACCAAATCCCCATTATATAGAGGAGCTTCGCCCTCACTCAGGGGAGGAAAAGATCGTAAAAGATTTTGTTTTAAAAAGAAAAGAAACAAAGGTTTTTGTTCGAAAATTCTTCGATTTTTTAGCGTTTTTGATTCCTCATTACGTAGCTGAAGGAAAAACTCACCTCGTTATAGCTCTTGGCTGCACAGGGGGAACCCACCGTTCGGTAGCTATAGCTGATGCGACAATGGAATTTTTAAATAAAAACGGTTTTAACGTAACTTTAAGACATAGAGATATTGGGAGGGATTTCGGCTCAAAATGAAATCCTCAAAAAAAGGGAGAGAGGTTTCCGCGGTTGCAATTGGCGGAGGCACGGGGATCCCGAATGTTCTAAAAAGTTTAAAGAATTTTACTAGCGATATTAACGCCATTGTAACCGTTGCGGATGATGGTGGAAGCTCTGGAAGAATACGACGGGAGCTTAAAATACTTCCGCCTGGCGATATTAGAAATTGTTTAATGGCTTTAGCCGATCCAGAGGCCATTATGCGAGATATTTTTCAATATCGATTTAAGGATGGCGAATTGGCGGGTCATTGCTTGGGCAATCTGATTTTAGCTGCTTTAGCCGATATGAAGGGCGATTTTGTCGACGCTTTGAGTGAATTGTGTCGTTTTTTAAATGTTAAAGGAAAGGTTTTACCCTCTACTTTGGAGAATGTGATTTTGCATGCTCAAACAAAGAATGGAGAGTTAATTTACGGCCAATCCGAGATAACCGGTTCTCATACACGTGGGGATATTGAAATTGTACACATTGAGCCAAGGGATGCTCTGGCTTATCCCGAGGCCGTTGAAGCGATAAAGGCTGCCGACCAGATAATTATCGGTCCTGGAAGTCTTTTTACAAGTATAATTCCTAACTTATTAATAAAGGGCATTCAAGAAGCTTTGTGTGAATCAAATGGCTTAAAAGTTTTTATTTGTAATATGGTTACCCAGCCAGGAGAAACTGAGGGTCGGTCTGTAATCGATCACCTAGAGGCGGTTTTAAGACATGTTCCCCAGAACTTTTTGGACGTAATAATTGTAAATTCAAACACCGATCAGCTTACCAGAAAAGCAATGGTGCCGGTCAAAATGGATAAAGAGCTTTTTGTTAAATACGACATAGATTTTGTGTTGGAAGATGTGGCAGATGTTGATTTTGCTGGCCACCACGATCCTTTAAAATTGGGGCAGGTATTACGAGATTTGGTATAGCGAAATTAATTAGTCAGCAAAAAAGTACTATTTTGAGGTTTAATTATGTCATTTTCGGCACAAATAAAGAACGAGTTGACAAGGGTTTATCCAAAAGATAAGTGCTGCAAAAAAGCGGAATTGTCTGCTCTTTTTAGATTAGACGGCTCTTTTCATATTTTGGGCAAGGATAAATTTGCCATTCATACCTCAACAGAAAATGCCGCTGTGGCCCGCAAGACCGTAAAACTTCTTTCCGAACTTTTTAATTTGGAGTACGAGATTGTTGTTAGACGTTCTTATCTCAGCAAGAAAAACGATTATGTCGTTTACATTCCTTCTCAAACAAATTTAAATCAAAGTCTAAACGAAATTGGTATTTTGGACGATAAAATGGTTATCGTTTCCGGGATAATTCCACGGCTTGTAAAAAAGGATTGCTGTGCGGCTTCTTATCTGCGAGGAGCTTTTTTGGGTGGGGGCTCAATGGGAAATCCCAAAAAAGGGTATCATTTTGAGCTTAATACAAATAATGAGCAACTTGCTGTGGATTTACTATTACTATTTAAACACTTTGGTTTAAATGCTAAGCTGAGCTCGCGGAAGAAAAATTGTGTGGTTTACATTAAAGAGGGCGAAGGAATTGTAAGTCTTTTGGCTTTGGCTGGGGCATTTGAAGCGCTATTAAGTTTAGAGGATTTGAGGATCGTCAAAGATTTGCGTAATGAGGTCAATCGGTTGGTTAATTGCGATACTGCCAATTTAAATAAGACGGTCAAAGCTGCTCTTTTGCAACTTGAAGATATAACTTTTTTAGATAAGGAGGTGGGGTTGTCACATTTACCCTTGAGTCTTCAAGAGGTTGCGCTTAAAAGACTTCGGTTTACTCAAGCCAATGTAAGAGAGCTGGGGGAGCTTTGTGAACCGCCGCTAAGCAAATCTGCGGTTTATCACAGAATAAGGCGTATAAGGAAATTAGCCGATAATTTTGAAAAATAAATGTTAGCTTGTATTTAAAAGGAGGTTTTTGTTATGGCTGTTAAGGTGGGTATAAATGGTTTTGGAAGAATTGGGAGGAATGTTTTTAGGGATGCTTTTGATGATGAAGATATTGAAATTGTAGCGGTTAACGATTTGGCAGACACGAAAACGTTGGCGCACTTGCTTCGATATGACTCCGTATTTGGTATCTTTGATGCAGAAATCGAAGCCAAAAGTGGAAGCATGGTTGTTGACGGGGAAGAAATAAAAGTGTTAGCCGAAAAAGATCCCGCAGCCCTTCCTTGGAAGGAATTGGGGGTTGAGGTTGTAATCGAATCCACAGGGAGGTTTACCGCCAAAGAAGAGGCAGCAAAACATCTTTCCGCTGGGGCAAAAAAGGTTATCATCAGCGCTCCGGCAAAGAACCCCGATATAACCATAGTACAGGGTGTGAATGAAGATAAGTATGATTCGGAGAATCACCATATTATTTCAAATGCTTCTTGCACCACAAACTGTTTGGCTCCAGTTGTGAAGGTTCTTTTAGATAATTTCGGAATAACCAAGGGTTTTATGACCACCATTCATGCTTATACCAATGATCAAAAAATATTAGACTTGGTTCACAAAGATTTAAGAAGAGCTAGGGCTGCTGCTGTGTCTATGATACCGACTTCAACGGGGGCCGCGAAAGCTATCGGTGAAGTTATACCGGAGCTTAAAGGAAAGCTCGATGGAATGGCTGTAAGAGTGCCTGTGCCAGATGGTTCTTTAGTTGATTTAGTTGTTGAGCTCGAAAAAGAAGTGACTGCGGAGGAAGTTAATGAGGCATTAAAGAGTGCGGCTAATAGTGATAGATTTGAGGGTATATTGGATTATACTGAAGATCCTATAGTCTCGGTTGATATAATCGGAAACCCATACTCCTCTATAGTTGATGGACTCTCCACGATGGCGAGCGGAAAAATAGCAAAGGTTCTTTCCTGGTACGATAACGAGATGGGTTATTCATGTCGGTTGGTTGATTTGGTCAAATATATTACAAGTTAGATGAGTTAGGTTTATAAAATCTTGATAGTCGAGCGGGGGTTTTCATGTTTACAAAGAAGACAATTCGCGATGTTGATGTGAAGGGAAAACGAGTATTGGTAAGGGTGGATTTTAATGTACCTCTTACCAAAGATGGGGAGGTTGCCGATGATACCCGGGTAAGGGCGGTTTTGCCAACGTTAAATAACCTAATCGAGAGGGAAGCAAAGGTAATTTTGGTGTCACATTTAGGAAGACCCGATGGTAAGGTGGATGATGCCGTTCGCATGACACCAGTTGCCAAGTGCCTTTCAGAACTAATTGGCAAGCAGGTTAAAAAAGTAGATAAAACCGTTACAGAAAAAGTTGGCGCGGCAGCAAGCTGCCTTCAGAACGGTGATGTGTTGTTGCTTGAAAATGTTCGTTTCAATCCTGGGGAGAAAGAAAATAGTCCCGAATTTGCAAAGCAATTAGCTTCGCTTGCTGAGATTTATGTCAATGATGCTTTTGGGACGGCACACAGAAATCATGCTTCAACGGTTGGAGTTACGAACTATCTTCCAGCTTATGGTGGTTTTTTGTTGGAGAAAGAGGTTAATGAGTTGAACAAACTCGTTGAAAACCCGAACAAGCCCTTCATGGCCGTTTTGGGAGGTAATAAAGTCTCTGATAAGATAGGTGTAATCGATAAGTTTTTGGATATCGTTGATGCAATTTTAGCAGGCGGGGGGATGTGTTTTACTTTTCTAAAAGCCAAAGGAATTGATATTGGCGGTTCCATTTGTCAGGACGACGAGCTGGAACATTCTTTTAATATGCTTGAGAAGGCAAAAAGAAAAGGCATAGATTTTTTGTTGCCCGTGGATGTTATGGTTAGCGAGGCTCTTGCGGATGATGCTAACCACAAAGTTGTTTCAGTTAATAATATTCCCGATAAATGGATGGGTTTAGACATCGGTCCAAAAACCGTTCAGACTTATGAAGAAATCCTTGGCAAAGCTAAAACTATCTTTTGGAATGGTCCCATGGGGGTTTTTGAAATGGAGCCGTTCTCTAAAGGAACAAGGGCTATTGCTGTTGCTATTGCTAACTCTCAAAGCACAACCATTGTTGGCGGCGGAGACTCCGATGCCGCTTTGAGAAAATATGGTCTTGAAGATGAGGTGTCTTTTGTTTCCACTGGAGGCGGAGCTTCCTTAAAACTTTTGGAAGGAAGGTCTCTTCCGGGGGTGGAGGCGTTGCTGAACAAGTAGGTTTAAGTCAATTTAAAGGAGCCACAGATGCGAAAACCAATGATTGCCGGAAACTGGAAAATGTATAAAACTGCAGGTCAAGCTGTTTTTATCGTGCAGGATTTGGCTGAATTAATTAAAGACGTAAAAGATGTTGAGGTTATTGTTTGTCCGTCTTACATTGCCTTGAAGAGCGTATCAACCGTGATTGAAATGGATAAATTAAATATGGGTTTGGGCGCTCAGAATGTATACTGGGAAGAAGAAGGCGCGTTTACAGGCGAAGTTTCTCCCATGATGCTGAAGGATTTAAGGGTGGACTATGTGATTGTCGGTCATTCAGAACGCCGCCACATATTTGGAGAGACGAATGAGATGGTTAACAAGAAATTGAAAGCGGTTCTTGCCCATGATATGAAGCCGATTCTTTGCGTTGGGGAAACAAAGGAGGAGCGGGAGGAAGAAAGAACGGATGAAGTAATAAAAGAACAATTATTTGGGAATTTAGCGGAGGTATCTCTAAGAGATATAAGAAAAGTTGTCATTGCCTATGAACCGGTCTGGGCAATTGGCACGGGTCTTACTGCAAGCTCTGAAGATGCCAATGATATTATACAAAACATAAGAGCTTTGATTGAATCGTTATATGGTTCGGAAGTAGCAGAGGATATTCGCATACTATATGGAGGAAGTGTTAAACCGGAAAATATCACTGAACTCATGGAGGAACAGGAGATAGATGGAGCGTTGGTTGGAGGGGCCAGCCTCGATGCGCAGAGCTTTGCAAAGATTGTGAAATATCAGAGCGCCGAGGAATAGGTGGAATGGAAAAAGACTCTATGAATTTCAAACCAAAACCTCTGGTTCTTATCATCCTTGACGGTTGGGGTATCGGTGAAACTACAAAAGGAAATGCGATCGCTGCTGCCAAAACCCCAAACATGGATACGTTTTTGGCAAATTATCCCCATATTTTTCTGGGAGCTTCAGGTGAATCGGTTGGTTTGCCCGAAGGTCAAATGGGCAATTCCGAAGTGGGTCACCTTAATATTGGCGCGGGAAGGGTCGTTTATCAGGACTATGCTCGAATAAACCGCGCCATAAAAGATGGCAGCTTCTTTTCTAACGAGGTTTTGCTTAAGGCCGTATATAATGCGAAGAAAAACAATTCGTCGCTTCACTTGATGGGGTTGCTGTCGGATGGTGGAGTTCACAGTTCTAACGAACACATCTATGCTTTATTAAAATTGATAAACGACAATGGTCTTAAAGAAAGAGTTTTTTTGCATCTCTTTTTAGATGGAAGGGATGTTCCGCCTCAAAGCGCTCTAAAATATGTAAATGAACTGGAGCAAAAAATTTCAAAGATAGGGATAGGAAAAATTGCGACTATTGCCGGGCGTTATTATGGAATGGACAGGGACAAGAGATGGGATAGAACAAAGCTTGCTTATGATGCAATGGTTTATGGGAGGGGCGAGATTGTTCAGACCCCCGAGGAAGCAATTGAGCAATCTTATGAAAAAGGCATAGTTGATGAATTTGTTAAACCAACGGTGATTCAGCCACCAGGGGGTTTTATTAAGGACAATGACACAATTGTTTTTTTCAATTTTCGTCCCGATAGGGCTAGACAAATTACAAGAGCTTTTATTAAGACAGGTTTTGATGAATTTGATAGGGGAAAAAATCCACCAAAAGTATTTTTCGTTTGCATGACCAAACACGATGCAACCTTCGATGTGCCCATTGCTTTCCCGACGGTCGAGCTAACTAACGTTTTGGCTGATATATTAAGCAAGCACGATTTAAAGCAACTTCATATAGCGGAAACGGAAAAGTATGCTCACGTTACTTTCTTTTTTAATGGTGGAGTCGAAGAACCCAAAGAAGGTGAAGACCGCATATTAATACCGTCTCCAAAAATAGCAACCTACGACTTAAAGCCCGAGATGAGCGCGTATGAAGTAACCGATGCTGTAATTAATGAGATAAACAAAGATCTTTATGATGTTATCATTTTAAATTTTGCTAATCCCGATATGGTCGGTCATACAGGTGTTTTTGAGGCGGCGGTAAGGGCAATCGAAGCCGTCGATAAATGCGTGAAAAGAGTTGTTGAGAGCGTGCGCTCAAAGGGCGGAGAGTGTATTATTGCCGCGGATCATGGAAACGCGGATAGGATGATTGATTTGGAAACGGCTGAGTCATTTACTGCACATACCACAAACCCTGTTCCCTTTATTTATGTAACCGATAAAAAAATCTCTTTGAGAAAAGAAGGAGTCCTTGCTGACATTGCTCCAACAATGCTTGAGGTTTTAGGTATTCCTAAACCCAAAGAGATGACGGGGAAGAGTTTGATTGTAAAGTAGTTTCATAAAAAAATTCCTGTTGGATACCACCTAGCTCTGCTGGGTGGATGAAAACAGGACTCGCCGAAGGCGAGAAA
>OMKS01001395.1_pt1 | contig 21461 bp, 25 predicted proteins | sample 1674721 | NCBI WGS metagenome assembly OMKS01 (sample SAMN06264996, study PRJEB25208) | sediment metagenome | isolation source: hot spring sediment | place: USA: California | collected 2014-09-02
ACTGAGGTGACATTGTGGCAACCCGAAAAACCGGGATATCCCTTTCCTTAACACCTTTGGCATGAATTGCCCGCAGACCCGTGTTGTCAGGTGGTATACTTTCACTTTGTTTGTTTTTGGTCCCTTTTATCGTTTCCAGAGACACCTGTCAGAAGGGAAGACCGAAACGGTAATAGACATTCAGATTAAAATATGACTGCCTTGCGATTACTCTTTCATCCGTGGTCCAGAAATCACTGTCCCATGTGATACCGTCTTCGTTGGCGGTATAGCTCGTGTTGTCCTGCTCACCCCAGGTTCGCAGATAGAGATGATCTATTATCAGCACTACGCTCCATCGGGAGGTGATATCATACCTGATACGCGCTTGATACTTCAGTGAACGGCCGGTACAGAATCCATCGGCATAGATCAATCTATTGAGATGTTCATCCCTGTCTCTGGCGATTACACGCGGGGAGTATCCGAAACCCATTTCAGCATTTATCTTGCCTATGGTCTCAGACAGGGTAAATTCAACATAGGGCATTGAATAATCAACGTCATAGGTTACACCAACACTTCCATCGCCCGCATAATTATATCCGGGAATGCCGCTCGGAGACCATTGCCTGATCAGGGAGCATTTATATTGAAATGAACGGTGTTCATACCCTATCCCCATATAACTAGTGGTATTTCCTTTACCGAGACTGCTTTCATGAGAGAACGAGAATATCCGGTATGCAATGTCGGCCTTCCAGATCAGGACGTCTGCATCGCTTTTGCTTGCAGACTGCACATCAAGGGAATATCCGCAAGAAGAGTACCTCACATACCAGCCGGGACCTTCATCGCCATCATTGTCCCAGTAGGGCATACCCCAGTCGTAGTCTCTCATATGTTGGGCCTTGTGATTGATATTGAGCCCCAGGGAGCCAGTTATTCTAAGCTTATCAACAAAGACTCTTGCATCGAGGTTGGCAAGATATAGACCAAGAGGGAATTCCAGACGGCTCATCGGGAAATAGGGGTATCTTCCCTCTAATAGAACACCTCCGATCTCATAGGTGTTGGTCCCGGTGATATAGCCGACGCCTGTATTGATCTCAATATCTGTTTCTGCATGCGAAATAACCGGCCATATAGAAGCAAATGTTATGAAAACAACCATATAAAAGCGTTTCATGTCCGTGCCTCCCCGATAATTTCACGTATGATATCGGATAATCATTTAATATCCTTTAATAAACCAGCCCCATCGCCATAAAAGGGCTGGATTCCTAAATGCCCATAAATAACTGTTATCATGAAAGCATACAATCTATCGAATTGAAAATGTCGAATTGAAAATGCCAGGAACATGTTTATCTGCTGCGGATTACCCGGTTTGTTTGAAAAGGAGATCATCAGTAGGATTAATACATGGATGACGAAAGGAAAATGCCATCTTCGTTTCTTGCCTAAGCCTGATAAGTGTGGTAATTCAAAAAAATCACAAGGAGGGAAAAATGTTTGGTCTTGGCCCTACAGAACTGATTATAATTCTTGTAATCGTGCTCGTGATATTCGGAGCTGGCAAATTGCCGGAAATAGGGGGTGCCCTGGGAAAGGGCATCAGGAATTTCAAGTCATCCATGAGCGATGCAACCAGCGATAAATCAGTCAAGGGAGATATCGAGGACAAGAGTAAGAAAGAAGAGGAAAAATAATCCTTTTGATATTTTTGTAGAAACCCCGATACAATGAACAACAAGGGTCCCCCATTCCAAATGGAATGGGGGACCCTTGTTGTTCATTCAGATGATCAGGCTTCTATTCGTCCAGATGATCGTCATATTCCAGCAGCACGTTATAGAGTTCCTGCTGCGAGGTGGTGTTCATCAGGCTTTCTCTCAGGGCAGGATTTTTCAGGAGCATTGAAGCCCTTGCCAGCGCCTTGAGATGTCCACTTACCGAATTGCTCGGTGCCACCAGAAGAAAAAATATATGGCACGGCTTACCGTCTAGAGAATCAAACCTGAGCCCCTGTGTATTCTTTCCGACAGATGCAGCTATTGTCTTCACCCCGACTATCTTTCCGTGCGGTATAGCTACCCCTTCCCCGATACCGGTAGAGCCCAGTTTCTCTCTGTTCAGCAGGACATCGACCATTTCTTCCAGATTGATGCCAAGGGCCTGTGCAATGGGTCTGCCGAGCTCGGTTAGAATATCCTTCTTTGTCTCTGCCTTTATATCAGAGATTACACAATCGGGCTTGAGTATGTCTCTGATTTTCATATCATCGGCTCAACTAATCCTATATCCCCATCCTGTCTTTTATAGATAAGGTTGATCTGATTTGAATCTGTATTCTGGAATATGATGAAATCGTTGGTCGCCATATCCATCTGCAGGATAGCCTCTTCCACGCTCATAGGTTTTACGAAATAATCCTTCTCATGAATAATGCGGGGCTTGTCCTGGTCTCTGTCTGTCTGAGCACCTTCAAAATACACCTTTGCCTGACCCTTCTTGCCCTGCAGCTTTTCCCTGTGCTTCTTTATCTGTCTTTCCAGTTTATCCATTACCATGTCAATTGCGGAATACATGTCTTCGTTTATCTCGACTGCATTTATCATAACACCATCTGCATTGAGGGAGATGTCGGCCTTGTGTCGACGTTTCTCCACCGAGAGGACCACATGGACCTCGGTAGGCCTGTCGATATATTTTGCCAGTTTTGAGAATCTTTTCGACGCATAATCCTTCAAAGCATCCGAAGAGTCTATATTCTTAAAGGTAATGTCTAATTGCATAATGCCTCCTCTACTTGGTTTTCTGGTCTCAATAATGTTTTTTCCTTCTGTTCGAAGGGACTATACCGAGGATCTCCCGGTATTTCGCCACGGTTCTTCGTGCTATCGTAACCCCTTTAATCTTGAGTTTCTGAGCAATTGCCTGATCGCTTAAAGGGTGCTTCGGATCTTCGGCCTTGATAATATTTTCAATCTCATTCTTAACGCTCTGAGATGCGACAAAACTGCCGTCGCTCTTGGATATGCCGCTGTTAAAGAAATACTTGAGTTCAAAGGTTCCCAAAGGGGTGTGAACATATTTATTAGATGTAACTCGGCTTATAGTGGATTCATGCATGCCCACATCATCCGCAACATCTCTGAGCACAAGGGGTTTAAGGCGGGTTATGCCGTGTTCGAAAAATTCATTCTGAAATCTCACGATGCTCTCGGTAACCTTGCACAGGGTGTTCTGCCGCTGCTGAATGCTCTTCAAAAGCCACTGTGCTGATTTATGGCAATCGGAAAGATAATCCCTGGCTATCTTGCCCGTTCCGTCCGAACTCATCATATTCTGATATTCTTTGTTTATCTTCAATATAGGTAGGTCTTCCTCGTTGAGCACAACAACAAACTGGCCTTCCATGTTTACCACATAAATATCCGGTACAATATATCGGGGAGGTTCATCGGTATAGTCTCTGGCAGGCCGTGGTTCCATATTGACAATGATACTGGCTGCCTGAGAAACCTCATCGACGGTTACGTCGAGTTCACGCGCAATCTTGTCATAGTTCTTTGTCTGAAGATCTTCCAGATGGCTGTCAATGATTTTCCATATCAGGGTATCTTCAAGATCCAGGACCTTTGCCTGTATGTGCAGGCAATCCTTGAGATCCTTAGCGGCAATTCCTATGGGGTCAAACCGTTGAATCTTGCAAAGCGTACTCTCAACCAATGTGCCGTGATGAGAGGTGGCCTCGCAAATGCTGTCGATATCCATGCTGAGGTAACCGTTATGGTCAAGATTGCTGATGATAAAGATCCCGATCTCCCTCTCCTGATCATTGAAGTCGTTCATCCTTATCTGCCAGAGAAGATGTTCGACAAGACCTTCGGCCCGTGTTGCTGTTGACTCGATGGAAGGCCTTTCATCGTCTTCATAATACGGCACATTGTCCTGGCCGTATGTCTCAAGATAGGCATCCCATTTCCATTTGAAGGTCTCATCGGTCTTCGGTTCACTGTCGCGGAAAGTGGTGCTGTCTGCATCAAGCAGCGGGTTCGACTGAAGTTCCTCTGTGATATATTCTTTAAGTTCCAGCCTTGAGAGCTGAAGGAGTTTTATGGCCTGCTGGAGTTGAGGTGTCATGATGAGCTGTTGAGACAGCTTCAGATGTTGTTTAAGCTCCAATGCCATTGCCTGCTCCTCTTAGTTTAAAACAAAGTCCTTTCCAACATAGATACTTTTCACCTGATCATTGGCAATTACCACTTCAGGCGTTCCTTCCTCTATTACAAGACCCTGATGGATAATGTATGCCCGGTCACATATCTTCAGGGTTTCTTTTACATTATGATCCGTTATAATGACACCAATCCCTTTTTTTTTCAAGTTCACGATCATGTCCTGAATATCTTTTACCGTTATCGGGTCTATGCCTGCGAAGGGTTCATCCAGAAGCAGGTATGAAGGATTCAATGCCATTGCCCGTGCAATCTCCACCCTTCTGCGCTCTCCGCCTGACAAGGATACGCCTTTACTCTTCCTGACATGTTCCAGCCCGAAACCGGCTATGATATCATTCAGTTCCTGCTTCAAATACTGTCCCTTGAGCCCTTTTGCCTCCAATGGAACGGAAATGTTTTTTTCCACACTCAGCCCGCGGAATACCGAGGGTTCCTGGGGGAGGTAGCTGATGCCTCCCATTGCCCTGCCGGCAAGATCGAGCGAGGTAATGTCTTCCTGTCCCAGAAACACCTTGCCTTTGTCAGGGCGGATAAGCCCCACAATCATATAGAATGTAGTGGTTTTTCCCGCTCCGTTCGGACCTAGAAGCCCTATGATCTCGCCCTGGGAACAAGCCAGATCCAATCCCCTTATAATATGGGATTTCCCGAAGCTTTTTTCGAGTCCCACCGCTGTGAGTCTTACTTCTCCCATTGCAGTATTCCTGACTCCTCCTGGGTGTTTACCCGTATCTTCACCCTACCACCGCTTCCTTCGACAACCTGGGTCTCGGATGCCATATCAACGATAACCTTCTGTCCCGATAAAGTCTCTTCACCTTTGGTAATAATCACGTCGCCTGTAAGCTCCATAATCTCCCTGTCAAGACTGTACACCGCCTGGGAGCACGTAGCCTCCTTGTCCTGCCATAGCACGAAGACCTCGCGCTCAGCAATTAAAGAGGTAACCTTCTGTGTCTTATTGTCATAAAAGAGGGTGAGCATCTGACTGTTTACGATGATATCTCCCTTTGCAGCCTTAACACTGCCTTGAAATACCGCCTTTCCTTGCGATGTATCTATATCAAGCCTGTCAGCCTCTATCTCAACCATATCGGATTTCACGGGTGTGTCCTTTAGCTCCTGCGTGTACGCAAGGCAAGGGCCAAGGAGGCTAATTATAAAGAATATCTTCAGAAATCTGTGCATGCACCCCACCTGAAAAATGTATAACGGTAAAGTTGTTCTGAAAATCAGCCCTGTCTGCCCTGATAGTTCCCTCTATCCCCTTAACAACAACAGGATTGCCGGTATATGCCTTTTGAGATTTTCTGTCCCAGACAAGGCCATCGAGATCTGCCCTTCTGCCATCATGCATCTCGATGATAGCGGGACCGGTAATGCTCAGCAGAGAGCTGTCCATGTTGTATGCCGCCTCAATACCTGCTATACGCAGGCCGTCTGACTGGGACAGATTGAATGTATCGAGAAGGATGAGATTGTCCGGTTGTTCGGTAATGCTCAATGCTTCAATGATCGTTGCCTTATCAGAGCCGATCTTTATTTCATGCATGACAATCTTGTGTGCTGACCGCAGAATCGGCAGGCTTTGCAGCGGCTCTGTCGCATCATCTTTTTCAATGACTATCATACCGATGACGAGGATTATAACAAAAGCCGTAAGCCACTTAAACCACATATCGTTCCATCACCGCATCAAACAGATTCATGCGTTTCAAGATGATCTCTACGGCCTCTCTTACTGCGCCATGGCCTCCCGGAAGAACAGTCACGATATCTGCCTTGCGTCTGACCATCTCCACTGCATCCGCAGGGGCGATGCTTACCGCGCATAATTTCATTGCAGGAAGGTCTACCACGTCGTCTCCCATATATGCCATCTCTGCGGGATCGATCCCGAGATTTTTCGAGAGCTCCCTGAGTGAGGCCGTCTTGTCTTTTGATCCCTGAATGACATGCTCTATCCCCAGATCCTTGACGCGGTATTCCAGAGCCTTTGAGTATCTGCCCGTTATTATCGCCACCTGAATGCCTGCGCGCATGATAAGTTTCAACCCGTGGCCGTCTTTGCTGTTGAATGCCTTCATCTCTTTTCCGTCATCGCTGAAGAAGATCCTCGAATCGGTAAGAACCCCATCCACATCGAGAACCAGGCACTTCAGTCTGTTCATGCAACCACCTCATGGATTTCGAGCAACTGCCTCAGAAGCGGCTCCAACTCGTGCAGAGACAGGGAGTTTGCTCCGTCGCTCAATGCCTGCTGGGGGTGATCATGCACCTCTAAGAAAACGGCATCTATCCCGAACGCCACACCTGCGCGGGCCAGGGGTGCGATAAATTCCCTGTTTCCGCCGGAAGAATCACCCTTACCGCCGGGCAACTGAAGAGAATGTGTCACATCAAAGACTACCGGCTTGTTAAAAGACCGGAGAAGCCCCAGGCTGCGCAAATCACACACCAGATTGTTGTATCCGAAAGATGCCCCCCGCTCGGTAATCAGCACCTTTTTATTCCCGGTACTTTCGATCTTTTTAACTGCATTTGCCATATCCCATGGGGCCATGAACTGGCCTTTCTTCACATTGACCACGATGCCTGTTTCTCCTGAGGCAACGAGAATGTCGGTCTGCCTGCACAAAAAGGCGGGTATCTGAATAATGTCTACGACCTGCGCTGCTGTCTCTGCCTGATCCGGCTCATGAATATCGGTTGTGAGAGCAACCTTGAAGGACTGTTTTATTCCTGAGAGGATATCGAGCCCTTTTACGATCCCGGGGCCCCTGTATGATTCGATAGACGATCGGTTGGCCTTGTCAAAAGAGGCCTTGAATATGAACGGCATGTTCACGATGGCGGCTATCTCGGCCAGTCTTTCGGCCATAAACCTGGCATGTTTTTCAGATTCTATTACACACGGGCCTGCTATCAGAACAAGCTCCCCTGTTCCGATCGATATATCTCCAATAGTAACAGCATCCATCAATACCCACCTGTGTGCCTGTTGTGCGCGGCCCTTTATTCATCAGTATTATCAATCTACCCTTAGCCCATGCGGAATGTGAGTGTCAAGAAGGTTTGGCCTGCATGTTGTATGTGTTCGTCCCGATAAAATCATCACATGGAAAAGGCAATGCCAGGCGTTTGTTTCATGGCGCTGTACATGCCGGTATATGATATTACGCACATTACCTTGAGAATCCTTTTGAAATCAGGGAGAATATGCGATATCCTTTATCCGGATATATCTATGGAAATAATTGTTCTCTCATTCTTAGTGGTTCTTTGCGTGATCTCCATTATGCTGATCCTTATAACGCACAGATCCCGCAATAACCTGGAACAGTCTGTCCGGGAAGAATTACGCAGTGCGCGGCAGGAAGCTGCAGGTGCCGGCCGCGAACTGCGGGAGGAAATAGCGCTTGCTCAAAAAACCTCGACAGAGACACTGGTAAAGACATTTTCTGAAATGGGAACATCTCAGAATCAGAATCTGGCCAATGTTGTCGAAGCCATGAAGGCTCTGACCGAAACCAACGAGTCCCGTATTGATAGGATGCGCAGCGCAATCGATCATCAGCTCAAGGTTCTGACCGAAGGCAATGAGAAAAAACTCGATCAGATGCGGCTGACTGTTGACGAAAAACTGCAGAGCACCCTTGAAAAACGGCTCGGAGAATCATTCAGGATGGTCAGCGAACACCTTGAGGCTGTTCAACGCGGCCTCGGAGAAATGCAGACCCTTGCAGCCGGAGTGGGCGACTTGAAACGTGTTCTCACAAATGTAAAGGCGCGGGGCACATGGGCAGAGATCCAGTTGGGGGCCCTCCTGGAACAGGTGCTCTCCCCCGACCAGTATGCAAGAAATGTTCAGGTAAAGCATGACTCACGTGAAACCGTGGAATATGCAGTATGTATGCCGGGAGCAGGGGAAATGCCCGAATCCCGTTTATGGCTGCCCATTGACTCTAAATTCCCGCAGGAGGATTATCTGCGGTTAGTTGATGCCTCGGACAGGGCCGACACAGAGGCTTGCCAGAAGGCAATCGTCTCTCTATTGCGTTCCATCCATGCCTCGGCAAAAGAGATCAGTGAAAAGTATGTATCCCCGCCGGACACAACGGATTTTGCAATAATGTTCCTTCCTACAGAAGGGCTCTATGCAGAGGTCCTCCGTCAGCCAGGCCAGGTAGAGGAAATTCAGCGCAGATACAGGATCGTGCTTGCAGGACCTACAACACTGGCCGCCATTCTGAGCAGTATCCGCATGGGGTTCCAGACACTGGCCCTGGAAAAACGCTCCCATGAGGTCTGGTCGATTCTCGCAGCAGTCAAGACCGAGTTCTCAAGGTTCGGAGAGGTCCTTTCAAAGGTCAGGAAACAGCTCAATACCGCATCGAACACTATTGAACAAACCGAGATCAGAACCAGGGCAATGACCCGCAAACTCCGTGATGTAGAGCAGTTGCCGGAATCCGAGTCTACCACTGTACTGGGGTTGGGCAATAGCCCTGAGCATGATCTGCTCGAAGAGGAAGACGACAGTTGATACGATTATACGGTTGAAGGAATATGGGGTTGGTTTCTTTCATTGAGATTGATACAGAAAAGGAAGGTATGTGCTTTTTTTTTAAGCGCAGAACGAGAAGGTTTTGAAAATGGCTGTTTGCAGATGCATTTACTTGTCTGCCTCCAGCAGGCTCTGTACCTTGAAAAGGATGATATGTGCAGGTGAAGGCTTTACCAGATAGAGGTTAGCCCCGGCATCAAATGCGAGTTTTCTGTTGTCCTGGCTTCCTTCGGTTGTGAGCATTATGATGGGAAGGTCTACGTACTGCGGGTTCTGCCTGATATTGTTGATCAGTTCTATACCGTCCATATTGGGCATATTCAGATCAGATATGATGAGCTTGATGTCCGGGTTGATCGCCAGTTTTTCCAGTGCGTCGAATCCGTCGCATGCCTCTATACACCTGTAATTTCTCGGTTTCAAGGTGTGTATCAGGAGTTTTCTTACCGTTGTAGAGTCATCAACTATGAGTATCTTATCCATATACTCCTCCGCCTATTCCTTTTTATAGCCCAGAGCACCGGGAAAATGGACCAGCTTGAATGCCCGTGATATATTGTGAAGCGACTCTGAATGGCCTATAAAAAGGTATCCCCCGGGATTTAGATTGTCGTAGAGCTGAGAGACAAACCGTTTTTTTGCAGTGTCATCAAAATAAATGAGTACGTTCCTGCAAAAGATGGCATCAAAACCACGCATCAGCCGAACACGCTTACTGTCGTTAAAATTGAGGTACTGCAGTTCAACGAGCATGCGTATCTCATCGTTTATCTTGTATTGTGACCCGTCAGGGACAAAATATTTCTTTTTAATCTCAGGGGGGACAGATCTAAGAGTGTATTCGTTATACGTTGCCGACCTGGCCGATCTGAGCGCTTTCTCGCTGATATCGCTTGCAAAAATCTTCACATCCCACTCGCTCAATCTTTCCTGGAGGAGTTCCTTCACAATAATCGCCATGGTATAGGGCTCGTCACCGGTAGAACAGCCGGCAGACCACAGTCTCAGGGTTTTTTCCCCTATATTTTCTCTGTTGTTCATAAGCTCCGGCAGGGCCTTTTCCTGGAAGGCCTGAATCTGGGGAGGGCTTCTGAAAAAGCTCGTTTCATTGGTGGTGACCGAATCAAAGAGCGATCGCATTTCCTTGGATGCCTGCGGATCGTATTTGAGCATGTAGTAGTATTTATCGTAGTCTGTGAGATTGTTGGCCCTGAGTCTGAGCATGAGCCTGTTTTCAAGCTGGGCCTTTTTCGTATCCGAGAAATAGATCCCGGAGTGTTCGTATATGAAGTCCCTCAACAACCGGAAGTTGTCATCGGTCATCTGCGCTGTTCCTGCGGAGGTTCTCAATTCACTCATGAACGAATCCCTCTGCGCCTGGTTCAGAGAATGTAGATATATAGTTGTTCACCTCTTTACCTATGTCTTCGATCTCAAAGGTAAACCGCTCGATATCGATCATATGCACAGGATATCCCATCTGTTTCAACATATGCCATGCCGGCTGATCTGTCAGTACGAATGAAAGACGATCTCCACCGCAGGAGAATTCCTTGGCCTTTGCCAGCAGATCCGAAATTGAGATCAAGGCGGTTATATCCTTGTATTGCGCCTCGCCCGGCTGATGATGGTAAAGGGTTATATCAGCTATGTAGCCGGGAAGGTCCCATTTCTGGGCCAGGAAATGCCCGATTTCCATATGTGTCGTACCGAGCACCTCGAGTTCAGCCTCATACATGGGACAGTCCACGTCGATGGAAAAGGCATGCGCTTCCATGTATTCCTTATGAAAATATTCATCCAGGATTATCTTCCCGATATCATGCAGCAGCCCGCCGACGAATTCTCTGCCCATTGATCTCATTCCCAGCTTCTTATCAATATGTCTTGCTATAAGTCCGGTTGCAATGCAGTGATCCCAGAAGGCCTTTCGAAGAGTTTCTCCCTCGCTGCCCTTTGGAGGAAGAATCGAGAGAACGGAAACCGATGTTGTTATATTAATTATCTCATTAAGGCCCATCATGAGAATGGCCCGATGAAGGGTGTCCACCTCTGTGGCCCCTCGTCTGTAAAAGGCGGAGTTCGCCACCCGCAGCACTTTTGTGGCCAATGGAGGATCCTTGTAGATGCATTCCGAAACCTTGTTGATGGAAACCTCCGCAGAGCGGGACAGACCTATGACCTCCATGGCTACCGATGGCAGGGTTGGAAGGTCGTCGATGTTTTTGATGGTATCAAAAACAGAAATGTCCATGCTAGAAGGCTACCCCCTGCAGCCGGTCAACCGCTTCTGCAACCGCACGGGCTACATCCAGGTTGTCGTCATCCATATAGATCTCCAACTCGGCTGCCAATGTTTCATCCTCCCACTGCCCCAAGGCTTTCACTGCCGATATGCGCAGGAAGTCCTGGGCGTCTTTCAAGATGGACAGGAGTTTATCTTTTGCTTCATCATCCCTGAAATTACCGAGAGCCTCAATAGCATGGTATGCCATCCAGATCTCATCGCTTAGGGTTGCCTCTTCCAGGAACGATCTGAAATCATCAATCCGTCTCTGTCCGATAATATCTATTGCAAGATAACGGATATCATCGAGTTCATCATTGAGAAGTGTCGTCAGCAGGTCTGTTTCAATAGGAAGCATGGCATTGAAGATGATCTTCACCGATGCCATGCGCGCCTGACCATCCTGGTCTCTGGACATGTAGTTGACTGCCTCGCCAAGGTATTCACTGTGTATGCCTTCGAGACCGGTCAGAGCCATAATCCGCATCTGCGGGTCTTTATCCTTGAGCAGGCCTTTGAAGGTCTGCTCCGCAAATTCACCGCCGATAGAGGCGATGGCCTCCAGCGCAATCGCCCTGACATCTGGATAAGGGTGAACCAGAAAATGTACGAGATCCTTAATATCCTCGGATTTGCCGATTCTTCCAAGCGCCCTGAGTGATGATGTTATGACATGTCCGTCCTGGTCATGGATGAGCTGTAACAGGGGTTCTCTGCTTGATGGACCTCCAATATCTGCTATGGCATCACACAGCGCCCTTTTTACGTATCCCTGTGTTCCAAAAATCAGTTTTGCAATCTCCCGGCCTTCTTTTTCGGTGCCTATTTCAGCGAGGATTTCCGCCCCCAGGATTTTACTCTTTTCGTCCTTTTCGAGCAGTTCGAGCATCAATTCAGTGTCGCCCAATCTTATCAATGCGGACTTGATGCAATCCCACTTCTCTGTCTCTATATCAGGTTCCACTTTCCTTGCCAGCTCAATGATATGTCCGGCACTCTTTCTGTCTCCGATATGTGCGAGTGCATCGAGGATATACTGCTGAAAATCATCTTCAGCCTCACCAAGGTGGGGCTCGAGGATATCTTTTATCATTTGCCGGTCATTTGTATCCAGCGATAAAATATCATCCACGGACAAGATCTTCAGCAGCGTCTGGACGATTGAAACCTCTACATATTCGCTTGAAGCTGCAAGCATCCTTATGAGAGGCTGAACGGTCTTTTTAGAACCTATCCTGCCAAGCGCCTCAAGGATGGCACACATGGTAATCTCGTCATTTGACCATCTATCGAGCTCGTTAAGGAGAAAATCAACAGTCTCTTCATGCGATATCTGCGCGAGAGATTCGATTACTGAAAATCGAATCCATTCCTCATCATTTATAAGTTTCCTGAGATGATCAAAGGCCTTGGGATCACCGAGTTCACCCAGAGATATGACAGATGCATTGCGAACATTGGGGTTCGAGTCATAAAGTCCCTCTATAATGGCATCCAGGCTTTCGATGTTCCCGATGGACCCAAGGATATCGAGAACAAACAACCGGATATTGTCATTGGGGTCATGGGTTAGATTGTGAAGGATATCGATCCCGTCATCCCCGATCTTTCGAAGGATATCGATCGCCATATTGCGTATTGAAGGGTCTTCGTGTGTCAACAAAGCGACCATCTTTTCAATGGCACGCCTTCCGCCGAGAATAATTATCGAGTTCTGAGCCGCATCCCTTACGCCGTTGTTGGCGTCTTTTAGCAGAACCGCCAATCTGTCGAATGCCTCATCCCCCCCGATATCGGCGAGCCTTGTTGCGGCTTCCCTCCTGAGAGAGGAGTCCTCTGAAGAAATCATGCTGTCAATATGTTTAAGATCCATATTCTGCCTTCACTATCGATAAGGTTGGTTTTCCCCTTCTCATAAAATACCTTACATTACGTTCTACCGGGTTTCATACTGAATAAAGGACACATCTCTTACCTTGAAATCTTCCAGGTCTTTTTTGAGTATGTCTGCAATCTCATTTTTGGAATAGATCTGCGCATTCATTGAGAGCCTTTCAAGTATGAGGCTGCGCACAGCGAATATGTCACTCTCAATATTTGCAGCCGACTCTGGAGTCACCTGGAGGCTGAGCTGCGCAAGAAGCACACCTGATTCCTTCTGATTCTGCGAGGTGAATAATATCATAAACGGATCAAGGACGATATCACCCTCCGGGGTGTACACATTCTGAGGGACTGTAGTCGTAACATACGCATAGGGATCATATTCGGGTGTCTGTTTGTATAGGCTGTAAAACCCTATGACGCCTAAAGCGGCAATCAGAAAAAGGATAGAGGCTGCAAGAATTGTTTTGAAATGGGTTTTCTTTGACAGCGGTATTCCATCAGACTGCTTATTCTGAACCGATATTTCATGCAGTTCTTTCTTGTTTTCGACATCGCCCAGCGAAATACCGGCTTTATCGAGTTCGGCCTTGTTAGTGTCGAAGGATATGCCATCTTTATCAAGCTCGGCCTTCTTACCTGGATTATTCGACACGGCAACTCCTATTTATTAAATATCTGGGTAATCTTCTGACCAAGCGTCTCTGCAGTGAATGGCTTTACAATATAATTGCTTACCCCTGACTTGACCGCCTCTATGATATTCTCCTGCTGTGCCTCTGCCGTTACCATGAGAAACGGGATATCCTTGAGTGCATCGTCTGATCGTATTGCTTTGAGCAATTCAAGGCCGGTCATTTTAGGCATGTTCCAGTCCGAGACAACCATATCAATCTTTTCCTTCTGAAGTACATCCAGGGCAGTTGACCCGTCGTCAGCCTCGATGATATTATTGAAATTCAGCTGTCTGAGGATGTTTTTCACGATCCTGCGCATTGTTGAGAAATCATCTACAACAAGGATCTTCATGTTCTTATCAAGTGCCATAGTTGCCTCCACGATCTTTTTAATATAATCGTATAATCTTGTTAAAATCTTTAACTGTTGATCTCCTTAAATATTTTCTGCATCTTTGATCTCAGCCTCAACACTGCCTTGGTATGTATCTGAGACACCCTCGATTCGGTGAATTTCAATACATGACCGATTTCCTTCATGGTAAGTTCATCATAATAGTACAGAGATATGACCATACGCTCCTTTTCGGGCAGCGATTGAATGGACTTTGCCACCATATCCCGGATTTCTGCGAACCTGATCTTGTGGGAAGGCCAGTCTTTTTCATCCTGAAGGACGTATTCCAGAAGGTTTCGCCTGGAAAGATCGGAATCATCTTCTCCAAGATCGTCTAGGCTCAGCAGTGAAACCGATGCTGTTTCAGACAGCAGCTTGTGAAAACTGTCGATATCGACATTCATCTCGCAGGCGACCTCCTCGTCGCTGGCCGGTCTACCAAGGCTGTACTCGAGCCTGGAATAGGCATCTTCAACCCTGCGTGCCTTCTGCCTGACAGACCTCGGAACCCAGTCCATGGACCGCAGTTCGTCGAGGATGGCCCCCCTGATCCTGAATTCGGCATACGTCTTGAACTTGATCTGTTTGGATGCATCGAATTTCTCGATTGCATCAATAAGGCCTATTACCCCTGCATTGATAAGGTCATTCAGGTCAATGTGCGGAGGAAGCCTTATCGCGATACGGCTCGCAATATATTTGATCAAGGGTGAGAACTCGTTGATTACCCTTGCCCTGATCTTCGGATTGAGCTTCTGCTCTTCAGTAAGGTCTGGAAATGCTATATCCTGCATGATTGGACCCCCTTACTTGATTTAAAAGCATTCTCTTGAAGAAGAACTGGATATTCCCGTTGTTGTTTACACCCTCGGAGTATTCCAGATGTCGCACAATCCTCTCGAGCCTCTTCGAAGATTCCCCGTTGGGATTGACACCCACGAATGCCTTCTGGCCCTTTATACACTCCGTAATACCGGGATCGGTAGGAATTGATCCGAGCATGTCAAGGGCAACATCCCCTAAAAACCTCTCACATACCATAGTCAATTTTCTTGCCACTTGATCTCCCTCCACTTTAGATGAAACATTATTGACAATAAGGTTGAATCTTTTTATCCCGTAACGTCGCCTGAGTACCTTTATAAGCGCATAGGCATCGGTGATCGATGTAGGTTCCGCGGTAGCTACAACGATTATTCTCTGAGCGGCACAATTGAAATACATGACATTTTTGGATATGCCGGCACCCGTGTCGATGAGCATATAGTCGATATCCTGCTCAAAATAGTCCATCGAGTTCATCAGACTGAGCTGCTGTTCATGAGACAGATCCACCAGTTCCTGTATCCCTGAAGACGCGGGAATGATCTTTATTCCCCCCGGACCTTCAAGCAGGATATCCTCCAGCGCGCACTGTCCGTCCAGGACATGCTTTATGTTGTGTTTCGGGGTCAGCCCGAGCATCACATCTATGTTTGCAAGTCCGAGGTCGGCATCGAGCACCAGTACCTTTTTCCCCTGGGATGCCATAAGAATGGCCATATTTACCACTATGCTCGTTTTCCCGACGCCGCCTTTACCCGAGGTTACCGAAAGAACCTGGGGGAGGGACGGACTGCCGGCCCCCTCAAAGATTTTTCTGAGTGTATGTGCCTGATCTTTCATGATATGTCTCCGAGGCATCCTTCGATGATCCTTGAAGAAGATGCCGTCTCAATATCTTCGGGCACCCTCTGTCCGGTTGTAATGTATGATATGGGTATCCTGTACAAAAGATTATGGGATACAATAGAGCCGCTTTGTATCGATTCATCCTGTTTGGTAAAGATCATCCGGTTTATTCCAATTTTGGAAAACGTCTTTGTTATCGTATCCATCTCGTTGTCTCTGGTTGCCACCGGCATAAGCAGAAATTTGCATGAGGAGATACCGTCAAAGTATTGGCTAAGCTGTGTGATATAATCACTGCAGAAAGGCGACCGTCCAACGGTATCCACAAGAATGATATCCATGGAATCGAATCTTGCAAGGGCGGCTCTGAATTCCGCAACAGTCGTGACAGAGATGAACGGGGCGTTCAATATCTTTGCATAGATGCGGCCCTGATCTATTGCCCCGATCCTGTACGTATCCAGGGTAATCAGTCCCACGCGCTTGCCCTCATTCAATGCCGATCCCGCAGCTATCTTTGCCATGGTGGTTGTTTTACCCACTCCGGTTGTTCCAACAAAACTCCAAATCCTTTCCTTTGGTGCACCGGATGTGCGTACAATCTTCTCAAGCAGATCTTTGATGGCCCCTATTTGAGCCTTGTCCCCGAGTTTTGACAGGATCAGGTCAACAAGGTGTTGACGTATACCCTTTTTGATGATGGCATTTCTCAATGGATTCTTTTCATGAAGCTTGTTTCCGGTATGCTCCATCAACGCCTTCATCATCTCCTTAAGTTCAAGGATTTCATCGGATAGAGTGGATGCATCCTGTGAGATCTCTATTCCCGCACTCGAATAGGTTCTGTGTGATGCCCCCTGAGAAGGCATGTTCTTTATGTGGTAATCATAACTTTCCGCGTCGTAGTCTATTGCCGCAGTGACCTCTATCATTGGTTGTGCTGTCAGGCCGAAGTTGTTGTCACGGACCTCCCTCTTTGAGATGATAACGGCGTCTTTGCCCAGATCATCCTTTATCTGCGAGAGCACAGCCTTCATTGAAGGAGCCTTGAATGTCTTAATTTGCATCGACTCTTACCATCCCCATATTTTTAATGGTTACTTCCGGTGGAATCTCATTATGCGACAGGACCACGAGATCAGGCATATACCTCTCTGTAAGACGTTTCATGTATGTTCTGCTCAGAGGCGAAGTAAGTAAGATCGGAACCAATCCCTGTTTCCCCACGTTGCGTACCTCCTTGTTCAGCGTCATAAGTATCTTTTGAGATTTGTCAGGATCTAATGCAAGATATGAACCATGTTCAGTATGCTGGATGGAATTTGATATCATCCCGTCTATACCCGGATCCAGAGCCAATACGGAAATGGTATTGTTGGCGACAAACGGGGATGAAATGATTCGCATGAGGGTTTGTCTGACATATTCCGTCAAAATATCAGGGTCCTTTGTCATGGGCCCGTAGTCTGCAAGGGTCTCCATTATGGAGAGGATATTCTTGATCGATACCTTCTCCCGAAGGAGGTTTTTCAGAACGCGCAAAACAACCCCTGCCGGGAGTGTACCCGGAATAAGGTCTTCAACCACTTTGGGGTGTGACCTCGAGACAGTATCCAGAATCGCTTGAAGTTCCTGTCTGCCCAGGAGATCAAAGGCATTGGACTTGATGGCCTCGGTCAGGTGTGTCGCGATAACCGTCGATGTGTCGACTACGGTCAGGCCTGCGATCTGCGCACGTTCGCTGTCAGCCTTCTTGATCCACAACCCTGGAAGCCCGAATGCAGGCTCTTTTACCGGAATCCCGGGTATATCAACTTCAATCTCTTCAGGATTCAGAATCATGAGCCGATCTATCATGGCTTCGGAACGTGCAATCTCCGAGCCTTTAAGCGCAAGCCTGTATTCGTTCGGCTTAAGATCAAGATTGTCGCGAACATGGATGGGTGGAACGATGATTCCAAGCTCAGTCGCAACATTGCGACGCATGGCCTTGATACGCGTCAAAAGTTCGCTGCCCTGAGACGTATCTACGAGAGGGATCAGTCCATAGCCAATCTCGAATTCGAGGATGTCCATGGGCAGTAGGCTCTCGGGCGATACTTCTTCCTCGCTCGGGGGCTCTTCTTCTGTCTCTTCCTCCTTCTTGAATCGAAGGCTTATCCAGCCTATTGCGCCCATCAGGGTTGCGATGGCAAGGAACGATACATGAGGCATGCCAGGAACAAGACCGAAGAAAAAGATAATCGCCGCAGCGGAAAACAGGGCCATGGGCTGAAAGGACAGCTGTTCGGAAACCAGTCTTCCGATGGATTTGTCTGCTGCGGACTGGGTTACAATGATGCCTGCGGCCGATGATATGATGAGCGCCGGGATCTGCGAGACGAGACCGTCGCCTATGGTGAGAGCAGTATACGTGGTCAATGCCTCGGAAAAGGGCATGTCATTCTGCAATACCCCTATAATGATACCGCCTATGATATTGATAAAGGTGATGACGATCCCTGCTATGGCATCACCCCGAACGAATTTTGTCGCACCGTCCATGGCCCCGTAAAATTCCGCTTCCCTTCGTATCTGGTCCCTGCGTTCTCTCGCCTCGCTCTCGGATATCATTCCTGCATTGAGGTCTGCATCGATGGCCATTTGTTTTCCCGGCATTGCATCGAGTGTAAACCTCGCCGTTACCTCGCCTATCCTGGTTGCACCTTTTGTGATGACCACGAAATTGATCAGAACAAAGATCGAAAACACCACTATGCCTACTACATAACTCCCTCCGACAACAAACTGGCCGAATACATTGATCACCTTACCTGCAGCCATCTCTCCTTCCGCACCGTGCAGAAGGATAAGCCTGGTGGAGGCTATATTCAAAGAAAGCCTGTAGAGGGTTACTACCAGAAGCAGGGACGGGAATACGGAGAAGTGAAGAGGATTCGTCGTATACATGCTTACCATGAGAATGATGATCCCGATGGTGATGCTGAAGGTCAGCAGGATATCGAGAATGAACGTCGGCAGCGGGACCAGCACAATGGTCATCACCATCAAAACGCCGATGGCCATCACGAGATCCGCTGCGATCTTGTTGTCCAACCTGAAAGGTAATGTAAATTTATCCGCCATCTATCGTACACCTGCCTTGAGTCTGTAGACGTAAGCGAGTATTTCAGCCACGGTCTTGTACCATTTCTCCGGAATGATATCTCCGATCTCCACGCTTTTATACAAAGCCTGTGCCAACGGCTTGTTTTCCACGATAGGGATACGTGAAGATCTGGCGATTTCTTTTATCTTCTCCGCCAGAATGCCGGCACCTTTTGCGATCACTACCGGGGCCATCATCTTTCCACGCTCGTAGCGCAGGGCCACTGCAAAATGTGTGGGGTTCGTAATGATAACATCCGCCTTGGGAACCTCTTTCATCATCCTTCTTCGCGCCATATGGAGCTGTATGGAACGGATCCTGCTTTTGATCTGAGGGTCCCCCTCATACTGTTTCATCTCATTTTTAACATCCTGTTTTGTCATCTTTAAATCTTGAGTGTGCTGCCATTTCTGAAATGTAAAATCAGCAACAGCAACAAATACAAATACCCAGAGAAAGTCCCAGAGCAGGTGCATTGCCGACCGAAAAAAAGTCAACAAAATGACGCTTGGATCGCTATCAATGAGAGGTGGAAAAACAGGTATTTCCCGTTTGATCGCCCGGTAGGCCACCCACGTTATCACGAAGAGGATCACAAGGGTCTTTATCAATTGCTCCAGACTCTTTGCAGAAAAGAACTTGTTCTTGAACCCTTTTATCGGATCGAGTTTGGAGAGTTTCGGGATAATGGGTTCACCGGAGACCAGAAACCCTATCTGCATGATATTTGACGCCAGCCCGATGAGAAGAAATACCACCAGAATAGGAAGAACCAGGGCCCCCAGCTCAATAACGGCCCTGTGAAATATCGATACAGCGGAAAGCTGGCTGCCATCCCAGCAGCTCGTATTGTCGAGATAAGCACTCACGATCTGTGCCAGGTTTTTGGCGAGAGACGGGATATAAAAGTAGAAAGACAGGATCGTACCAAGAAACAGTAAGCAGGTTGATACCTCATTGCTTTTACATACCTGGCCTTTTTCTCTGGCTTCCTGCAGGCGTTTACCTGTTGGTTGCTCCGACCGCTCCTGTCCGCTTTCGTTTTCTTTGGCCATTGCGTGGTATCTGCGAAAATCGTACCAACCCTTAAAGAAGGGATGCCTGCATCTTAGGCCGGATTGAAAATCAGGGATAAGCGCATGCATTAACAGATGATATTCAATTTGTGACCACAGCCTCGCCTGGCTCAGACCTGTTCCTGAGCGCCAAATCTTCCCGCACTTATCTCTGATATCTTTAGGGTCTATACATATGATGAGATTCGTGTAAAATGAACCTGAACAGCAACACAGATATAATCAAGGAGGTCTCATGTGAACAGTCTGAGGCAATTACGGAAGATGAAGGGGTTCACGATGGAACAGCTCGCAAAAAAAAGCGGTATTTCATCTAAGACCATATCTCTTTATGAACTTAATCCTCCGGGCAGACCCTCGCAAAAGGTTGTTCAGGGTCTTTGCAACGCCCTGGAGATCAGCCCCGAGAATCTTCAGGAATTGATCGGGATGAAGAGTGCTCCGGCCAAAGGCGTCGGGATGGACGGCCCGCCCGAGGTTATCACAGAGCTGACTGAGGTACACATAAGCAGGATCCTGGCCCTGATAAACAAGGAGATCGTGGAGCTGCAGCACCTTATGACGGAGTGTGCGTCCTTTACCGAAGATCACCCTGCCATGATGAAAAATATAGATTATATTGACAATGATATCGATCTTCTAGTCGATATCACAAACAGGCTCATGTAGAGTGGCATGTTGCAAAATATCGCTTTGATGATCCCCGGTCTTTGAGGTGCTATGATTATTCTGGAAGGTGTGTCGAAGGTTTACCATGAAAGCGTCTATGCCTTGCGTGATGTTTGCCTGCATATAAAAAAAGGCGACTTCTGTTTTCTCCGTGGTCCTTCCGGGGCAGGAAAGACAACCCTTCTGAAGTTGATCTATGCACTGGAATATCCTACAAGCGGCCAGATATATATTCAGGACAGGGATATAACCTGCATAGATTTCTTGAATATTCAGGCCATACGAAGGCATACCGGGTTTGTTTTTCAGGATTTCAGACTTATCGATGACTGGAGTGTTTTCGATAATGTCGCCGTTATTTTAGAGATCCTTGGAAAGACCCCCGCATTCATTCGTGGCAGGGTATGGAAGATGCTCAAATGGGTCGGCCTTCAGCATAAGGTATATGAGCGCTCCGGTGATCTCTCGGGAGGAGAGAGGCAGCGTCTGGCACTGGCCCGATCTCTGATTCACGATCCCGATATCCTGCTGGCGGATGAACCTACCGGTGCCCTGGATACGAAGACCGGTGTTGATATTATGAAACTTTTTCATGAGCTGAACCAGGAGGGCGTCACCCTGGTGATGGTTACCCACGATAACGATCTGGCCCGGCAGGCCAGGCGGGTCGTCCAGATCAGGGACGGCAAGGTGCTCAAAGACCTGGCGGCTGAGGAGTTTGAATCATGAAACCTGTTTCCATACGGGCTTTAAGGGCCTTTCGAGAGAGCCTTGTAATGAGTCTCCGCCTGTCTCTTATACACATCTGACGCTGCCGACGAAGAGGATAGTGTAGATCTCGGTGGTCGCCGTATCATTA
>OMKS01001396.1_pt1 | contig 21457 bp, 18 predicted proteins | sample 1674721 | NCBI WGS metagenome assembly OMKS01 (sample SAMN06264996, study PRJEB25208) | sediment metagenome | isolation source: hot spring sediment | place: USA: California | collected 2014-09-02
CGACTGACGGCTCAGTGACCGGGGCTGTCACAAATTCGGGGAAGATTCTGCCTGAAGGTGGGAGACGTGGAAAGCGAAATTTGAGATAGACTATTTCGTTGAACAACCAAGAAACATTTTCATAAGCTACCGTTTTGTATTCCTCATCGCGCCACGTCTCTTTTCCGCCTTCAAACACAATCTTCTTTTTCCCGAATTTGTGAAGGCCCAGATTAAGACAAGCGGAATAATCCAATTTATGGATGGTACAAATTTGTTTTGGACAGCAGTGATAATTAATAGAATTCATTGTGCTTAAAATCACACCTTTTTGAGCAAATTTATATTTTCCCGTTAACGCATTGTAAATAAACGTGTCTTAGGTTCGTGAACGGAGAAAAAATGGAGAATCAAAATTATCGGATCGCCACGCCGGACTTGCTGCGGGGGCTGGCTGTCTTGTTTATGGTTCAGGTGCATGTGATGGAGCTGCTGGTTCGTGAGGAACTCTATCATGGCTTCTGGGGAAAGCTGAGTCTTTTCCTGGGGGGTGTTCCAGCTGCGCCTCTTTTTATGGTGCTGATGGGCTGGTTTCTGGCATGGCGGCAAAAATCTTCATCGGCAATGGCGCTGCGGGGTTTGAAGCTTTTCATGGGCGGCATTTTGCTGAATATCGGTTTGAATGCCACGCTGCTTTACCGGATTTGGATAACGAAGGAATATGCTTATCTGGATCCCTGGGCTTATATATTTGGCGCAGATATCCTCCCTTTTGCAGGATTGGCGCTTTTAACCATCGCTGCCCTGAAAAGCATTCTCAAAGAAAATGGCTGGCTGTGGATTGCTGTCGGCTTGCTGGTGGCGGCTGTTTCGCCGTGGGTATCAAATCTTTTTGGCAGCGTTTTGCCAGATTATTTAGCAGCTTTTCTGGGCAGTGAACTTTTTTGGAGCTATTTCCCCCTTTTTCCATGGCTGCTCTATCCGCTGACGGGCTATGGCGCAATGCTCCTTTCTCAAAAGTTTTCATTTCGATCGTCAAAAAGCCTCTGGCTGCTGCCGGTGCTTTTTCTGGGCGCTTTTCATTATGGCTGGGAAATTTCCACAGAACTGGAACGCTATTATCACCACAATCTGCTCTTTGGGCTATGGGCTTTGGTCTTCATTATTCTGCTGGCCGCCGCAGTCCATTTCTGGGGAAAATCTTTTTCTCAAAGCAGAATTGGGCAATATCTGCAGTGGACGGGCCGCAATGTGACAGCATTTTATGTTTTTCAGTGGTTGCTCATCGGGAATTTGGGAACCATTTACTATCAAAATTTTGGGTATTCAGCCTGGCTGACACTGAGCATTCTTTTCATTTTGCTCAGCAGCGGGCTGGTTCTAATCTGGAAACAGAGGGGGAAAATCAGAAAAATGGTCTATTCCCCAAAACAGGAAGGAGAAAAGAGATGAAGAAAGCAATGGCGCTGGGACTGATGCTGCTGGCGGGAAGCCTCTTTGCGGAGACGATGACAGTGAGCGGGACGGTTCTGGTGGACACGAGTCTGTGGTTTAATCGGTATTTTCTGGACACGGATGACGATGCACAGGCTGATTTCGCGCTGGGATTCGGACCCTATTGGTATGAAGCGCCGAATGGTCTGACCCGCCCTGAAAATGGTGACACCGCAGAGATTTACGGTTTGCTGCTGACGGCGCATGACCCCGATTTTATCGTTGTGTGGACACTCAACGGTCAGGACTGGCGACAGCTCCCACCGCCTCCGCCACCCGTGGAGGATAGTCTTTATTGGAGCGAGCTGAGTGGTATGGTAAGCCTGGACAGTTCCCTGGCCTTTGACCGCTATTTCCTTGACACAGATGATGATGGTGTCAATGATTTCATTTTAAATTTTGGTCCGGCTGCCTACCAATCGGTAAGCGGTGCCGCCCGCCCCGAAAATGGAACTGAAATCTCAGTTTATGGTCTGGTCAAGACCTTGTTTAATCCTGATATGATGATTGTTTACACCCTCAATGGCGAAACCTGGCGATATCTGCCCGGTGAACAGCCCACGCTGGAGGATTACCTTCTCGGATTGCCGTCTGAGGAGCTTTCTGAGGCGGAACTGCTTGGCCTTAATCTGATGCGTGAAGAGGAAAAACTTGCCCGCGACGTCTATGCCGCCCTTTACGAGAAATGGCATACACCGATTTTTCGCAATATTTCCCGTAGTGAAGGGTATCACATACACCTCGTGGCTGTCCTCATGGAAAAATACGAACTGGACGACCCAGCTTCTGAAACACCCGGTGTTTTCAATGATGAAACGCTGCAGGCGCTCTATGATGAGCTGGTCGCAAATGGCAGCAATTCGCTGATGGATGCCCTGATGGTAGGGGCGCTTATCGAAGACCTGGATATTTTTGATCTGGATGAGCTGATTGCAGAAAGTGACAATATCGATCTGCTCACCGTCTGGCAAAACCTTCAGAAAGGGAGCCGAAATCACCTACGTGCTTTCAACCGCCGAATTTCCGCTCTGGATGGCATTTATACACCCGCTTATATTTCACAGGAAGCCTTTGTAAAAATCATTACTACACCATGGGAAAGAGGTCTGGTGGATGCCAATGGCGATCCGCTGACACTTGGGGAGAGTGAGCCCGGTGAAAATGAAACGGATGGCTATACTCAAGTAAATGAGAGTTCACTGGCTGCCAGAACCATCCTGATGAAGAGTTTTCCCAATCCCTTCAATCCGGTGACAACCATCAGCTTCACGTTGCCGGAAAGCCAGACAATTTCACTGACTGTGTATGATGTCCGCGGCAATCTGGTAAAAACCCTGCACAATGGTTATCAAAACGCCGGTGAACACCAATTGCAGTGGAACGGCACAAATGAGGCAAACCAGTCTGTCGCCTCTGGTGTCTATCTGGTACGGCTCAATACGCCGTCTTCCAGCATCAATTACCGGATAATGTATTTGAAATAGATCACATACCCGGGGGCAAGTCATTTGGCCTGCCCCCGATTCCAAAAAAGAATTACACATTCAAAAAGAAAAACCATAGATTGCAATGAAGGAGAATGAAAAATGAAATACTTTTGCTTGATAATATCCCTCTTAGCTGCGCTGCCACTCTATGGTGACTATCTTTTGGAATGGCAGGTTACGCAGGATTATTACGAAAAAGGACTCCCTTTTTTCGATATTAATGGTGATGGAACTCCGGAACTCTGCAAATATTGGGGCAATTCAATCACTTTTTTTGATGGCAAACAAGATTGGGCTATCACCTGGAGTCTGGTGGCGAATGATTTTGAAGAACTCATTCTTTGGGATTTATACGAATTGAATGGTGAAAAGACGGCTCTTTGCTTTGCCAATATGATTTTGACAAATGTCACGACAACAGTTCAGGCCTATGATATTTACAGCAATACACCGCTCTGGAGCACCCGCGCCCTGAACGGCTATTATTCTTATGCGACGATCACCGATATGGACGGCCTGACCGGGGATGAAATACTGCTCGGGCTGAACATCTATAACAGCGTCAGTGGGAACTACAGCAGTCGTTTTTATATTCTCGATGCCGCAACCGGCAGCTCACAGTTTGTCAGTGAGACTTTTGGTGGCTATATGATAGGGCCTTATGCCGGCGATTATGATGGCGACGGTTTTAAAGAAATTTTGATAAATATATATACTGCAGACCAAAGCAGCGTACTTTACAGTTTTAGTTATCAAAATAGCAGCGCTGTAAAAAAATATATGCCAGAAAGAATGAACCTTGCATCAGCTTATCCTAATCCTTTCAACGGACACACGATATTACCGGTGAAATTAAGCGAATCCGGTAGGCTGGAAATATCCGTTGTGAATATGAATGGGGAAATCGTCAATTCTCTGGTGAAAGGTGATTTTGCGCCAGGCAGCTATCACTTTGAATGGGATGGCCGCGATGCAAAGGGAAATATACTTAGCAGCGGCGTCTATTTTTTCGATGTCAAACAGAGTGATACACATTACCGGAAAGCGGTAAGCCTGATTAAATGAGAAGCAGGAAATAGCTAACAGCATGCAGGAGACAGGAGAAAACTATGAAGTGTGGAAATGAATGGGTATTGCGAATATCACATGACCAATTCCCCCTCTCAGGGGGGGCAGGTGGACTTGCCTGTTATCTCAGCTCTCACCTTCTCACTTTCCTCCGTCACCCGTCACCGGCTGTTCAAGCACCAATCAGCAATCACCAGTTTTTGAGGAACTAAATCAATGCTTGATTCGCTTCTATTCATCCTTTCGCTCTATCCGTGGAACAGCAATATCAGCGCGTATAGCACCATTGGCGCTTACAGCAGCGGGACAGAATACCAATCCACCGCTATCTATGCCGGATTTGACCGACGTGGCGCAGATCAGTTTTATGCCGCTTATGAGACCTTAAAAATTGGTGATGGGGCATCGCAGTTTGAGCAAAAGATTTATCAATTACGATCACTTTCAGCGATTCATCCCTATTTATGGCTTGGGGCCAGCGGCGCAGTGATTCAAACACCCGGCTTTGAAGACGGCTGGCTTTTAGGCGCTCAGTGGCAGGGCTGGTTTCCTTGGCTGGGAATTTCCGCTGGCTGGAATCGTATGAATCTCAGTGCCATCGATACCGAAACGCTGGACACCCTTCGCTTTGATGTGCAGCAGGGACAATTTGGGCTTTCGCGAATGATTGGCAAAGCGTATCTCGAAGTGGGCTTAAAAGGCCAGCAAGTGGATTCTCTGCAAACTATCTCCCTTGAAGGCGCTTTATATTATACACCTATGCCCAATTTTACCATTTACTTGAATCTGGAAGCCGGCGAAAACCGCTTTGCATATAGTCCCGCGCAAATGCTGCTCAACACCAATCCGGACATTCTCAAAGGAAAATTTGGAATGGGAATCCATTATAAACCTGTTCACTGGCTCAAAAGCCACCTTTTCTATAGTTCACACAATTATCTTTCTAAAATGGATGGTTTTGACTATAAATACACCGTGGACTACCTCGGTGCAGGCATTTCACTAATATTCTGAAGGGAGACTTGCTATGAAAAAACTCGCTCTATTCATTCTTGTGCTTGCCGGATTTGTCTTTGGGCAGGGCGTACAGAAAACCGATTTGCAGATCGAGATCGTAGTGAATGCTGAATCCGGCTGGCCGGTGCGTCTGCTGGTGAGTGGATTTACGCCGCAAAAAGCATGGCTCGGTTATAGTTTTTATAAATACAATGTCAGCGACCCGGTCACCCAGGGAGACCATCATCATCAGGATCTTTCCAAAGGAGCCTTTTCTCTGGAATTTCCCATAGATAAGAAATTTCTAGACGGCAGCTTTGAATTTGCCATTTGGGGAAAGAAAGTCCCCAAAAGCGAATGCACCCTTGACTATTGCTACTGGTGCAAGAAAAATGGCTTTCACTTTGACGATATGAAAGTCTATAAAAGCGGCTATCTCACCCGATTAATCGGATATAAATAGGAGGGAAAAATATATGTACGAATTTAAAAATGAATTGACAATGAGTAAAAGCGGCTTTCTATTTGATCACAGCAGCGGACAGACTTATACACTTAATCCCACTGGAAAGCTAATCTTTGAGAAAATGCAGGAAGGGCTGGATGATGAAGCTATTCTATCGACACTTATCGAAGAATTTGAAGTGGAAGCACATATTGCCCGTCGTGATTTGGAAGATTTTATTCGTCAACTTAAAGAAATGGGAGTGATTTGATGGGGATTAATGTGGCCGTAACCGGCCTTCACGCAGCAGACAATCCTGCACCGGGGATTGGCGTCCTTCGCAGCCTTCGCTATCCCAATGGATGGGATGGCGAACTAATTGGCTTGGCTTATGACACGTATGATACTGGTATCTACGATCGCCATTTAATGAACCATGCCTATCTTATTCCTTATCCCAATCAGGGCAAAGAGCAGGTTTTTGAGCGAATTAGAGCCATTCACAAAGCTGTGGGCATTGATGTACTTATACCGACTTTGGATAGCGAACTCCAGCTCTATCAACAGCTTGAATCTGAGCTGAAAGGTCTCGGCATTGCTATGTATCTTCCATCGGCAGACACCATACAAAAGCGGGCAAAATCCAAACTGCTTGAATTTTGTAAAGCAAATGATATTGAAACACCCAAAACAATCGTCATCAATGATCCGAGACAATTTGGCGATGCGCTGGATGAAATCGGTTTCCCACTCTATGTGAAAGGTGTTTTTTACGATGCTTATGCTTGTTATACCCGCGATGAAGCGCTGAAGCAATTTGAGAAGCTGCGCCTGCAGTGGGGATTGCCGGCGCTTATTCAGGAAGCCATTAATGGAGAAGAATTTGACATCTGTGCAATGGGCGATGATGAAGGCAATTTACTGGGAAGCATACCTATGCGCAAGCTTAGACTTACCGACAAAGGGAAAGCCTGGAGTGCAATCACACTAAATAATCCAAGGCTCACAGAATTTTCAAAGAAAACAATGAAAGCGCTTAGCTGGAGAGGACCCTGCGAGCTTGAAATACTTCAGGAAAGCAAAAGCAGAAAGCTCTATCTTTTAGAAATCAATCCCCGTTTTCCGGCTTGGATTTTTCTGGGCGCCGGCGCTAATCAAAATCTTCCTAAATTGGCTGTGGAACTTGCTTTAGGCAAACGTCCTGAACCACTCCCACCAGTCTCATCTGGAATAACCTTTGTTCGCCATGCCACAGACCTCATCTGTCCTTTAGAATACATCGAAAATCTGACCATAAACGGGGAATTGCACTTTGAAAAGCAAAAGATGTGAGGAGTGAACAATGAAAAGCATTATAAACAAAAAAACAACCCTTTATATTCATTCTATTCGTCACTTGCCGTCACCTGTCACCTTTTTTTGTTCAATAATCATAAATCATCAATGGAGTAAGTGATGCCAAAACAAAAATATATCAAACCTATTATCATCCGCCATGCATCGGCGGGAATGGCCAATAAATTTGGACGTCCACTGACTGCGATTCCTACCCAGCGCATTGAAGGAATCCAGATTCAAGAGCTAGCGGCAAATTATGGTTCACCGCTATTTGTTCTTTCGGTGCGGGAGCTGCGGCAGCGCTATCGGGAGCTCCATCGAGCCTTTGCCAATCGTTACCCCAATTTCCAAATCGCCTATTCCTACAAAACCAATTACCTTAAATCTGTCTGCAGCATCCTCCATCAGGAAGGCGCCTGGGCAGAAGTGGTGAGCGGCTTTGAATATGATATTGCCAGAGATTTGGGAATGCCTGGCAATCAGATTATCTTCAATGGTCCCTATAAAAAACGCGACGAATTGAAGAGAGCATTTATCGATGGCGCCATCGTCAATATTGATAATTATGATGAGCTAAATGTCATTGAATCGCTGGCAGACGAGCTTGGAAAAACCCTGGAGATCGGCGTACGTCTGAATATGAACTTAAACAATCCGCCCTGGTATAAATTTGGTTTCAATGTGGAAAGCGGTCAAGCCTATGATGTCGTCCGCCGCGCCCAATCAAGCGGAAAAGTGAAAGTCGTAGGACTGCATATTCACGCCGGAACCTATATTGATGATCTGACAATCTATCAAAAAGCTGCTGCAGGGATACTGCAGTTTTATCAAAGTATTCGCAATCAGCTTGGTGTTACCTTGAAATACTGGGACCTGGGCGGAGGATTTGCCAGCCGCAATACGCTGCACTGGGCATATCTTCCCGGTGAGCAAACCTGCCCAAGCTACAGTCAATATGCCGATGCCATCAGCAGCACATTAATGAGCATTGGCCTGCCACCCAATGAAATGCCTCGCCTATTCATCGAGCCGGGACGAGCGCTGGTAGATGAACCCTTTTCCCTCATTACGAAAGTAGTGGCCGAAAAACGCCTGCCATCAGGACAACGGGCTGTCATTCTCGATGCCGGTATGAATATCCTCTCCTCCGTACAGTGGTATAAATATGGAATCCAAACAGTCCAGGACAGCGGTACGATGGTGGAAGATACTGTCCTTTACGGCGGTCTCTGTATGAATATTGATGTCCTCAATGCCAATGTCAGCCTGCCTCAGGTGCGCTTCGGTGAATATCTGCTTATTCCACATGTAGGCGCTTATAATCTGAGTCAAAGCTGGCAATTTATCTTTCTAAAGCCTGCTGTCATCGCTATTGAAGATGGAGAAGTCAAGGTAATCAAGCGGGCAGAAACGAGAGAAATAGTTCAAGCCGCTGAGGAACTTCCAGATGATTTTAGGTTTTAAAGTGAAGATGATGATATATTTAAAATTTTTAAAAACTAAATCATATAAAAATACCTATACACCAGATCAATTCATAACTCTTGTAAAAGTACTGAACAATTATAATTTATTTACCAAGAGCTTTAATGAATAAAAAAAAATCCCCGCGCTTCTTTCCGTGGAGCTTCCCTTGCAGTAAAACAGGCTTGTACCGATTTATCGGCTCAAGCTCAGGATTTGCCGTTGAAAGACCATCCATTTTCGGCTATTAATCCCAAACCAAAAGGAATCGGCCTACTCAGTGGCGGGCTTGATTCAATTTTAGCTGTGCGGCTTCTGCAAAAGCAGGGTATCGAGGTGATTGGGTTAATGATAGAAACGGGTTTTACCACTGATTACAAATGGCGACAATTGCAGGAAGCCAATCGTGAATCCATTCCGGAAGCTGTGCCCCTTTCCAGACAGCTTTCTGAAATATTGAACATTGAGATAGTAGTAACGGATATTTCTCGCTCTTTTTTCCAAATGGTTCTTAATCCCCGTTTCGGATATGGAAAATTTGTCAATCCTTGTATAGACTGTCGCATCCTTATGCTGCAGAGCGCCCGCGAATTGATGTTGGAACGGAAGGCTGATTTTGTTTTTACCGGAGAAGTCATCAGCCAGCGGCCAATGACCCAGTTTCGCAGCACTCTGGCTCAAACCGAAAAAGATGCTTGCCTCGAGGGTTATTTACTCAGACCCCTTTCAGCAAAATTACTTGAGCCTACTATTCCCGAAAAAGAGGGGAAAATTGACCGCAGCAGGCTGGAAGCAATTGTTGGACGCAGCCGCAGCAGGCAGTTAGAGTTGGCAAAGCTTTGGGATCTGGCAGGAATTGCTCCCGCAGGCGGAGGCAATTGCCAGCTCATCTCTCCTGAATACAGCAAACGTATGAGAGACCTTTTTAATAATAAGGGAAAACACCATATTCATGCGGAAGATTCTCTGCTTTTGGGATTTGGAAGACATTTTCGCCTAAGTCCTTATGTGAAACTCGTTGTCAGCAGAAATGCCCAGGAACATAATCTCCTTCTCGATAAAAACAAGCATTTCACTCTTTTGGAAATGCCTGATATCACCGGAGCCGCCGCCCTGATAGATGGTGAAACAACTGAATTGGAACTTCACCTGGCGGCACGCATTTTAGGTCGATACAGCAAAGCTGAGGCCAATGCAGATATACGATTCTTATTGACTCGAACCGATGGAAGCACAATCGATTTTGAGGAAAAGGCTTTTCCTATAGATGCCTCTGAATTGTCAAACTACCTCATTTGAGAAAGCGCAATCAGCGCTGCTGACGAAGGATTTCTGCAGGAAAAATATTTTTTAGCGGCTTTCCTGATCTGCCTTTAAAAAATTCATCTCAAAGCGCGGCTCATTGTTAATTCTGATTTTGAGAATGTACTGCCTTTCTGCATCGAGATAAATCAACAGCTTTCCTGATTCAATTTCCCAAAGCGCCTTGTCATTACTTAGTATTTGTCCGCCATCCCATTTCAGGCCCAGCTGGAGCTTTTTAGGAAGAATCAGAGATTCTCCCACCACCTTTAGCCAGCCCGAGGGAGACAGAAGCGAGGGAAATGTCTTGAAATCAGGCACAATCTCTACAAAATTTGGTTTATCCAGCAGATACCAACTAAACTGATTTTGCGAGGCTATCACTGGCCAGCCGTATGAATCTGTTTTAAATTCCAGAGTCTCCCGAAAGCGCAGCGCTCCCATACGTACCTGATAAACCCAGTTTTCGCCTTCTTTTCCCAGAAGATGCCACGATGCTTGGGAATCTATCTGTACCGCTTCTAAGAGATCATCTTTTTGGGGAACTGCATTGAGCTTGATCTCACCATTGAGGCGGGCTTCAGCAAATTTTACCGGCAGCGTTTCAGACGCCAGCCAAGGCGCATCTTGGACTTGAAAATGGAGATGCGGCACTGGTGAACGACCAGAGTTGCCGCAATAACCTATAAGCTGGCCCCTTTCAACCCTTTGTCCGGCCATCACCGGAATAGTTCCCTGTTTTAGGTGGCTCAGCTCGCTATATTCACCATTGCCATGATCAATTATTACAAAATTCCCCCAGTTGGCCTCTGTGGCAGCTATGCGCGGCGGATTATCGGGAATAGCATTTTCTACTGCACTGATAGTGCCTGGCGCAGGGGCAAAAACCGGCAGCCCAAAGGCATAGAAATCGCTGAGATCCGTACCAAATCCGGAAGCCTGATCACCATTTTCGTCACGGACCACAAAATCCCAGGCATAACGGCCCGACTCTTTGTGAGTCCATTCGCCATTATTCCCTTGGAGAATACTCCATTTCCCAATAACTGGCAGTGTCAGCATTGTTTTTTGCACAAAGCGTCGTTGTAGCCATCTCTGTGCCCAGCGTAGATTGCTCTCAGGACTCTTAAGAAGGTTCAATGGCACAGAGATCAGCCGCAAGCGCTTTAAATGCAAAGGCGTTTTCTTCACAGGATAAAGGAAAAGCAGAACAGTAATATTAAAGGGAAGCACTAAAACAGGCACGGCACCGTGGCCAATTTCCTGGAAAGCGCTTTGGAGAGCAGATTCTAAAAGACCTGTAACGACAATGGCTAATGTTGTATAGATAAAACTATGGCGGTTGCTCACGAGAAAAAATCCACCCAGAGCTAACCCTGTCAAAACGTAGTTTAATCCGTAAAATTGACCATTTCCACCTAAGATGAAACTATGAAAAAGCAAGCCCACCAGGCCGCTCCACAATGCGTATAAGGCTGCGATTCTGGAATAGCTGAAAACCGCCAGCAGCACCAAAACTCCACTTAAAAGATTGTCCTGAAAAAGGATATTGCCAAACATGCGCACAAACTGGAAAAGCTCCAGGGGAATCCGTTCAAAAAGCCAGCGGTCCAGATCGCCCAATAGGGGCGGTGGCGCAAAAAAGAGAACCTTATAGGCTTTGGGAATGGCCAGAAACAGCGGTAAAATAATCATCATAAAAGGAAGACTCATTGCGCTGAGATCGTTTTGGTAAAGCATTATTGCTATAGTTTGAGTCACGATAGAGCTTAAAACGGCAGTAATGATGATTCCTAAAAGAACCAGTGGTGTGACGCCAAAGCTAATGCCCAGCGCCAGCCCGATTAGGATGCCATTAACTCCAAAAATACCACTTTTCCAGCGGTCAGGATGAACTTGCATCCATAGAGCTGTGGCGTTTGCGGTGATATTGCCAATGAGCCCTGCCAGCCCAAGAAGTGGATGAATAAAGCTTGTCAGCATTATGAGCAGCGATGGCATCCAATGAACTGAGAAGATAAGACTGCCATAACTCTGCAAAATCGTCTGCATAAAACGAATCATTTGAGGTGAGAAATAATCAATATTTATTATTCGTAAACTGCTTCTCAAGTTCATATCAAAGTATTAGCTGTTCCAGCTTTTTAAAAATGGGTAAAAAGGAGATTATTCAAAAGGAACCCATCCGATTTTAATCAATTTGAGGGAAAAATTTGGGAATATTCCCTGGACATTCTTCAAATTCAAAGCTCATCTTTCCAATTACTTTCATTGGCGCTTTTTCTGCGCTCGAGAAAGGTCCGCCAAGTATAGGTGACCAGCACTGTATACTGGCTGTTACGAGTAAGCATCAGCTCGATATCGGTCTCGCCGTCTTGCCACTTGCCGAAAAAGTCTGTACCCAGCTTTTCATGTAGTTTTGCGGCGCCATATTTTTTTTGCATCCGAAGCTGCAGCCCATCTACAAAGGCTTCTGACTTTCTAAAATTGCTCTTAAATTTCCCGACTTCCAGTAAATTATAAGGCAGCGTCACAGTTATGCCCACTAAATAGAGACTGTCGGCTTCAAAAAGGAATTTATAATTCGCGCTTTCACCTTGAAATGAACCATTGTAGATAAGCGCCTGGTCCAATTCTCCTGCCTGGCTGTCAAACCAGTCATAAACACTTTTGGCAACGGCCATTTTCTTAAGTCCCCAGGGCAGGTCTCGGTAGCCTGTCTGCGCCTGAGCGCCTGCGTCCACGGCGAAATCAATAAAATTATGCATAATATCTTCATCATCTTCTCCTTTTCCTAAAATACACAATTTGTAAAACTATTAACAAGTAAAACTTTGAGCTTTGATAGAGAAGCTGGCCTAGCCCGAAAAGTTTTTTCTTTTTTAATTGAATCTTAGCTAAAGAAGTGTGAAATTGTACTGTGTTAGAAAATAATAAAAGAAACCGCAAAAACAGTGATGAGATTACGATTATTCCAGTACAAAACCGCGCTCTGATTCGTCGTTTTATAAAATTTCCCTATTCGTTGTATAAAAATGATCCTTATTGGGTGCCGCCGCTGCTCCGTGCGGAATGGGGAACCTTTCATCCCAAACAAAACCCCCATTTTCTCCACTCTGCTGTTCAGCTCTTTATTGCTAAACGTTTTGGGCAGATTGTCGGCCGGATTTCGGCTCATGAATACCGGGAATACAACCGAATTCACGGATCCTCTGCCGGATTTTTTGGCTTTTTTGAAGCGATTCACAGTCAGCGTGTTGCCAATGAGCTGCTTAATGCGGCAGAAGAGTGGCTGCGAAAACGGGGCTGCAAAGAGATGCTGGGGCCCTGCAATTTTACAGTGAACGACAGCTCGGGAATGCTCATTGACGGCTTTAATGAACCGCCAGTGGTGATGATGCCATATAATCCGCCCTACTATCCCAAAATGGTGGAAGCTTATGGCCTGCAGAAAAAGCATGATCAGTTTGCCTGGAAAATAGATGATCAGCGAGGCATGCATCCACTGGCTCAGCGCATTGCCGGACTCTGCCGCAATATGCCGGGACTGGTGATTCGCCATCTGGATATGAATCATTTTGAAGAGGAACTGCGTCGCGCTTACTATGTTTACAGCAATGCCTGGAATAGCGCCTGGGGCACCATTCCCCCAACCTGGGACGAATTTTACCGCCTGGGCCGAAGGTTCCGCCGTTTTGGAAATCCCGATTATGCCTGGCTTATTGAGCTAAATGATTCACCGGTGGGTGTAGGGCTGGCCATTCCCAATATTCACGAAATCATGATCAAAATGAATGGCCGGCTTCTCCCGTTTGGATTCCTACGGCTATTTAGAGCTCACAAGAAAATCAAATCGCTGCGGGTTTTAGTCATGGAAACCATCGCCGGTTTTGAGAATCATGGTGTGGACGCGCTGCTCTATCAGCATTTTTACGAGCAAGCGCTAAAAGATGGCATTCATTGGGCAGAGCTCTCATGGACTTTGGAAAACAACGAGACGATGAATCGCATCATGAGCGTAACTGGCGCTCAGCTCTATAAAAAATACCGTATCTATCGGCGGGATCTAAGATGAAAAAGATATTTGTTACCGGCGCTGGAGGATTTGTGGGAAATTTCGTCACGGCTCAGCTTTTGCGGGCTGGATACGAACTCTATACACTGATTCGCAAACGCAAACCACAGCTTCCCAAATCGGCTTCGCTTCATTTTCTCGAAGGGGATATTCTCAGGCCGGAAAGCTATTATTCTGCTATAGGAAAGTGCGATACCGTGCTCCATATTGCCGGAGAGATTTCTGCCACCACAGATTATCGCTATATGCGACCAAACGCAGCCGGAACTGAAGCCCTGGCTAAAGCCGCAGCAAAATCAGGCGCTATCCAGAAATTTCTTTACATCAGCAGTCTGGCTGCAGGCGGTCCTTCTCAGCCGGGCAAGCCCCGCATAGAGCTGGACCCCGATGAGCCGGTCTCTCCCTACGGAAGGAGCAAGCTAGCTGGTGAAACTCGGCTTTTTAACAGCGATGCCGATTTTCAGAAGATTGTCATTCGCCCACCAGTGGTTTACGGCCCAGGCGATCGTGGATTTTTCACCTTTTTTAAGCTGACAGCGGCGCATGTCAATCCAGTTTTTTATGGATTGACAGAAAAAATCAGCATTATCCACATTGCCGACCTTAGCCAAATCATTCTGCGGCTTCTCGATTTTAATGCCAATGGCCGTGATGTCATTTTCTATGTGAATGACGGCACACCGGAGCATGATGTCAGGGATCTGATAAATATGATGCGGAAACACAGCGAAACATGGCATTTCACTCTGCCGGTACACCGACTCTTGCTGGCGGCTGCCGGCTATGGCTCAAATTGGCTGGGTGTAGCACTGAACCGGCGGATTCAGATGAATAAAAATAAATATCTGGAGCTAAAGCAGAGAGCATGGACCTGCGATGCATCAAAAGTTTTTGAATTTCTGCAATTTCAGCCAACCATAGAGCTGGACAAGGGCATTTCTGAAACCTTTGCCTGGTACCGCAAAAATGGCTGGCTATGAAAGGAGCTAATCTATGAAAAAAAGCGCTCTGTTTATGCTTTTTCTCATCCTCAGCGTGACGGGCAAGGCGAATGAAATCCATGTCATCGAAGTCCAGTCGGTTATCAATCCCGCTTCTGCTAAATATCTGATTAAAGCCATCGAAGAGGCCGAAGAAGCAGGCGCAGAATGTCTGATCATCGAACTGGACACGCCGGGCGGGCTGATGACATCGATGCGGGACATCATCAAGTCGATGCTCAATGCCTACGTGCCGGTGGTGATTTATGTTTCTCCGGCAGGAGCCCAGGCGGCTTCAGCCGGCGTTTTTATCACCGTTTCGGCTCACGTGGCCGCAATGACGCCGGAAAGCAATATTGGTGCAGCCCATCCCGTTTCAGCCGGTGGCGGGCTCTTTGGCGGTGGGCAATCGGACAGCGCTCAAGTGATGATGGAGAAAGTGACCAATGATGCCGTGGCCTACATCCAGTCTATCGCCGAAGAAAAGGGCAGAAATGCCGAATGGGCCAAAGAAGCCGTTGAGAAAAGCGTCAGTATTACCGCCAAAGAAGCGCTGGAGCTGAATGTCATCGAGCTCATCGCACCCAACCTAAAAGCGCTGATTGATTCGCTGGACGGACGGCAGGTGAAAATGAAACGCGGTGAGACCATCACACTGGACACAAAAGGGAAAACCATCACGCACAAGAAAATGGGCTGGAATTACAAGCTGCTGGACATCATCAGCAACCCGAATATTTCCTATATCCTGCTGATGCTGGGCTTTTATGGACTTTTTTTTGAGCTCAGCAATCCAGGAAATATTTTCCCGGGAGTGATGGGCGCACTTTTTCTCATCCTCGCGTTCTACAGTTTCCAGATTTTGCCCATCAATTTTGCGGGCTTGGCCTTGATAGTCTTTGGCCTGATCCTGCTTATTCTCGAAATTAAAATCGTCAGTTACGGATTGCTCAGCATAGGAGGAATTGCAGCCATGATATTAGGTTCAATTATGCTCATCGACACGCCGGACCCACTCTTCCAGATTTCTAAAAGCGTCATCTTAACTACCGTTGCCTTTAGTGTCATTTTATTTCTCGTGGCGGTGCGGCTGGTCATCAGAGCGATGCAAAATAAACCCACAACTGGCTACGAAGGAATGATTGGTATGCGTGGCTTTGCCGAAACGGAAATCACCGAATTGGGCGGCACGGTGATGGTTAATGGCGAAATCTGGCGCGCTGTGTCAACCCAGTCCATTCCCAAAGCCAGTAATGTGGTCGTCAAAAAAATTGAATATATGCAGTTAACCGTAGAAAAAGCCTAAAAGGAGTTATTATGGAATCATTATTCAGTCTCAGCGCACTAGTTGTGTTGGTTTTATTGTTTTTAAGCTCTGCTATCAAGGTGCTCAATGAGTATGAGCGCGGCGTGATTTTCCGATTGGGACGCGTCATTGATACAAAGGGACCAGGGCTCATCATCCTCATCCCATTTATTGATAAGATGGTGAAAGTTTCCCTGCGTACCATCGTAATGGATGTACCGCCTCAGGATATCATCACCAAAGACAATGTCAGCATTAAGGTAAATGCCGTCATTTATTATCGTGTTATTGACCCGCAGAAGGCAACTATCCAGGTAGAAGATTTTGATTTTGCCACCAGTCAGCTATCCCAGACCACGCTACGGTCAATTCTTGGCCAGAGTGAGCTAGATGATCTCCTCAGCGACAGGGAGAAAATCAATCACGCGCTGCAGGAAATTATTGACCGCCATACCGACCCATGGGGTGTCAAAGTTTCCAATGTGGAAATCAAGCATGTGGACCTGCCTCTGGAAATGCAGCGCAGTATGGCCAAACAGGCCGAAGCCGAGCGAGAACGCCGCGCTAAAATCATTTCTGCTGAAGGCGAGTTTCAAGCTGCTGCCAAGTTGGCTGCAGCCGCTGAAATCATTGACCAGCATCCTTCGGCCATCCAATTGCGCTATATGCAGACCCTCATCGAAATCTCCAGCGAAAACAATACAACCACTATCTTCCCGCTGCCCATTGACCTCTTTGAGCCTTTCCGACGTTTTGCTGCCAAAGCTCTGGAAAAACCAGCGGAGTAGTTTCACCAAAGATATATGCCCTACCACATTCCTGCTGAATCCATCATCCGCAAAACGGTAAAAGAGAGAATTATCAATAGCCATCTGATACCAAGCCGAAACGACTTAAAGGGAGATGCAAAGCTTGTTTTCAGCCAATTAGCTACTTTAGGAATAGCCAACTTGGCAGATTTGAGAAAAGCTTTGCACACAAAATCAAAGCTGGAAGACTATGCGGCTAGCAGCGAAATCAGCCCTGACCGCATCACCCTTCTCAGGCGAGAAATCGAAAGCCGGTTTCCCAAAGCTGTTGCGTTAAAGGGATTTAACAGGCTGATATTGGCTCTTGAAAAGCTCCAAATCAAAGACACAGAGAAACTCTTTCAGCGCTTTGAAAAAGGGTCGGAACTGCTTCATAAAATCATCGGCAAGGATGCCCAAATTGAGAAAACCCTCAAAACCATCAGCAATTTATGCCGGGGGCAATGGACCAATGCCACTGCCGCCAGAATGCTGATTCTGGCCGGAATTGACTCTACTCGCGCACTTGCCGATTCTGATGATGAAATACCTTATTTCTGAATTAATGATATCAATGGGGAATATGGCTTCTTCAAGGGAAAACTTAGCTTGTCTGACATTCGGAGATGGATCTATTTGGCCGCCTGGCTGGCTCAATAAACGATTTACATAAATGAATATATGATTTTAATAAGGAATGAATGACGATGAAGATAAATTTCGCACTTGTTTTAACCACACTCTTTTTTTACTCCGGCTGCGCAAGTTTTACGCCCCAAATTAAAGAATATCCCAGCTATGTGGATTCTAAATCGCGTTTTGAGAAAAAGCTCTATCGCGAAATCCAGACCTATCTATTGAAGCTGAAAAGCAGTCCGGCGCCGATTATTTCTCCCTGGACAAATCTGGACTCAATCGCTGTAAAAAAGCAGGAGAAAGAAATCGAGATTTTTCTCAACCGAGATTTTGCCTATACCCCTTGGCGGCCCGGCTCGATTCAGCGATTTGAAACTGGCTGGAAGCGCTTTGCCGGGAATCCATACAAAGGTTATAAGGTGAACTTTTTTGTTCACGAATTGCCAATATCTGATATGATTCCCAATCTTTATCGCCCAAAAAATGAGCTTGATAAGCGGCGGATGCCCCTTGAGAAAATGATGGAGAAACCTCTCATCACACCTTTAGACCGCCCATTTGAAATCACCCATGGACTGGCGAGTCGCCATATTGCCCTATGGCAGAGTCACGGTTGGTATTACGAACAAAAGCTACGTCGCTGGGAATGGCAGCGCGCCCGTGTTTTTGAGGTTGTGGAAGACCTCTACCCAATGGCCTATATTCTCGATTTTTTAGCGCCGATGCTGGAAAATGCCGGCGCCACAGTCTTTATGCCCCGAGAAAGGGATACACAGCTGCATGAAATCATTGTTGATAATGACAGCAGCAGCGCCGGCGCATTGTATTCGGAAATCAGCGGATTCTGGCAAAGTGATTCCGGCGCTTTTGCCATCGGGAATCCACCCTACACCCACGAAAATCCTTTCAAGCAGGGAACCGGACGCTTTGCTGCTCTGGCAGAAGGCGCAGCTCCTGAGATCAGCTATATTCCTCAGATTCCCGAAGCCGGCTGGTATCGGGTGACAGTGAGCTATCCCGACTCGGCAGCCAATACCGACCGCGCCATTTACACAGTTCATCACAGCGGCGGGAGCAGCCGTTTTGAAATTGACCAAACAAAAGGTTCGGGAATGTGGCTGGATTTGGGTGCTTTTCATTTTCCCAAAGGTGTGAATCCGGAACAGGCAAAAGTAACGCTCACCAGCTATGAAACTGAGGGCGTTCTGGCTGCCGATGCGGTTCGATTTGGCGGCGGGATGGGGAATATTTCCCGCGACGGCATCACCAGCGGCTATCCCCGTTTTGCCGAAGCTGCTCGTTATTATCTACAATATGCAGGTTTTCCCGATACGCTGGTTTGGGACTTGAACAAGGGCGTTAAAGATTACAATGATGATTATCAAAGTCGCGGCGAGTGGGTTAATCATTTGAAAGGCGCACCCTTTGGCCCCAATAAAAAGCGCGATGAAAAAGGGAAAGGGATTCCCATCGAGCTGAGTCTTGGTTTTCACACTGATGCCGGATTCACGAGAAATGACACCGTTGTAGGGACGCTGATGATCTACAGCCTCACCGATGCCAAAGACACTATGGCTTTTCCTGATGGAATGCACCGCCTTGCCAATCGCGATCTGGCAGACATCACTCAGACGCAGATTATAGAAGATTTACGGGCCAGATGGGATGCCGCCTGGAATCGCCGTCCTCTCTGGAATCGCGGCTACAGCGAGGCTTTTCGGCCCAATGTGCCGACGATGCTGCTGGAGCTTCTTTCACATCACAATTTCCTCGATATGAAGTTTGGAAATGATCCCCGCTTTCGTTTTGATGCCAGCCGCGCCATCTACAAAGGAATGCTGAAATTTATCGCTGCTCAATATGGCTTTGAACCGGTGGTGCAGCCGCTGGCTCCTGATCATTTTGCATTGGAAAATCTGGATGAAAACCGGCTGAAACTAAGCTGGGAACCCACCTTGGATTCTCTGGAACTCAGCGCTGTTTCTGATGCCTATATTCTCTACACAGCAATAGAAAATAACGGTTTTGACAACGGACAGATCGTGAAGGAAAATTTTGTCATTCTCGAAAATCTGGAGAATGACATTCTCTACCGCTTCAAAGTGTGCGCACTCAACGCCGGTGGAAAAAGCTTTCCCACCGAAGAGCTGGCTTGGTGCAATCTTAGTGATTCTAAAGGAACCGTGCTTATTGTCAATGGCTTTGATCGCCTTGCCCCGCCTGCCACCATCGAAACAGATGATCTGCTGACTTTTGCTTCTGATTGGGATGCTGGCGTTCCTTATCATCGTGACTACAGCCGCGTCGGAAAGCAATATGACTGGAATGCTCGCTCGCCCTGGCTTGATGATGACGCACCTGGCCACGGCTCCAGCTATGCCAGCATCGAAACCAAGGGTCTCCTGGGGAACACATTTAACTACAGCGCCCGCCACGGTGAAAGTATCCGCGCTGCCGGTTACAGTTTCGTCTCTATGAGCGATGAAGCCTTTGCCGCCGCTGACATCTCTCCGGAAAAATTTGCGATGCTGGACTTGATTCTTGGAGAAGAAAAGAGCACTCGCGCCCATCGGGACAGCTATCCCCTCATGTACACAGCTTTTTTTCCCCAATTGCAGGAAAAAATAAGTCAATGGCAAAACGCCAACGGGGCAATTTTCATAAGCGGCGCATATATCGGCACAGACCTGCTAGGTGAGAATGTTTCGAAGCAGGACAGCATTTTCGCCAAAGATATTTTAAAAATGAAAGCCCGCACCAACTGGGCTTCACGTGGCGGAATAGTGTACACCACACACCATTCTCCCTTCCCCTGGAAAGGAGCTTTCAGCTACAATGCCGGGCAGGATGATACCATCTACATTGTAGAAGCGCCGGATGCCATCGAGCCGGCAGACAGCACAATGCATAGCTTTCTCCGTTATGGTGACAATAATCTCAGCGCAGGCATCGCCGGACTTCAGCCTGCGCCTATAATTCTGCTGGGATTCCCCTTTGAGAGCATTCCTGCTGCCGCCGAAAGAGATACGCTGATGGAAGCAATTCTAAATTGGACAAAAACTAAAATCGAAAACAGTAACTTTTCACAATAAAATGCGGCAAAGAGAAATAATTATTTGCAGCAAGAAAAGTTCCCAGATTAATGAGCACATTGATTTTTTCGGGAACTTTTCCCATAATAATATCACTATAGACGATTGAAAAGAAAGGAGAAAAAACGTGTCAAATTTTAAAACTTACGAATACCAAACCGAGGTCAAAAAGCTGCTGGATATCGTGATCCACTCGCTTTACACCAACAAGGACATCTTTGTCCGCGAACTCATCTCCAATGCAAGCGATGCTCTGGAAAAACTGCGTTATCTGAGCCTGACTGAGCAGGCCGGCGCTGCCAATGGCGATGCCTTGGAAATCAAAATCGACCTCAATGAAAAGAGCAAAACATTCACCATTATCGACAATGGTATCGGTATGACCGAAGCTGAGCTCATCGAGAATCTGGGCACCATTGCACACAGTGGTTCTCAGGAATTTCTCAAAAAACTTAGCGAAAATAAAAACAATGACGCCCAGCTCATCGGGCAATTTGGCGTCGGTTTCTATTCTGCATTTATGGTGGCGCATCGCGTCCGGGTCATCACCCGCAGCTACCTTCCCGATTCACCGGGCTTGATGTGGGAAAGTGACGGCGTCAGCAACTACACCATTTCACCGGAAGAAGGCGCCAAAAGAGGCACACGCATCATTCTCGAGCTGAAAGATGACTATGAAGATTATGCCAAGGTTGACACCATCAAGCGCATTATTAAGGAATACAGCAACTTCGTCAGCTTCAATATCTCCGTCAATGACGAAACGGTGAACACCATAAAGCCCATTTGGAGTCGCAACGCCAGCGAAGTCACTGAAGAAGAGTACAAGGAGTTCTACAAATTTCAGGAAAATGCCTATTCCGACCCCTTTTTCTGGTTGCATACCAAATCCGATGCACCGCTGGACCTCCACGCGCTCCTCTATTTTCCCCAGGAAAATATGGAAGAATTTGGCTTTATGCGTATGGACCCGGGCGTGAGCCTTTACAGCAACCGCGTTCTCATTA
>OMKS01001398.1_pt1 | contig 21429 bp, 23 predicted proteins | sample 1674721 | NCBI WGS metagenome assembly OMKS01 (sample SAMN06264996, study PRJEB25208) | sediment metagenome | isolation source: hot spring sediment | place: USA: California | collected 2014-09-02
TTTCATGCATAGCCCGATGGGTATGTCCAAATACAACGATATCGGCATCACCCTTCCCCTTGATGAGAGTGGGCCAAAACCATGAAAGGCGAAACGGCAGCAAAAAATACTTGATTTTGTTGATAATATAGCGCGTAAGAGTGGCATGGCCATGCATCAAAGCAAGCCTGGTGCCATTGATCAGAAAGTATTTCTTCCTGGGAATATGTGGAAACAAGTAAATGTCCCGATTTCCCTGAACCATGACCACCGGTGCAACATCTTCCAATATGTTGATGACCGCAGGTGAAATGATATCGCCTGCGTGAAGAATAAGATCTGGCTGCAACGCAGTCAATTGCTCCATTAAAGCTGCAGGCAAATGCTTGCAACGATCTGGCACATGAGAATCCGACACAACAGCAATCAAATACATGGGGCTTGTGTCAGATTCATGGTTCATAAGCGCAATGGTTACTCAATCCAAGCCCGCTCTTTTTTCAAGAGCGGGCTTTATTGTTGTACTGGGGTTGTTTCTAAGCAGCGGATTCTTCTGCGGCTTCAGGCAATTGATAGCCCAACTGGCGCATTTGCTTCTTCAGATCAATCAAAGATTTGCGGCCGAAGCCATCAATATCCAGCAATCCACTCTCGCCGGCTTCCAGTTTTTCCAGAGCCTGACCAACAGTGACAACACCGGCAGCAGCCAGTGCGTCAACGGCACGTTTGCTCATTTCCAGCTCTGCGATCGGACGCTCAGGAGAAACTTTCTCTGAAGCTTTGCGTTTTTGCTCGTCAATGTAGCTTTCACGCGCCTGCAGGCGTTTGTAGAAGCGGTCAACCTGACCTTCTACATCAAGGAGTCGTTGCAGTTGTCCGGTAAAGAAGGGATGGCAATTGGAACAAACTTCCGTGCGTAATTCCTTTTGGGTCGAACCGGTTTGCCAGGTTGCCCCGCAGGAAGCACAGGTCACAACCGCGTCGTCATAATAAGTGGGATGTGTTTCTTTTTTCATTTTTTTCTCCAGCCGATCAGGAAACTACCGTTTCCAGGGGTTTCACATGAACACGCTTCTGCCCGCCAGGCAGAGTTTCGAACTCTACAGTTCCTTCTGCCACAGCATACAGGGTGTAATCTCTGCCAACTTTCACATTGCTGCCAGCTTTAATCTTGGTGCCGCGCTGACGCACAATGATATTGCCCGAAATCACGTGTTCACCACCAAAGTGTTTCACACCCAGTCGTTTTGAATGACTATCACGTCCATTGCGGCTCGAACCGCCACCTTTTTTGTGTGCCATTGCATTTACCTCACTTCACTACAATCGAATCAATTTTCAGACGCGTATACTGCTGGCGATGGCCTTTGGTAACCCGATACCGTTGTTTAGGACGGTATTTGAAAACAATAATTTTGGGGCCTTTCACCTGTGCCAGGACAGTGGTTTTCACCATTGCACCTTTTACCTGCGGTGTACCAACGGAGATCTTTTCTCCGTCAGATACCAGCAATACGGTATCCATTTCCAATTCATGACCAACTTCATAAGGAAGTTTGTCAACTTCAACAATGGCGCCTTCCACAGCTTTGTACTGTTTGCCGCCGCTTTCAAAAATCGCGTACTTCATCAATACCTCTCCAATCTTCACTTCGCCGCAAACCTCGCGTTCAACCACCAGGTTGTGGGGAAGTTGGGGAACAATAAGTTATTAAACAAGCAAAATTATCCACTGTCCTCTCGACAGCGCACCTGATTATACATTGCCCACCTATAGGTGTCAAGTTACTCGGATGAAAGAAATTCTTTACTGAAATCGAGCCACTGCGTAAGATACCGGGTAAATCTTTGTGCCAATTGTTGTTGATCATCACGGATGGTTTGTGCCTGCTCACTATTTTCTGCCACTACATCCTGCAGTTGGTCGATTTTTCGAAGATAATCCTTGCGGCGTTCTTCTTCTTGCTGAATAAACTGCGCCAAACGCGTCTCAATCTCTGCTTGAAAAGTCGCCCAATCAGACAACACCTGTTCACGATTGATCCGGTGTAATTCGGTAATTTCACGAATGCGTTTCTCAATTCGTTCGCTGTTGTCTTCAAAAGTTTCTTGTGAAGCCGCCAATGATTGGCGTACAACAGTTACCTCTGCCATCTGCTTTTCATACTTTTCGAATTTGCCGATTAACCCCTGGAATTTACTCTGCACCTCTTTCCACTCCCGCTCCTGGTTAACCATTAGCAGCGATTGCTTCTCAAAGAAATTGCGTTGTTCCTGGTTTCTGTGCCTCTCAAGATTATACACTTCACTAAGACGCACCTCGATCTTGCGAAGATTCTCAAGCAGCATCTCAATTTTTCCGCTTTGCTGTTCCACTTTTTTGCGAGCAGCATCTACTTCTGTCTGCATTTCGATGATCCGTTTTGAATCTTTCCGCCGCCCTTCCTCCACCAGGTTGATCGTACGCACCCACGAACCGTCATCACGTTTGGCCTGGTTAATTTTCTCATCCACCTCCGCGATCATGTGACGAAGGCGGTATTCTTCTTCCTTGCGTGCCTCAAGTTGCTCCTCAAGTTGTGGGATGACCTCAAATTCTTCCTCTTGATCCTGGATGCTCTGTCTGATCTTCAGGATAGTCTCCTGCCATAGGGCATCAAGCCTCGTGTGACTCTCCTGGATTTGATCTCCTATTTTTTCAAATTCTCGGTTCGCATGAATTTGAACACCGTTGATCTTCTGTTCCAGTCCGGCGATCAGGTCTGTTTTTGGTGCTGTTTGCGCCAGTTCATCCTCAAGTTCTGTTATTCTTTTCGCCAAACCATGAATGGTTTGTTGTAAACCCGCCATCGTAGCTTCAAAACCTGCGATGAGTTCCTTGTCCTCTCTGCGCCCGGCATCAAGCCAATCAATTTTCTTCTGTAGTTGTTCTAAATCACTTGCCATTTTTCGTTCTCCTATGACACAAAACCTGCCCATAGTGTTTGTATGAGGTCACCGGTGAATGCTGGGAACAACCCAAGCAACACCAATAGTAGCACACCTGTTGATAGAAACAAGATTTCAGGCCAGTTTTCGTTGAACACCCATTTTTGCTCAGAACGGATATCAACCATGCTGCCCAAAAAGCGCAAGGTTCCCAAAAAATAACCCACCAAACCAACCAGAATCCAAACCCAACCCCCCGCCCCTTCAGAAGTCATCATCACATCGACAATATAAATTCTGCTGGAAAAAGCAGCCAGCAAGGGGATTCCATTGAATGAAAACAAAACACCAAACAATGCCAGCATGGTGACAGGAACCTGGCTCAACCGGCCCCGTAAGCCCTTGATGGTTAATGGAATGGAGTGAGCATCCAGCACGTTCACAGCCAGGGTAAACAGAATGAAAATGACTACGCGAATCGTTAGCACCTGAAATAATAAGGTTGGTTCGCCCAGATAAGCCTGCCGCATAGCAATCAAAGCAAAGCCTGAGTCAATGACCAGGCCAAAAGCAAAGAAACGTCGCAGATCATCTTCAAAAACCGCCCACAACCCGCCCAAGGCAATCATACAATACCCCTGAATCGTCAACCAATCCTGCAGGACAACCGCCTCGCGAAACCAAACACCACGGGTTGAGGTATGGAACAATAGCAAAGAAAATGCAATCGGAAGCAATAAAAGAACATACAAGGCACGAGTCGGACGGGTTTGCTGACCCACCATCGGCATCCACAACATAAAAGGAAACAGTCCCAATAGTAGTGTGAAACCTACTGTTGTAAAAAGGATGGCACGCTCCATCATGGCTGTATCCAGTGGATTTACGGTTACCATATCTGCTGACCACCCTGCCAATAGCAGCAACGGGATAGACAGAGCGGTGAAAATTAAGAGAAATTGTTCGCCGTGTTCACTTTCGCCATCCTTCTTCACCATCAAAGGCAGGCACAACAGAACCGAAAGCATTACAAACAACACAGAAAACAACCTGATTTGAACCGCCATGGCAGCCGATAACAAAGCAGGAATGGCCAGGCTCATCGGCGCATAAGTGGGCTCATCATCATAAAAAACGCCAAACCACAGGTAAACGGCGCTGATCGCATAAAAAAGGAATACAAATGTCCGATCGCCATTATCAAGGATGAACGCTCGCCCCAAAACCGTGAAAGTTGATTCGATCTGAAATATTGTTGATCCAATCATATAATCGAACTGAACCTGCATCAACAGAACCGAAATGGCAACCAGGGAACTGATGAGGGCGCCCAAAACCATAGAAACCCTTGGTATTCTCCCCAACAATAAGAAAAACAAAGCAATTAATAGCGGGGTGATAATCCACAAGACGGGAGCGCTCATACTGGTGTTTCTCCCCGCATCTCATTGTCAACCGTAATCCAATAGGAAAGTGCCAATCCAATGCCCAGATGGATCATCCCCATTAACCCCGCCAACAAGACAGAACTTGACAAGGAAGCAAAGATAATCTCGAAACCAACCAACACTGACAGGACGCCTACAAATCTGCGCACCAGCTGACCGGTCAGCCCCAATTGCAGCAAGCCGCTTGTGACCAGCATCAATCCTGGGAACAGGGTGCGTTGTTGAATACCCATCCACTCAGAGGTCAATGGTGTGATGGTAAACACAGTCAGTCCAGCTATCACAACAGCGATAAAACGAAACAACACCCCCATTTTAGACGAATGGTACTGAAAATTAATCCCTTGCGCAGGTTTTACGGCACCAATCACAGCCACCGCCATCCACCCAACCACCACCTTTACTGCTGCCAAACCCGGCGCCCAGACCAATCCAACCAGGAAGAAAGCAGCCAGGTATTGCAGCGCCATAGCGAATAAAAACATGCGCCAGTTCTGTGTCAGCAACAATAGCAAAGCAGATACCAGGGCTGCCACAACAGCATAAGGTTCCACCAGGGCAAAGTCCATTATGACACTCCCCGTATGATGATCGTCAAAATCATCAGGAACAACAACATCATCCACAATAACCCGGCATCGCCTTGCAAAACCGCTGTCATATAACCAACCGCAGATTTTGCAAAAAAATACACCTTTTCAATGAAGGGGTACAACACGCTTTCACCTGCCAGCGCCTGCGCCAAGGTCGAATCTTCACGAACCTGCAGAGGATCTTGCAGACCAAAGCGAACCATCAGACCATATCCTGCCAGCGAAACAGCCAGCGGGAAAATGGCCAACCACCAGAAAGATGGCACTGCTATAGAAAAGGAATCAATGAGAGCGACCCATTGCCCCCCAACCAACAGCAATAAACCCAGGGGATATACGGCTTTCATCCACCCCTCTGCCTTCTCGTTCGTATCCTCGATTCGTAAGCCCTGCTTCAGGAAAGCTAACAAAAGGATACCCTGCGCGATCAGGTAAAGCACATCCAACAGGCTGAACGGAAGTACGACCAGCCCCTGGAAACCTGCGGCGGAGGCAGAAAACGGCAAACCGCTAATACCAAGCAAGGCAATAATCACCAACAAAACATATTGATTCTGTTTCTCCGAATGCAGTGACAAAAAACCGCCTGTAAGCAGCAACACAATCGACCAGGCTAACGCAGCATCCGCCCTGCCGCGCACCACAGATACCACCGCCATGCCTGCCAGAGCGGCAATCCAATAATTTCGCCCGGTTAACTCAGAACTGCTCAACAAGAACAGCACAGAACCCCCCAATGAGCCAATGAGAGCAAAAGCTGATAAGGCTATCGCCCAACCGCCAGGGATCACCAATGCTGAAAGACGGGTTAACAGCACCAGGCTTGAGGCAGAAACCACAAAACGCAGGATAGCACCAAACTCTCTGCGCAGGGCAGCCTCTTGTTGGAAAGGCATAAATACTGGAAAAATGCCCAGCCGCAAACCAGCTGCCAACAACAACAAAAGCGCACTGCCGGTGTCATAGTTGGAGAAGTTCATGACCTGCTGAAATCCTGTTTCGCTGGTTGCCTGCGCAGCGATTAATAACCAGGAACCCCCCATACGTACCGCAAATGCCATCACAGCCTGGCGGTTGATCCTTTCAGGGGTATAACCACTGACATGGATAAGCAATTCGAAGAAGTCCAGTATTGTCCAGGCTACTACCAGACTCATCAGGTTCTGCGCCATGATAGGAAGTAAACCCATCGCCACAAATAATAGTTCAATTGTCCATTCTTGTGGCCGTTGCACCAGGTCCAGACGAATCGCTAATGTAAACGCAACCCCCAAAAGCAAGGTGGCCAACGCAAAGGCGAACACCCATGTGATGTTATCAAAACCAAATACCAGATCAATTGGGTTAGTCCCAACCATGACCCATCCCTCAATGGTGATCATCGCCGGCTGCAGCCAGCGAATGGCAGTGATCGTCCCAAAGGATAGGAGTGCCCCCACGGTGAAGACCAGCCACAAGGTTCCCACTTGCGCCTGCGTTCGGCTGACTATAATCAAAATCAACACCGTCATCAACAAAAACGCAATAGGAAGCAAATTCAACAACATACGTTTGACCCTTGAATCAGCCTGTTACATCTGTTAACGAGAATGGTTGTCTGTGTAGAAATTCCCCACGGCCAGGTTTGCCATACCACGTTTCACCATCCACAATTAACTCACCGCGTGAATACACCTTCACCGGGTACCCAGTCAACTGCCAACCCTCGAACAAATTGTAATCTGTGCGATGGTGGGCGACCTTGACGCCATAATCAACCTTTTTCTCTGGATTCCATAGAACCATATCTGCGTCAGAACCTGGTTGAATGGCTCCTTTGCGCGGGTACATGCCAAAAATCTTGGCAGGTGTGGTGCTGGTCATCGCCACAAACTGCTGGGCAGTGAGCCTGCCCTTTCCAACCCCCTCTGTCCATAATACTGGCAGGCGGTCGCCAACACCAGGCAGCCCATTGGGGATTTTCGTAAAATCATCTGCGCCTAACTCCTTACCAGCGATTTTCACTGGCTCACCTTCATAGATCATCGGCTGGCTGCCATTGAAAAAGAAGGGGCAATGGTCCGTACCAATGGTATCTATCACTCCGTCGGTCAGCGCCTGCCAGATGCTTTCATTATCATCCTGGGTACGCATGGGTGGGGAACAGATCCATTTGGCACCATCTGACCGCTGCAAGTCTGACTCGGTGAAAAATAGGTAGGGGGGACAGGTCTCACCGAATATCGGCAACCCCTTCTGTTTGGCATACCGCAGTACATCCATTTCACCAGCGGTGTTCATATGCACCAGATAAAGCGGTGCCCCAGCCTGTGCGGCCAATGAAACCCCGCGGAAAGCAGCCTCAACCGCTCCCCAGGCTGGTCGTGTGCGCGCATGCCAGACTGGTTCAACATGGCCGGCCGCCAAAGCCTCTTGCACCAACAATTCGATCACATCGCCGTTTTCAGCATGCAACATAGGCAATAAGCCGAGAGTTGCGCTGGCACGCATCAACTGGAAAATCTCTGCATCATTCAATCGCAGCCGGTTGTTATAAGCGGTGAACATCTTCACCGAAGTGATTCCCTCTCTAACCAGCAGCGGTAGTTGCTTGAGAATTGCCTGGTCAAAATGGGTAAGATTCATATGAAAAGAGTAATCCACCGCAGCCAAACTGGCTGCCTTTTGGTGCCAACGTTCGATATTGGGCAGCAAGTCTTTGTCATCATGGGCAATAAAATCCAGCACCGTTGTGGTCCCGCCAAAAGCAGCCGCTTTGTGGCCGGTATAATGATCATCCGATGATATCGTATCGAACATGGGCAGCGACAGATGCGTATGCACATCAATGCCACCCGGCATCACATACAATCCTCTGGCGTCAACCACTTGATCAACCCCATCTGACGCGATAGCATCAGCGACTTCGACAATCTGGCTGACATCGATCAATACATCTTGTTGGTATGAAGCCGCCGATGTTATCACAATGCCATTCTTGATCAGGATTTTCATGTGGTTCCTTTCAGCTGAACTGTGTGAATGCTTTCATTCTACCAAGTTCTGCAACAGTCAACGCGCCATACACGCTACGAATTTCCGGCCGCCGGTCCGAGTTCACAAAGTGCAAACGACACGGATTAATAAGGAGAATCCGGTGCGCCGTGACCGGATTCTACTATTAGGAGGAGAGTATTTCGTTAGTTTTGTTTCACTTATCTATACCTCTACTATAGCGACAATCAAAACAGTCTGCTTGACATTTTCTATACCTTCACCATACACACACAAAACGGCTGCGAAAATTAGCGGTTGGAGGCGATCATTCCCAGGAATGGCAGCATATCCGACGGGATTTCGAAAGGGAGGACATCATGCTGGTTGTACCCGGTTCGTGATGCCGCTCGTTCGCAAATCATCTGCCACAACTGGTTTCTCTCGCTGCTGCGCACCACCAGGTCATTTAACGTGGTAGCTCCCATAAATTGCCTGCCAGTCGTATAGAGAAAGGTGAGCCGTTTCCACTCGTTGGCAACAATCGGAGGATCAATGGTCTGTAATGGTCCCAAACTGATTTTAAAATATTCTTCATGCGCACGTGGATGGTCTTTCTCATCGCGGAACAGATCAACGCGCCGCACCAATTCATGTCCACGCACTTCGGCATAAGCCTTCACCATGCCGAATTCAGTCTGTGTGACCGCTTTGGGTTGATAAAAGGCAATGTAATCAACGAAAAGCATCTTGGGTGCACTCTTCAAGGGGATGCGATACCAGCCCAACATTCTGGCGATGTCGAAATCCCGCTTCGAAGGGAGGATAGCCACCAGAATTAGCGCACTCTCATCCATCATCGCTGTCAGTTCCCCAGCAAGCCTGCACCAGCCGCCAGTTCCTGCATTTCGCGGGTGATGGCCTCGCGCCGGTACATTTGCAGAATTTCGGTCATCTCCAAGATCATCCGTTCAGCATTCTGGCTGGCTTCTTCCATCAATTGATACCGTGTGGAATGTTCTGCTGCTGCCGCATTGAGTAGAATCTCGTACATGCGCATGGTTGCCATCTGTTTGGCAACCTGGAAGTAGATACGGACAGGGTCGGTCTCAATGACCGGTTCGGGAAAAATCTCCTGCTCTTCTTCCTCCTGATCCTCTTCCAATTCGTCCGAAAAAGAAGCGAAAGGCAGCACCCGCTCCATACGAACAATTGACCTGCCCGGCCCCCTATAGTGGTGTGCCATGATGAACACCTCGTCGACACGATATTGTTCATAGGCTCGCATCCAGGCTGCCGAAATTTTGTGAACAGCAGAATATTCGGGCAGCGCGGTAGAAGACAGCGGCTGCCACCAAACAACGGGGATCTTCGCACTGCGCAGTAAGCGGTAAAGCCGGGTGCCTAACACCCATACCGCCACACTGCGCTCTTCCGCCATTTCTTTTTCCCGGTATTTTTTTAATGCCCGCATCAGCATTTGATTGTATGAGCCACACAACCCCCGTTCACTGCCCACAACCAGAACAATGGTGGGCTGCAAAGGCGCTGATTCATCCACACGTCGTTTTCTCGGCGCTGTCAAAGCTTCTGTTTTCAGTTTCGGTCCAATGATACGCAGAATATCATCATAATTCTTTGAGAATGTCTGCATACTGCGCTGTCTTTTTAACGCCGTCTGCCAGCTGCCCAGCGATATTGTGCGCAGCGCTTCCAAAATTGGTTTCACCGTGCTGATGTTGTCAACGCGGTTTTTTACACCCTCAAAGCCTTCCGACATACGCTCCCTTCTAAAAGGTTTCGATACGATCGATTGTCCAGATGAACACAATAGCGCCGCCCACACCAGCAACCACCGGCGTAGCACCCATCGAATAACTTCCTTGCGATTCTTTTTGGGTGATTGCCACGTCGATTCGGCAGTTCTCGCCGATTATTGCCAGCACACGCTCGACTTCGTTCTCATTGACGATGATGAACATGGTCAATTGGGTCTGCCGCAGCACCCCGCCTTCCGTTTCGGTGAATGTGGCGGTGAAACCAGCGTTGATCAAGGCATTGATCACAAATTCTGCCTCATCACGCGGAACGATCGCCATCATCATTTTCTTATCCATTATTTTTCCCTTCACAAATCAGCGGGTTAATCCGCTTCTCTTTCTTCTTTCCAATTATCTTTGAATGCATCGATTTGTTTCTTTAACACCGACATCACTCTGTCATTGACTACACCGGTTTTATTAATGTCAAGCAACTGCTCGGGTGCCTTCCAATGCAGGTATTCTAATAGTTCACGCTCAAATTGCGGGATATCATCCACCGCAATGTCATTCAATTCACCTTGCGTGGCAATATATAAAGATACATATTGCTGCGCCAATGACAATGGCTGATTGACTGGTTGCTGCAAGATAGCCTGGAGACGCTGGCCTGTTTCGATCTGTCGCTTGGTCGATTCATCAATATCTGTGCCAAAGCGGGCAAAACGCGCCACCTCCTCAAATTGCGCCAGTTGCAGACGCAAGTCACTGGAAATCGTACGCATTGCTTTGGTTTGTGCTGCCCCACCCACGCGTGACACTGACCGGCCGGCATCGATGGAGGGTTTGATACCCCGATTGAATTGGTCTGCATCCAGAACAATCTGGCCATCCGTGATCGAGATCAGGTTGGTAGGAATATAGGCAGAGATGTTGCCGCGCTGTGTAGTTACCATCGGCAAGGCGGTGATCGAAGCGCCATCTTTAACTTTGCACGCGCGTTCTAACAAGCGCGAATGCAGATAGAAAATATCCCCTGGATAGGCTTCACGCCCTGGTGATCGCCGCAGCAACAAAGATAGCTCGCGGTAGGAGTCAGCATGCTTGGTCAGATCATCGTAAATGATCAATACATCTTTGCCTGACTGCAGCAAATACTCTGCCATGGTGCAGCCGGTGTAAGGTGCCAGATAGCGCATCGCCGGCGGATCGTCAGGACTGGACATCACGACCGTGGTATAGCGCATAGCATCATGTTTTTGCAATGTCTGAATCACCGCCAGGGTAGAGGACTTTTTCTGGCCGACAGCCACATAGATGCAGTACACATCCTCTCCGCGTTGATTTAAAATCGCGTCCACGGCAATTGATGTTTTGCCCGTTTGTCGATCCCCAACAATCAACTCGCGCTGCCCTTTGCCGATTGGCAGCAATGCGTCAATGAGTTTAATCCCGGTGTGCAATGGTTCATGCACCGGTTCACGCTCAACAATGCCGGGAGGCTGTCGTTCCAACACCCAGCGATCAGAAGCAATCACCGGTCCGCCTTCGTCCAGCGGTTCCCCCAACGCATTGAGAACCCTGCCAATCACCCGCGGACCTACCGGAACAGTCAGGCGTTTGCCAGTGCTGACCGCCATATCACCGCCGCGGATACCCTCATCACTGCCTAACAAGATCACATCAATATGGTTGTGGTCGAGGTTCAACACCAATCCGCGCACACCGGTGGGAAACTGCACCAACCCATCGATACTTTCGCCTGGCAAACCGGTCAGTGTAGCAACACCATTGCCAATGTGCTGAACAGTACCGACATCAAAAAATTTGACGTCGCCTTTGGAAAGGGCCAGTCCCTCTTGAAACAAGTCCGTCATTGGCTTGAGCGACGATTTTTCTTTACTTAGTTTCAAGCGATCTTTAAAATCATGCTTCACCTGCCGGACCAAAATATCATCTGGCAGCGCCAATTCACCCTGAATTGTTTTCTTCCTCAGTTCTTCAATTCTCTCAGAGATGTACTCTTTGGGCATACCATCACTCATGCGGCATCCACTCGCTCAGGTGTTCGCGCACCTCATCACGCAGATCATTCAATCGTGCCGCCACCGAATTTTCGACGATCATATCGCCAATGCGGATACGAGTTCCCATCACCAGGGAAGGATCAATTTCAATTTCAACACTGACATTGCGATTGGCTAACGCGCTGAAAGTACGCACCAACTGCCGTTGCTGTTCAGGCGTTAATTCAAAGGCAGTAGTCACATACACCGTTGGCTTGCGATCACCCAGAGAGTCACGCAGAGTCTGCACCTGGCGGATGTTGCCCCGTCCCAAGTCCCATAAAGTGTCATTGATCTCACGCACAAATATCTCGTTCAATTCGGTTGGCGCAGCTTTTCCGATCACTTTACCGCCAATATCAATGATCGTGTCGAGAATGCGCTCATAAAAAGCTTCCATCGATTGCTGCTGAATCGCCTGTGCTTCACTATACGCCTCTCCCAATATCACTTCAGTTTCCTGACGTGCCCGTTCCAGCATGCGGTCATGATTCTTCTGTATCTGCTTTTCCGCATTGTCTACGATCTCATTGACCATCGAATCTGCCTGGGCCAATTGCTCTTCCAACTCTGCGCGCATGCGGTCTACTTCTTGGTTTTTCTCCTTCAATTCATTAATCAGACGGTTCTTTTCTTCAGTGCGTTTTTCCACAACCCTCATCACGGCCTTGAACAGCAGGAAATAGAGCGCTGCAGCCAGCGCAAGAAAGTTAATGATCTGCCATATGACGGTCGTAAAATTAATATCCAGCATCAATTACTCCATTCTGATCAGAGTGCAGGGAAGAAACGGTCAAGCAATGGGTTTGCAAAGATCAAAATCAACATTATCAGTAGAACATAGATAGCGGTGGTTTCAAGCAGCGCCATAGAGATGAGCAACGTTGTACGCAAATCTCCAGCAGCCTCGGGTTGGCGTGCCATACCTTCCAGCGCTTTTTGTGCGGCTTTCCCCTCTGCCAACGCCGGCAGCGCTGTGCCCAGCACAATGCCAACGCCGGTAACAATGATGGTCGTGATTGTGACGATTAATTCTGGTGACATGTATTTATTACCTCCAAAAGTTATTTATGATTTCTTTCCAAACTATGCAGCTTCTAATTTTCTCTTTACCAACTCTTCTGTGGTGACCACACCAGCACCAATATAAGTGGCTGCCAGTATCGTGAAGATATAAGCCTGGATCAAGCCAGTCGCAGCCCCATACAGCGCCATGACAGAGGGCAGGAAATAGGGCAGCAGTGAAAAAATGATCGCAACGATCAATTCAATACTGATGACATTACCGAAAAGACGCAATGTCAATGACAATGCCCGCGTAAAATGGCCGATCAATTCAAAAGGCAGCAAGATGAAGATCGGCTTGGTCAAACTCTTCAAGTAGCCAACCAAACCCTGGCTGCGGATCCCAAAATAATAGACCGAAAAGAAAACGGTGATGGCCAATGCAGCGGTTGTGTTCAGGTCTTTGGTTGGATTCTCGACCCAGGGGACCAAACCCAGGATATTTGCTCCAGCGATGAATAAAAAGAAAGTACCAATAAATGGCACATACGGGGCAGCTCCCACACCCATCGTGCTTCCCAAAAGGTCCGTTATAAAATCGACAATCATTTCCAATGCGATCGGTTTCTTGCGGCCGAGTAACCATGCCAAGAATATCATGATCGCCATAATGATCCATGTCGACGTGACCGTGTTGGTAATTGGCATTCCCCAGATGGTGAACACCACTTGTGGTGTTACGGAATCCATAACGTTTGATCCTTTGTTTCTTTCAATTGCATCCAATCCTGCTTATAACGAACAATAAGAATAAGTGCTATCCAGTAGCTGACAATGAAAATCGCCATCGAAGAGGCAATGATAAGCAGATTTTGCTGCACCAATTGCCATAAGTATACACCGAGAACCGCAAACCTCATCCAGAAAAATTGCCAGAAGCGCGATAGCGACTTCGCAGGTACTGCCGGGTTCATCATGCGTACTGACATTGTATGCAATAGAACGCAGCAGACAGCCGCCAAAAAAGCACTGACAAACCAGATAATCATAGACCTAAATCATACTCCTCGTCATCCTCATCTTCAACGAAAAAGTCATCCCATTCATCATCCCATTCTTTGTCCCAGGCTTCCCATTCTTCATCAGAAATCGGCCTGCCTTTGACCGTGGTTCTGGTGTCATGCATGCGCTGAACAGCCCTCACCAGATTATAAAACCCAGAAAACACGCCAACAAACAGAAAGGTAATCGTAAACACATAACTATTGCCGCTTAAACGGTCGATGACCTGTCCCAAAAATGCTCCGCCCACGATTGGCAATGAAATTTCCCAGCCAATCGACGAAGACGAAAGGGCTTCACGCCACAAATGTTGGGGGGTTTGGGGTTCGTCATCACCCTGAATCCGCATGACCATCACTTTATAACTTCAATCTCTTTATCAGTGCCTGTGAGAATCTCGAAAACTCCTCTTCGCCCTCTGAGGTTTCGACAAACAATCCACTACCGCCAGCATCAATCGCCTCCTCAGTCAGCCTTCCGCCCGTGAAGATGGTGACGACATTCTCATCTACACGCAGAATTCCGCCAAACAAGCGAATCTCATTCTCTTTTTCTCCATCGTCATAAACAACGGCACCGTCAACGGTTTCAGCCAGTAAGGAGGTATGCCCGGGGAAGAAAGCGATCTCGCCATCTGGCAGCTGCGCCACAATCCGCTTCATCTGGCTGCCTTCGAAGATCACTTCACCTGGTGAAACCACCCGCAGTGTCAGAAGTTCACTCAACTTCGACCTCGCTGACCTGCTTCATACTTTCCGCCTGCTGCAAAACATCATCAATAGTGCCGGCCAGGTAGAAAGCCTGCTCGGGCACTTCGTCATGTTTGCCTTCCAAGATTTCGGAAAAACCTCGCAAAGTCTCTGGCAATGAAACATATCTGCCTTTGTGTCCGGTGAAATTTTCCGTTGAGAAAAATGGTTGGGTTAAGAAACGCTGGCAGCGGCGCGCGCGATGCACAGCGGTCTGGTCATCTTCACTCAGTTCTTCCATGCCTAAAATGGCGATCACATCCTGTAACTCTTCATACCGCGCCAACAAAGACCGCACCCGCGTCGCGATCTGGTAGTGTTCCTCGCCGACTGACACAGGTGACAACAAAGAACTGGTGCTGGACAAGGGGTCAATGGCGGGATAAAAGCCCATGCTCGCCTGACGCCGTGACAGCACCGTGGAGGCATCCAGATGTCCAAAGGTGGCCACCACCGCCGGATCAGTAATATCATCTGCCGGTACATACACCGCCTGGATCGAAGTTACACTGCCGGCGCTGGTCGTGGCAATACGCTCCTGCAGCATCCCCATTTCACTTTCCAACGTCGGCTGGTAACCTACAGCACTTGGTAATCGGCCTAACAGGGCAGAAACCTCTGCGCCAGCCTGAATATAGCGGAAGATGTTGTCTATGAATAACAGCACCGGCCGTTTCTCATAATCTCTAAAATACTCTGCCATGGTCAGAGCCGTCAGCCCCACCCGCAAGCGGGCACCGGGCGGCTCATTCATCTGGCCGAACACCAATACGGTGTTATCGATCACACCGCTTTCTTTCATCGCCAGCCACAGATCATTGCCCTCGCGGCTGCGTTCACCCACCCCTGCAAATAAAACGATCCCCTCATGTTCAGCGATTGTGTCACGCATCAACTCAATCATCAACACCGTTTTCCCCACACCTGCGCCGCCGAACAATCCGATCTTACCGCCCTGCGGATAGGGTGTTAACAGATCAATGGCCTTGATGCCGGTTATGAAGGGCTCTGTAGCAACCCGCTGTTCTGACAGTGGCGGTGAGTCATGATGAATGGAAGCTGTTTTGGCAGATTTGACCGGCGGCAAGCCATCAATCGGATCACCGATCACGTTGAACATCCTCCCCAGGGTTTCACGCCCGATGGGTACCTGGATAGGAGCGCCAGTATCTTCAACTTCCATGCCACGCGCCAAACCAGAAGTACTTTGCATCGAAATACAACGAACCGTTTGCGCATTGATGTGTTCCTGCACCTCCAGCACAATCAGTCTATTGTCAGGGGTTTTAATATGCAAACTATTATGAATGGCGGGAAGATCACCAGTGGAAAATTCCACATCAATGACCACCCCCATGATACGAACAACAAAACCTGTCCTGATCAAATAACAAACTCCTTTGGCAACTACATTTCAAGGACGATATGGGGAATATAAGCTGTAACCTTCATCTATTATACTGTACCCTGATGATGTCAAATCAGTTCTTATAAAACTTATAAAAACAAATATGCCCTCTACCCAAACAAACAAGGTCTGGAGTAAAATGGATGAGCAGAAAGCAGAGCAACTGCCAACCACAGAAAACGAATAAGGAGACTATAAATGCAAGAGTTGATCAAAAAATTAAAAGATATCCAATCAGAATTAACCGATCTGGGACACGCCGCATCGGTGATGGGGTGGGATCAGGTAACGTATATGCCGCAAGGCGGCGCGGAAGACCGCGGCAATGCGCTTGCCACCCTTTCCAAGATCATTCATATGAAAACCACCGATCCAGCCATCGGCGAAATGCTGGAGGAATTGGAGCCGCACATCGCCCAGCTCGATCCCGACAGTGATGACGCGCGCTGGTTCAAGGTCACCAAACGCGGTTATGACAAGCAAACCCGCATGCCTGTTGATTTCATCATGCGTTGGACCAAGGAAACCTCCATCGCTCAGATGAAATGGCAGGAAGCCCGCCAGAAGTCAGACTTCTCAATCTTCCAGCCCAACCTGGAGACCATTGTGGAACTGGCCAAAGAGGGCAGCAGTTTCTTCACCCCCTATGACCATATCTATGACCCCCTGCTTGATATGTATGAGCCTGGCATGAAGACCGCAGATGTAAAAAAGATCTTTGAGGCACTGCGCCCGGTACAGGTTGAAATCATTCAAGCCATCAAAGACTCACCGCAGGTCGACGATTCTTTCCTCAACACCACTTTCCCGAAACAGGGCCAGTGGGACTTTGGCATGGAATTGTTAGAGGCAATCGGATTCGACCTGAATCGCGGCCGGCAGGATTATTCCGCCCATCCCTTCACCAGCGGCTTCAGCATCAACGATGTGCGCATCACCACCCGCATTGCAGAAGATGATTTGATTTCCGGCATGATGTCCACCTTGCACGAAGGCGGTCATGGCCTGTACGAAATGGGATACAACCCGGCTTATTCACGAAATGCTCTGCACGGTGCTGCTTCTTTGAGTGTTCATGAATCTCAATCACGCATGTGGGAGAACTTGATCGGGCGTTCGCTGCCTTTCTGGCGCAAATTCTACCCGCGCCTGCAAAGCTACTTCCCGACACAATTGGGCAACGTCACAGTAGAGCAATTCTACCGCGCTGTCAATAAGGTTGAACCTTCATTAATTCGCGTTGAAGCCGACGAAGCTACCTACAACTTGCACATTATGCTGCGTCTGGAGATCGAATTGGGGCTGATCGAAGGCAAGATCAAAGTGGCTGAACTGCCTGAGTATTGGAATGACACCATGCATTCCTTTCTTGGCATCACCCCTCCCAACGATGCCATGGGCGTGCTGCAGGATGTACACTGGTCACACGGATTGTTCGGTTACTTCTCTACCTATGCACTTGGCAACCTCGTGTCTGTGCAACTGTGGGATGTGATGAATCAGCAGATCGACGACATCGATGGCAAGATTGAAAAAGGCGAATTTGGTGAAATCCTGCAATGGCTGCGTGACAATATTCACGTGCATGGCAGCAAATACGAACCGCAGGAACTGATCGAGAAAGTCACCGGTTCAAAAATTGACCCGCAACCCTATGTCAATTACCTGAAACAAAAATACGGCCAGATCTACGGTTTCTAAACGGTAGCTTTTCCATCAAACAGGTCAGTTCTTTGAACTGGCCTGTTTTTTTCTATCCACCACCCTGCAGAATCTTCCTTGTGTACACTCTTTGCCCAAGTATGGTATGCTAATTAACAGGATGACACCAAGACGGAGGCAAGGTTGTCCGATATTCCTACCCCTACACTCAAACGTTTGCCCATGTATTACCGGGAATTGGTGCGGGCAATGCAGGTGGGCAAGCATAAAATCAGTTCAACAGAATTGGGCATCTTGCTGGAAATTCCTTCCACCCAGGTCCGAAAGGATTTGGGCTACCTTGCTGACCAGGGCCGGCCGGGTGTCGGGTATGATGTCAAACGTCTGGCAGCCACTCTCGAGCATTTTTTAGCCCTATCACAACCCAAAAAAGCCGCCCTGGCAGGTGTTGGCAATCTCGCCAATGCCTTGATTCATTTCCCGGGCTTCCAACAATATGGCCTGCACCTGACAATGTTGTTCGACAATGACCCCGCAAAAATAGGCAACCAAATCGCGGGACTGACTATTCATGCGATCAGCGATCTTGCTGACATGTTGATGGCCAACAAAATACCCATCGGAATCATCACCACCCCCACCGAAGCAGCACAGCAGGTAACCGATTTGATGGTTGCTGGTGGGGTTCAATCCATTTGGAACTTCGCCCCGATCACCCTGAAAGTGCCTGAATCAATCTTTGTGGTCAACCAGGATCTCAGTGTTGAACTGGCGATCTTGTCGTACCGAACCGCACAAAACAATCCCTCCAATCAATAATATACTTCTGCAAAACCCACGCTGAGGCAATTTCTATGAAAATATTCATTACCGCCGCAAACACTCCGCTCGGATTGGCTGCCACCGCAAAATTGCAGACAAGAGGTTGTCATTTATCCACACTGATACCGCCAAATAGTGACACTTCGACATTGAAATCAATGGGCGTCACTGTCACACATGGATCATTGTTGGACGATACCGCCCTCACTAAGGCTGTATCCGGTTGTGATGTAGTGATTCATCTCGCCAGTTTCGATGCCTTTTGGGCGCCCTCACCTCACCACTATGATGAAATTAACATTACAGGCGCGGTCAAAGTCATGCAGGCTGCCATGCGCGAAGAAATCCAGCAGTTGATCTTCCTCAGTTCGGCGCTGGTTTATGGCAAATCCGGCGTTGCGCCGATCACCGAACAAACGACCTATAGCGATGTACGGTTGAGCCATTTCGCTGATAGTAAATATTACGGCGAACGCTTTGTACACAAATTCGCGGAAGAAGGCGGGCTGCCTGTTACCATCCTGCAACCCGCAATGATGATCGCCAGAGAAGGCATATCGCCGGGTGGTTCGCTGTTCTCATCCCTGACAGAAAATATACCTCCCTTCAATGCTTTTGGTAAACACAACATGTCCTATATTGTTATGGAAGATGTTGCCGAAGCTATCGCATTGTGTGTAGGAAACCCTTGCACCGTGGGTGAGACCTTTTTACTGGCCGCTGAAAATCTGAACAATCGCAACTTCACACAACAAGTATGCCAGTTGGCGAAGGTCAAACCCCCAGGGTTAACCTTGCCGGATTGGCTGGCATTGTTAATAGCGCAAATGAATACCATGCGCGCTGACAAAAAGAACCGCCTGCCTTTGTGGAATTTCTCGATTGATTATGCCCGTACCTGGCAGGCAGGTTTACTTGTTGATGGTGCTTATGCAGAACAAACCCTGGGCTTCACCTATACACCGATTGAATCCGTTCTGCAGCAGACTCTGACAGACAACGTCTAATATCGGTCACCCTCCATATTCAAGGCTGGATTTCCTTTACGACCTCGATCCCATTCAAAGCCATATGGTAGAGGAAGAATAGATGCAGCAGATCGCCCGGATGCGGCATGATGCCAAGTTCTTTGGCGCTCTCAACCGATAGATCATAGGTATCGACGCAATTGGCAGGCACGACGACCCGCCGTTTTTGCTGGCGGGCATTCGCCTGTAGCTTCAGATCCATCGCCAGTTGATACACACACAGATCCGTGCAATCACCCACCACCACAAAAGTATCAATCTGCGAATGTCTTTCCAACCACTGATGCAACTCTGTATTCATCCCGCTCTGAATGGAATTCTTCAAGATCACCGTCATCGAATCGTGGAATGACAATTGTTTGATCTCATCAACTGTCTCCGCTTCACGCGTACCTCTCACACAATGTGGACCAAATTCAGAAAATTCTTCTGCATCCGGTGGGTGGTTGTCCTGAGTAAGCACAAAGTCTCGCACGCCGTTTTCCCACAGCAATTGCATCAACGTCACAGCCGGCGCCACAATCGCAGCCACACGCGGTGACGAAAGCAGACCTTCATCACAAAAGCCGCAGATCAAATCCACAGAAATAAGAGCGGTTTTCTGCGCATCCCAACCTTCTTGCTGCAAGGAGAGGGCTGGCAGAGAGGCAAACCATTCTTCCAGAAAAACCAGAAATTGTTGGGTAGATTCATTTTTGTTTAGAGAGAGCATTTTTCACATCCTGCGATAAAATTTTTGCAAATTGGCAACAAGTCTACGTCTTCAAAATTTTAAGATGATGCTACAATAATCTTATCATGGTCATTTCTTATTACGCTTTGATGAATGAGTCACCTTTTGCGATAATTTTCTTCATTGTTCTGCTGCTTGTATTTGTCATCTACATTGCCGCAAGATATTGGAGTGCTAACGCCAAAGCCAAAATGGCAGACATCCTGAAAGCCTTGAGAACCCACGACATTGACCTCAATCGATATGAGCAGCATGTGGCGGTGTTTCAAGAAATTGAAGAAAAATCGCTTTTCGAACAGCAGTACCAATCTATCCAGAAACAATTGGGGCAACTTAACGACAACCGCCAGAAAGAAATGGCTCGCTATTTGCGCCTGCGTGAAGAAGTTGACCAATTTTCAATTCCCGATATTAAAAACCGACTTTTGGGCCCTTACCACTGGTTTGAAACCTTGCGTAAGGTGAACCAGTTGGAGCAATTATCGGTGACCATTGACCGCCAGTTGGCACTGCTGGGCGACCAGATCCAGAGCCTCGTTCGTATCAGGGACCGCGTGACGGCGGACGTTCACACCGCCTGGGAGCAATTGGAAGAACTGCATGAGGTCACGCAATTATTGATCGATCATAAACTTCCGGGTGAAGAAGTCGGCAAACTCAAACGGACACACCAGGCAATCCACCAGCGACTGACCGAAATACCCGCCCACCTGCTTGCCCTGCACCAACCAAGAACCATGGACATCGAAACCCTGCGCGATGTGACCGCAACGCATAAGATACTGGAAGAAACCCGCCCAGAACTGACCAAAACCCTCACCGAATCGCATCAATGGTTGGAGCAGGCGCAATTACTGCAAGCCGCCATTGATCAATTGGCAGGAAGCATCAAACAAGCCGAAGGAACAGTAAAAAGATTGCCGTCGAATCTTGATCCATCAGATTTTTTGTATGAGATGCAGGACGCCCGCATGAAATTAAACCGGGCATACCAGGTATCCAACCAACTGGAACCCGGCCAACTCGAGCAAACCTTAGAAGATACGGCCGCGGCCCATGAAAAAATGAACGCGATCCCAGATCGTGGTAAGGAAGCAGTCGGCATCCTCAACCAATACCAACAACTACGCGAATCGGTAGAAGGCGATTGGCAGCAACTGAATAACATGGCAGATTTACTCGTGAACAACCCATTGCTTCCGCTCACATTAAC
>OMKS01001399.1_pt1 | contig 21428 bp, 26 predicted proteins | sample 1674721 | NCBI WGS metagenome assembly OMKS01 (sample SAMN06264996, study PRJEB25208) | sediment metagenome | isolation source: hot spring sediment | place: USA: California | collected 2014-09-02
GGGTCTTGGAGCTGTACGCGTATTCCCCACCCCCCATAAAGGCGGACAGGTTGATCGTGTCTCTATCCAGGGGATCCACATGGTGTCCGCCACGTATGGCGTTCAGCAGAATCACCAAACCGACCGCCAGGAACAGAAACGGCCAGATATCGCTCCAGTCGAGATCAAAACCGGGCATGAAGTTGCGCAACAGGAAGAACCCACCCAGCAACAACAGAATGATGCCTGAGGCCGGCTGGCGGGTCCCTTCTGGTTGCAGGAGTTGGAACAGTCCGGGGATCACCAGGAGTAAGGGCCAAAGGTCCCAGGGTTCAAATCCCAGGTTCCCGCCGAAGCGGTGCAATAACATCAACACGCCCACCAGGATCAGGCAGATGGCCAGAATCATGCGGGAGTCGATCAAAAAACGACGGGGTGTACTCATGAATTCACCTCCCACAACGCGATAGGCGTCGCGTTGATGACATCGTATCTATCCTCAATACGAGACAAACCCTGAAATAGATCCCAAACGCAGTCTAAATTTCAGATACCCAGGCCGAACCACTGATAAAGACGCAGGGCCAGCCAGCCGGCGATGGGGGGAAAAACCACCACGGCCGCCAGGCGCAACAGGGTAAACCGCCATCCCAGTATGGCGAATTCCATGGGCAGCCGGGCCACGGCCCAAAGCGACCAGGAGGTCAGGAACGCCACCATGGTTCCCGGCGAAGCCCCGGCCTTCAGCAGGCCAGCCACAACCGGAAGACTCACATAGGGACCTCCCGGGGTAATCGCCCCGGCCAGGGTTCCGATCGTGATCCCCCGCAGGCCGGACTCCATTCCCACCCAACGAGAAACCAGGTCCGGAGGCAACAACACTTGGATCATGCCCGCAATCACGAAAGCAAAAATAACCATGGGCAAAATTTCCAGGGTCATGTTGCCGGCATGGCGCAATCCCTTTAGGTGAGAGCCATCCCCGCGTGCAACCGCTACTCCCGTCAGTATCAGAGCGATCCCGGCCATAATCAAGGTTGCAATCAGCATTTCACGACCCTTTTTCCTTCTCCCGACAGCCATGCCCGCCTAATCCCCGCGCCCATGACTCTTATTCCCGGAACGCCCGACAAACAAAAGCACGCCTTCCAGCAAAACAATAAGAGCGATGGCAATCAACACAGTTGTGATATTTTCAAATATATTAAGCCAGAACAACAACAACAGCAGCAACAAAGAAACTCCCAGCCGAACCAATGTCCGGCGCACCTGGTCCCTGGTTATATCCAGACCCTTCACGGCCAATTGACTATCTCGCAGGTCTTTCTCCAACAGCGACTCCAACTCTATTAAACCATCGTTTCCCGTATTTTTTTCCACATTGCCCATGTTTGATTTATCCTCCGCCAGAGGTGACATTCTCATTATAGCGGGAACGATCAACAGAGACAATGCGCTTTTACATCTTGCGCGGGAACCAGTACGATTGCGCTTGCGTATAGTGATTGGTAACGGAGGCACCCGATGTCAAAAAAACAGGATGACAGCAAGACCCGTCATGAAGAGTTCAAAGTCACCGGTGGTGAGATCATCGACCGCATCAAGGAACTGATCCACCAGGGCAATATCCGCCGCATCATCATAAAAAATGAAAACGGCGCCACCCTGATTGAAATCCCCCTCACCCTGGGATTGGTCGGGGCGGCCCTGCTGCCCGTGCTGGCGGCCGTCGGCGCCATCGGCGCGTTGGTGGCACGCATGACCATCGTGATCGAGAAGATCGTCGAGTGAATCTCTCTCACCCCGTTGGTGCCCATGTGTCCGCGGCCGGCGGTGTCAGCAACGCTCCCGAAAATGCGGCAGCCATCAAGGCCGAGGCTTTCGCCCTGTTTACCCGCAACCAGCGGCGCCGGCAATCTCCACCATTGACCGAAAAAGAAATCACTGCGTTCAATAGAGCCTGTTCACATTACGGATTCCCGCCGCACTTGATCCTTCCGCATGACAGTTACCTGATCAACCTGGCCAACCCGGAGCCTTCGGGATTGAAAAAATCCCGGGAGGCCTTTATCGATGAAATGCGACGCTGCCACGCCCTGGAGCTGGTCGCCCTCAATTTCCATCCGGGAAGCCACAAGGGCGAAAGCAGCGACAAGGAGGGCCTGAGGCTGATCGCTGAATCCATCAACCTGGCGTTGGCCGAAGTGCCCGGGGTGACGGCAGTGATCGAGAACACCGCCGGCCAGGGACACTCCCTGGGGCACCGCTTCGAACACCTGGCCGCTATTATAGAGCAGGTGACGGACTGTTCCCGGGTGGCTGTCTGCCTGGATACCTGCCACCTGTTCACAGCCGGCTATGATCTGCGCACAGAGACAACATACCAGGACACAATGGACGAATTTGACGCCATCGTGGGTTTTGAACACTTGCGTGGCATGCACCTCAACGACGTACGCAGTCCCCTGGGCAGCCGGGTGGACCGCCACGCCTCCCTGGGCGACGGCCACCTGGGCTGGGAGCCGTTCCGCATGATCATGCGGGACCCCCGTACAGCCGGAGTCCCCCTGATCCTGGAAACCCCCGATCCGGAACGCTGGCCCGAAGAGATCCGTATTCTCAAAGGATTCCGTGCGGATGCTTGAATTCCCACGTGACCGGGATGTCAATCATCTGATGTTTTGTGCCGCGAAATAACAGTTGATCAGTTTGTCCAGCACCACTCTCACCTAATCCGCGCGCCGGTTCTGGTAATCCAGGTAATACGCGTGTTCCCATACATCCACGGTCAGCAGCGGCACCCATCCGTGGGCGATGGGCGTATCGGCATTGGCGGTCTTGATGATCTGCAATTCCCCGAAGTTCAGGACCAGCCAGGCCCAACCGCTGCCGAACTGGGTCGTGCCGGCCGCCTTGAAAGCCTCGACAAACCCCGCATACCCGCCCAATTCGCCGTCAATCTTATCTGCAATAGGTCCGGCCGGTTTCCCGCCGCCGCCCGGTTTGATACTCCGCCAGAAAAACGCGTGGTTCCAGGCCTGGGCGGCATCCTCCTGTAACTACAATCCGGCGGTCTCCATCCAGAACAGCAAGAGAAAGATGACGACAGCCGCCGGGATGACCACGACCCAATCGTTGACCTTCAACAGCCCCGGCAAGGTCAGGTCTCCGAAATCACCCTTGCGCAGGATTCCCTGACTGAGTCGCGCATAACGCGCGGCGAAAATTACCGGCACCGATCACAATCCCCGCCAGGCCTCGGCCAGGGTATCCAGGTAACCGTTGCCGACCGCGCCGGCAATGGTGCCGGGACAACAACCCAGAACGGCGAAACCCACGCCGAAAATCAAGCCACCGATCACGCTCTTGCCGATTGAGCCCGCTTTGGGATAGAGTTTGACCCATCCTTGGGATTTCATCGCGTAAATGCCGATCATCCCGGTCAGGACGGCTGAAAGCATGATTTTCAACACGGTGAAATCGGTCAGCAGCAATTGTCCGAGAATCACGTCGTATTCCGTGGCCCCGCCTTTGTGGAGCAAAAAGCCGAACACAATGCCGAATGCCAAAACCCAGATCAGGCTGGACATTTCCCGGGAGGGTCTTAATTTCGCATTTTTTTGGGGCATCTGCTCATCTCCTAAGCGATGACGTTAAACAAAACATGGGCCGCGGATCAAGTCCGGCGATAGCGGCGATATTGGCAATCAATGGCACCCACATTGGTCATGAAAAGCGAAACCAGCGTGGCCAGAACAGCCACAACCAGAAGCACCACCATCAGGGGCGCATCACGTCCACAACCGGCAAAATGCCGGTAACGACAAGTATGATCAAAAAAGTGGTCATAAACGGGCTCTTCCGGCCAGATGGTAAAATCCAGACACCGTTTTGTCAATCTAAAAGTGGTCAAAAGGCCGGTTGTTTTTGTATATTCAAGAACCGGCGAACACCATGAATGATTTGGCAAGCAAAGAAAAAAATAAAAAAAAGCGCCCTTTTTGTTGACACAAATGTATTTGCATGTATAATAACTTTGTCAGGCAAAGTACAAAAAAAAGGAGAATTTGATGAATTCACAAAAAGCGTATGAGGATGTGCAATTAATCAAGGAGATGCTGTCCAAAACCAAGAGCCGGATCCGGAGCAGCGGAAAGTATTTCATCCTCTGGGGATATGTTGTGATGGCCGGGATCCTGGGTACCTACCTGCTCGGTCGCTGGGAGCGGTTCGAATGGATTTGGGCGGTGTGGTGTGGTGTGATGCTGACCGGTTCGATTGTAACCGTCGTTTTCGCCCGGGGCGAAAAAGGACGCTCCCGGGTAGTCACACTGTTTGACCGCATCGGTGCTATCCTGGGAATGGGTTTTGGTATCTCTTTTTTCCTGGCGGCATTTGCTTTCCCCCTGCTGGGCATTTATGATTTTCCCGCAATCGGGCCGGTAACCGGAATGCTGGCGGGAACATTTCTCTTTATTCTGGCCTGTGTGTACGAATGGAAGACCCTTTTCGCGGCGGCGCTCGTCTGGTGGCTGTTTTCAGTCGGGGTCGCCTTTCTCCCCTATCAGGGGCGAGCCCTGGCCATGATTATTCCGCTCATTCTGGGATACATCATCCCCGGTTACATTCTGCAACGCCATGAAAACAAGGAAAATGAGGATGAATAATAAGGCTGTTGAGCTGGACCCCGTGGTTCACGCTCCGATACGCCTGGGGGTACTCTCCATTCTGATGGTGGTGGACGAGGCGGATTTTACTTACTTGAAGGATCGGACGGGAGCTACAGAGGGAAATCTCAGCACTCATCTATCCCGTCTCGAAGAAGCCGGGCTGATCCAAATCACAAAAACGTTTTTCAAGAAAAGACCCCGAACAGTCTGCCGGATCACCCCCGTAGGAGAGAAACGTTTCAAGAATTACCTCAACCGGTTGGAAGAAATCCTATCTCCAGAAACAAAGCAGACAACAGGCCGGCAGGATTAACCTGCCGGCTTTCCTGCCCGGTCGTCCTGATGTGAGCCGGCACCCTTGTTCTTCCCGGCACTTCTAATTAAAAAACCATCCCATCCCACTCAGTCCGTTTGAGTGCCTTTTATTTAAGTTTTGACTGAATGAGTTTTCCCAGGCGCTCCACCCCGATTCGTATTCCGTCAGGTGGAACCGCGCTGAAACTCATTCTCATGGCATTGCTTCCCCTGCCGTTTCCTTCCGTAAAGAATCCTTCTCCCGCCACGTAGGCGACCTTGACTTCGGGGTTGGATGTGGCTTCCTTGAGCAACTCGGTGGTGTTGATGCCCCCGGGAAGTTCCACCCAGGTAAACAGGCCTCCGTCCGGAAATGTCCGTTTTGTGCCTTGCGGAAAGTACTTGTCAATCGATTCGATCATGGCGTCGCGCCGCTCACGGTGGATATCACACAGGGCCTTGTGATGATCCGGATAATAGCCACGCTTGAAAAACTCGGCGCACAATATCTGCGGCAGGATCGGTGTGTGTGAATTGGTGGCGGATTTGGCGTCAAACAGCTTTGCCATTATTTCACTTGAAGCCAGGATGTATCCCAACCGGCTCCCCGGAGAAAATATCTTTGAAAAACTGTTGGCCAGCACCGTGTGTTGCGTTTTGTCAAAGGCTTTGATGGGGGGAATATCCCTGCCGCTGTAGCGGATGTCCCGGTACGGGTCATCTTCAAGCACGATGACATCGTATTTGCCGCCCATTTCGGCGATTTTTTTCCTTCTTTCCAAAGACAATGTTCTTCCCGTGGGGTTCTGGAAAGTGGGGATTACGTAGATCATTTTGGGGCTGTGCCGGATGATTTTTTCTTCCAGGTCTTCCGGGATCATGCCGTCGTCATCCATGTCAACCGCGACGCACCTGGCCTGGAACATGTCAAATATCTCCACGCTGTGCACGAACGTCGGAGACTCGACCAGAATCACATCACCGGGTTCAATGAACACCTGGCACATGAGATTCATGGCTTCCAGCCCGCCGGTAAGGATCATGATGTTCTCGGCAGAAGCGATCACGCCCTTGGGTGCGAGCAGGTGCGTTACGACGACCTCCCTGAGATCCTGTACTCCCATGACGGATCCGTACGCGAGCGCCTCGACTCCCCTTGTATCTCTGCGCAACACATCCGCGGCAATTTCTCTGACTGTGTCAACCGGAAGGCATTCTTTTGCCGGAGCGCCGCCGCCGAAAGAGATCATTTCGGGGTCGTTCATGGCTCCAAAAAGGTTTCGAATAATTGACGCGGATTTTTCCATACTTTTCATGCGCGCGGCATATTTCATCATGATGTGTTCCTCCGTTACTCAATATCGCCGAATTCTTTTTCCAGCTTCGCGAACAATTCCTCAAACTCCGCAATTTCGTCCTTGATCTTGTATTTATGCTCCGGCCCGGGGAATGTACCCTCCTTGACTTCCCGGATAAACTCCGCGAAACCTTCCGTCGCCACTTTGGCGATATCCGCGTATTTCTTGGTGAATTTGGGTGTGAATGTTTCAAACATGCCCAGGGCGTCACCCATGACCAGTACCTGGCCGTCCGCGTCCGATCCCGCGCCGATTCCATACACGGGTGTGGGCAGAATTTTGTGCACAAAGGCGCAAACTTCTTCAGGAACACCTTCCAGCAATACAACCCGGGCACCGGCCTTGTAGACGGCGACGGCATCCTCGATTACCGCTCTTGCGCTTTCGATGGTCCTTCCCTGGGCTTTGAATCCGCCCATGGCGGCCGAGCTTTGCGGAGTCAGTCCGACATGCCCGAACACGACCATTCCGGCCTGGGCGATCGCCGTGACTTTATCCGCCACCCCGACTCCGCCTTCAAGCTTGATGGCGTCGACATCCCCTTCTTTCATGAACCGTACCGCGTTTCTCACGGCATCGGCCGTACTCTCGTGATAGGAGCCAAAGGGCATATCACCGATAATATAGGTGTTGGGCGCGCCTCTTCTCACCGCCTGGCAATGGTTGATGCTCATATCCATGGTAACGGGAACGGTTCCGGGGTAGCCATATACAATCATTCCCATTGAATCTCCCACCAGGATCATATCGATGCCGGCTTTTTCAGCGTATGAGGCAAAACAACAATCATACGCCGTCACCCACACCACTTTCTCTCCTTTTCGCTTCATTTTGTACAGATCGAGAATCGTCTTTTTCTTGGTTTGCATGCGGCCTCCTTGCCTTTGCTGAATCTATATTATAATATCTATTTTAATTCAGTACAGCGTCTTTTTCCCATAAGACCCGCGCAATCGCATTTTTTATTTGCATTTCAAGGCCCTGGTTTCGTCTGGCAAAACAAACCCCCGTTCAAGAAGCAGCCGGTTACGGCAAATCCATTTACTTGAAACCGGGAACCCGCTATAATGACTTCCCATTCGCGGAGATCACGCCATATGAAACAAAAGGTCGCTTTTATCCTTGCCGGCATCATTGTTCTAACTATTTTGATTGCCCTTTTCATAAAAACGTCCCCAGATGAATTCTACATATTGGAACGCAGGGACATCGAATACTGGATAACCGCCACCTGTACGGTTCAGTTTCCCGAACCCTATACGCTGACCGTTAAGGCTGAGGGAGATGTGATTGAGGTCCCGGTTGTTGAAGGCCAGACCGTCCGGCAGGGCGACCGGCTGGTTCAACTCGATGATTTCAAAGAAAAGCAGGAACTGGCCATCGCCTTGAGTAATTACGAAACCGCAAAGCTCAAGACGATCAACGCCAGGGAAGAAGATTATCCACGACTGCTTGAGCAGTTGCGCAACGCTGAGGTTTCGTTATCGGAAGTACGAAATCACGCGCAGCGCCTGAGCAGGCTCTTTCAAGCCGGCGGTGTATCACAGGTAGACTGGGAAAAAGCGCAAACCCGGAAAGATGAAGCACAGGCCCGCTTCAACCAGGTCAAACTCCAGGTAGACGCCTACAAACGTAGCGGCCGGGCCGCCGAGTGGGTTGAACAATTGAACGTTCTTGACGCCCGGGTGAAGCTGGCACGTCGCGCCGTTTCCGACATGCGCCTGGTGGCTCCTTACAATGGCCTCATTGTCAAACTCGATGCCAAGCCGGGGGAAACCCTGGTTATGGGCGAAACCGCGGTTACGGTCCTGGAAGACAAACCCTGGGTACTCGAGGCCGGCGTTGATCAGAAAGAGCTGCCTTTTCTTGAGGCCGGCCTTCCTTGCACCATCACTTTCGATGCCTTCCCCGCCGAGAAAGTCAAGGCCAGGGTCAGCCTGGTTTGTGCGGTGATCAGTCTAGCCAAAGGCACCTGCCGCCTGAAAATCGAGGTGACCGAGAATCGCTCCTTTATCAAGCACGGCATGACCGGTATTGTAGAAATCACCGGGAAAAAGCGAAAAGACGTCAACGCGGATGTCCTGGCGCTTCCGACCCGCTTCTTGATCCGCAGTCCGCGGGGAAATTTCGTTATGGTGAAGAATGGAAAAGATGTAGAGCGCAAGATGGTTACGGTCGTGCCCATCGGGGAAAAGTGGGTGAACGTGACCAACCTGCCTGAGGGGACACCCATCACACTGCCCGAATGAAAACCGAAAAGAACCGCTACGAATGGATGATCGCCCTGCGATTCCTGATACGGGGACGGGGTCAGACTTTTCTAATCATCCTGGGTGTTGCCGTGGGTGTGGCGGTGCAGTTTTTTCTCTCTTCGTTGATCAGCGGGCTTCAGATCAGCCTGATAGCCAATACGGTCGGTTCTTCGCCCCATTTGCTGGTCCTGCCCGCTGATCGCCGGCCCTCTGACGCCAATGATCATGATTTCAGTGATCGCGGCCGCTTTCTGGTTGAAGAAAACACCGAGATCCATTCCTGGCAGCAGTATGTCAACGATTTGTCCAATGATGCGCGTGTATTGCGAGCGGCGCCGGCTGCCAACGGACAGGGTTTTATTGTGCGCGGCAACACCGTGGTGGCCGTGGCCGTAAAGGGACTGACCGCACCCGAAGGACTGGATATCTACCGCATCCGGGAAAACACCACCTCCGGAAACCCTGATCTGGGTTCGGATTCCGTTCTCCTGGGGAAACGCCTCGCGGAGCGCTTGACACTGGCCGTGGGCGACAAGTTCTATTTGCGCAATGATCAGGGAGACCAGGTGGTTTTGCGTGTCGGCGCCGTGTTTGACCTGGGTGCGGCGGCCGGCAATGAGTTGCTGGTGGCATCCATCGACCTGGTAAAAAGCTTTTTCGCCATCAAAGGAGTATCCGCAGTCGAAGCGCAAGTGCGGGATGTATTTGCCGCTCAGGATGTGTCACGGGATATCGGTCGTCAATACACGCGGGTGAAACTCGAATCGTGGCAGGAGAAAAACCGGGATTTGTTGACCGCGCTGCGCTCGCAGAGCACTTCGTCGGTTACCATCCAGTTTTTTGTGATTGTCAGCATCTCGTTGGCGATCGCCAGTGTGCTGGGTATCGCCGCGGTGCAGAAGCAGCGGCAACTGGGGATACTGAAAGCCATGGGAACAACCGACCGCAGCGCTTCACGTATCTTTATGATCCAGGGAATCCTGCTGGGCGCAGTCGGCTCCCTGCTGGGGGTTCTGCTTGGCCTGCTGATGGGCTATGGATTTATTACCGGCACCAGTGCGGCCTTCGGGTTGGAAATCAGCCTCCGTACCCTGTTGACACCATTTGTACTGGCCATGATCGCCGCCGTAACGGCATCCACGGTTCCCGCGCGCCGTGCGGCGAAACTGTCACCCATCGAGGTAATCCGCAATGGCTGACGCTGTGTTGAGAACCCGAGGCCTGTGCAAGACATATTACGGTCGCGTGGACACACCGGTCCTGCACGACATCTCGATTGAGATTGCCGCCGGCAGTTTCTCCGCCCTGATCGGACCATCCGGATCCGGCAAAAGCACTTTGCTCAACTGCATGGGACTGCTGGATCCACCCACCGCGGGCGAGATCGAAATCGGTGGTCAAACCATACGCACCCATAATGTCAACGACCTGGCCGCTTTCCGCAACCGCAACGTCGGTTTTATCTTTCAGTTCCATTACCTTTTGCCGGAATTTTCCGCGCTGGAAAACATCCTGTTGCCTGCCTGGATCGCCGCTGGAAAACCGGATGCTGAAACCCGAAAAGAGGCATTGCGCATCATGGAGCGCATTGGCATGGCGCCTTTCCGAAATAAAGCGATATATGAGTTATCCGGAGGTCAGCAGCAACGTATCGCCATCGCCCGCGCCCTGGTTACGCGCCCCAAACTGATCTTTGCCGACGAACCCACCGGCAACCTAGACCGTGAAAGCGGCAATGCCGTCCTCGATATCATGGCCGAATTGAACCGCGAGAGTGATATCACCTTGGTTATGGTCACCCATGACCGCGAAGTGGCTTTGCGCGCGGATCACATCTTTGAACTGGTCGACGGCCGCATCTGCAAGTCCATCAACCTGGCAAAAACCGGCAAAGATGCCGCTACCGAGGCGCTCGAAGACCGCTCCTGCTCCTTCAAAGAGTGAGTTTTTTTGCGATTTATCTGCATTTCTCACAATGATTGTCGCGAGCAGATCGTTGTGAAAAATGCAGGTTAAATCCGGTTGCGCCAGATGCCCCACACGATCCGCCACTCGATCTGCGGCAGCGGGTCCGGCAATCGATCCACATGCATGCAGAGGAATTTTTCATCCGGCCTTTCGACCGTGTTGTGAACCATACCCCCGTAAAGCTTTGCAAACCCGGCTTCCCGGAAAACTTGATTGAGTCTGGCTCCATTCCCGGTATGAAGTCCCGTGGCGCGAAGCCCGTCCAACAATTTGCTTTTAAAGCCGGAATCCGGACGGATCGCAGTGGCCTCGTAATCGTATTCGGCAAACAAGGCAAACCAGCCCCCCGGAGACAACTTTCTTTTCACCCGGCGTAACCACGCAGCCGGATCCGCCACACTGGAGAAAAAGAACGAGGCGACATACAGATCCGCTTCACGGGGGTATCGCACGGCATCGCCCGCCACAAAAGCATCACCTTGCGCAAGGATCGCTTCCCGGATATCCATTCCGATATAGGACGCATCGCTGAGGGCCATCATCTCCCTTGCCAGGAGTCCGGTTCCGCAACCCGGCTCAAAGATCTTCTCAACTCTTCTCAGCGGAAGCAGGGAACAGATATACCGCCTCAACCCGGCAAGTTCACGAAACTGCCGTTCGTATATCCGGGCAAGGGCCGCACCGTCACATCGAATCTTTGCAGGGTACTCCCGTCTTCTTTTCAAGCGGACACCCTCCGCCACACAAATCAAAATGCACGCAATCGCGGCACTCCGCATCCACCCAGGCGCGCTTACGGGCGGCTTTCATCAGGCGACTGTTCCAGATTGAATCCCAGGAGTCCATCAGAATATTGCCGGCGGATTCGTACCAGCTCTGGCAGGGCAGAACTTCGCCGTCCGGCTCCACACACAGGTTATATTCTCCGGCGGTGCAACGCTTGGGACCCAGAGAAAACTCCAGGGGATTGAACTCACAATACCGGGTAGGCGAATACCAGATGAAGCGCATATCGAGCCGGTCCAATTCTTCCACCATTTCCAGCATGGTAATCTCCAGGTCTTTTGCAGATACCGCGAACCGCCCGCCATCGGCCTTTCCCGAATGAATCACGGCATTGGCCGCGATCGCGTTCAGTCCAAGCTCATGGGCGAACCGGACGGTTTTGGCCATGCCGTCACGGTTGAGGGTGGTGATGGTGGTATTGGTGATGGTGTGCAGGCCCGCATCCAGGCAATTCCTGATGGCTGCAACCGTAGTCTGAAAACTTTCCGTGCCGGTCATCCTGTTGTGGACCTTCGCATCGTGGGACTCCAATGTCACCTGCACATGGTCCAGTCCCGCGTCAACCAGTTTTTGCAGATAATCGCCGTCGGCCAGTTTCACGCCGTTGGTCAAAAGCCCCGTAACCATTCCCAGGGATTCGGCAAAAGCGATCAATTCAGGCAAATCGTTTCGCAACGTGGCTTCACCGCCGGTAAAAATCACATGGGGAACGCCCAGGTCCCAGATAATCTTGAGGACCTTTTTCCACTCCTGAGACGAAAGTTCGCTTTTCTCTCTTGCCTCATTGTAGCAGTGCAAACATTTCAGGTTGCACCTGTAGGTGAGGGCCAGATCCATGCGGTATGGGACATCAACCTTGCTTTGAAACGGTTCCCGCACATCGATATTTAAGAAAGTGATGGGCTCTATGGCGCCGCTGCAAAGGATTTTTTCCAAGGTAACGCGGAAAGCGTTCAGATCGTTTTCGACCTCTTTTTTGCCCGCGTTGTAGTTGCTTTTCAACTTCGCCAAAGCTTCTTTATGGGAAAACTCAGACAAAATCATCCAGGCCATGTCCGCGGCCACCTTGTTGAGATGAATGATCCTGGATGCGTCAACCGTAAGGATCCCGTTGCCTTCCGGGTCCACGCGCAGGTGAATCCTGTGTCCGTTACGCATGAAATGGTGCAGTCCCCCGGGACTTAAACCGGGCCCGCCCTTTTGAGTGCTTACCGGCATTTTATCGACCTCCCCCGGCGCAGGCGCAGGCACAACCCGCGCAAGCGCACGCGCAGGCGCAGCCGCTTCCCGAACCGCCTCCGCTGGTGGATACAGGTGGCGGATTGGACACCGCGGTTACCGCGCGGGACAATTGTGAGATTTCGCCGACCCACCCCCCCGCGGTTCCCTCGAGGAATCCCGCGAACTCGGAACAGGCGGCCGCCAGAGAAATGTTGGCGGATGACCCGGAACGCGAGCCGCCGGTAGAGGAACCGAACCAGAAAGAGGGAAGACGGACCCGTTTTTCCGCGGGCAGTTCTCCGACCCTGGATGCAAAATCCCGGTCGGCCAGGAGCCATTGAAACATATCCGCCAACCTTTTCCCCAACTCTTCGGCGGATCGATCCTTCTCCACCATTTTCCAGGCACTCTTGATTACGCTTCTGTAGTACTCTCTTGTCTCTTTCAGCGAGTAGCCCTCCATCTTGTTTTTCAATTCCTCGATCATGCCTAAAAAGATTTTTCTGACCTTCTTTTCCGCAATGGCGCCTTTCTCGGGGATAATATCCAACAGCTCTTTTTCATATGGCCTGAGTCCCTCGGCGGATCCCGCTTTCCTTAAAATCTTTCCATCCAGCCGCAACGCGCCTTTTTTGATCATGCCGAAAATGATCATGAGAAAAACCCGGTCCAGCTTCTCTTCCAGAAGCAGGGCCGCCATGGGAGCGGTGAGACCCCTGCGCACACTTGAACCTTCCAGGCCGATGGACGGAGGCAGGTATTGCTCCATTCTGAGCCTGGCTTTGCGCATCGCCCTCACGACAAAGAAGACAATCAAGGCGAAGATCAGGAACATGACAAAAAAAACAATCAAAACATCCATGGCCTGGGAGCTGATCACGGGTTTTTTCGGCCTTTCCGTCAACGGCCCCGCCACCAGGGCGGCGGGAAAAGAGATGCCCGCGTTGTAGCGGGAATCCACTTTGCGCAGTTCCTTCCATACATAAACGACCCGCCCCTGTGAAGTGATATGCGAACTTGTAAAAGGCCGTTTGTGAAAAACCACGTCGTCGGGCTTCGCACCCGGTGGAAAAATGATTTCAAGTGTAAAATCGCTTTTCCCGCTGAGGATATCACCGTCAAACCAGGTAGGGGAAAACTCCACGGACGCGTAATCCTTCTTTTCCGAATCGAGAAAAACCATTCCCCGGTTCACGCTCGCGCACTGGAATCGTCCGCTCTGCCCCGGTCGGATCGCGTCCCCACCCAGGTGAACCTCCACCCCGACGTCAACGTACTTGGAGGGAAAAATCTGATCAAGGGGCTTTCCATCAATGGTTGCAATCACCGAACTCAGGTCGTAGTCTTTGGAGGGAAAACCGATATCCACGATATCGATACTGCTGCGCCCGGTTTGGCAGCGGAACATAATGTCATAAGCGATCGTCAAACTTCTGTCCCGGTTGACCTCAACCGTACACTTAAACTCCGGAATAAAAAAGCCGTAATCCTGGCCTGCAATGGGCAGACACAACAACAACACGGCAAGAATCGCCCTTACCATTTCGGAGCCTCCTCAAGCTGGTATTCATGCCGGCAATAGGGACAGGAAACAAACACAGTACCGGCACGCAGGGCCGCCTGATCCGCACTGAGCGAAGCGCCGCAGTAGCGGCAATTCAAATCTTCAAGCTTTACGTCTCCACTGAGTTCCAGCTTACTTTCCAGAACCACGTTCTTTGTCCGCGTACCGCGCAGTCCCAGAACCGTCAGGGCAATTCCCGTACCCAGAATGATCAGGCCCGGAACGAACCTGCCGCCGATCACAAACACCAGACCAAGGAAAACAACAACAACTCCCAGGCCGGTCAACACGATATGCACCGCATTCATGCAAGCCTCCTCGAATCCGTTCCTTTATTCAACGTCGGGAATGGTTTTAAAATCACGCCAACCGGCATTTTGCCTACATGAGCAGATCGCGGGCACAGCATATCGGCACGGGAATCATACACGGCACTGAATAAAAGACCTGCGCGCCCCCTGGAATGATTGCCATGGGGCGGAAACGGTCTTGAAATGTCGCGTCAGCCACCCCAAGGCATTTGCGCGTACTCTTCAAACGCCCTGTCGTGCATTTCATTGAAAAGCTCTTCGTGGCCACGTTCCCATCTGGCCAGCTTTTCCAGTACTTTTCTGGCTTCACCGCCGGCTTTCTTGCTTGACATTTCATAAAATTCGGCAAAGTCGCGCTCAATCAGGTAGGCCATGCGCAACACCGGCAGGTCAGGGACCATGGCTTCCAGAACGGTCTGGTCCATCAGTTCGGATCGAGCGCGCTGCGAAAAGAAGCCTTCTGTTTCCATTTCTGTCGCAAGCGTTTCGTTGGCGGCCTCACCCTTTTTCAAGGCATCCAGTTGTCCCTGAATGAACTCGATGTGTTTCTGTTCTTCGACAGCCAGTTCCCGGAAAATGCCGGCAGCCGCAGAATGTTTCATGCGTTCCGCATTTTCCTCAAAAAACCTTTTGCCTTCATATTCACGCTGTAACGCATACTCATAAATTTTTTGAATATCCATGGTGTGTCTCTCCTGTGAATTTTGTAACACCGGCACACAAACCACGCGCGCGGTCCAAAACATTGTTCTCGAAAAACCCGCATTTCCCCATTGGCGGATTCTAGGTTAGCGAAACCGGAATGTCAAGAATCTCCGGGTCAGGGGCGTCCAGATGGGGCTGATGATCATGAAGCGTTTCATTTTGCTCTTTGGTCGTATGCCTGTGTGTCTCCAAAGCTTTTTCCCGTAGGATTCTGCCGACGTGGCTGTTATGGGCATTCCGGTACATCCGGGCCAGGCGAATCAGGCGGCTGGTTTCTTTAACCGCAGCAGCGGCTTTCCGCACACACTTGGGGGATTAAAACCATAATTGGGAAAAACGGGGGGCTTGCGTAATGACAATTCGTGGCATTTCCAAGTGGTGAAAACCATTCATAAATGGTTCGGATACGGCTCGCTTGGAACAGCCTGATCGCCGGGAAACGGCAACCAAAAAAATGCCCCCGTTTTTTTACAGTTTTGGGGCATAGACAAATGCCCCATCGCAAAAAATAATGTCCTTTCCCTGGAGGTCTACATAGAACCCCTGCTGGTCGAAACCGTTAAAAACGCCGTCGCTTCCACCGCTGGCAACGAGAAACCTGTTCGCGTTTGAATCGAATCTTAAGACAAAAGCGTTGCCCCAGGCATCCTTCTCAGTAAGCTCTTGAAGAAAGGCGGGGTAGAGTTCTTTGATTGTTCGGGGATATTGATTAAAATCGACATAGTACGTTGCGGCGGCGGCTCCGATTTCTTTCATGGTCTTCATGGTTTCCCTGTACCCTTTCAAAAGATTCGGGTTGAAATCCGCCTGTTCCAGCTGCTTAAGACTATTCATCGCCATTTCCGCATGGGATGAACCCGGGTTTGCCTTTGCAACACTCTGGAGCAACACTTTCCCTTCCGGCAGAAATCCCAGGTTGACCAGGGCCCTGGCTTTGCTCAACAATACCACCGGTGAACCGGCTGAAATCTCCAGGCCTTTCTCTGAATAATACAGGGCCAAATCCCATTCCTTGTCATCCGCAGCCAAATCCGCGAGTTTTTCGAAGGCTCCTTTCCGATTGACCGCGTCGGCGCCATACTTGTGGAGATAGCTCATCAGGGCATCCCGGGCACCCCGAACATTGTGAACCTTCAGCAAATAATCATGCATATCCCAATGGGCGTTTCGCGCAGCCTCGGTATCCGGAGCCTGACGCAGAATCTCAGTAGTCAAATGAATGATCTGGTAATAATCCGGATTTTCCGCACCCCCGGGTTTCAAAAGGTTCCGGAGCGTCTGCATCCGGGATTCAGCAATCCTCATTTGCTCAGCAAGAGATGTCTTTGCCCGTGCGAAAAAGGTGTTCATCTCATCTGGTAACTCTTTAAGTTGGACGAGAGTTGCGGCCATCTTTTCTTCGGCTTTTTTTAACACCATGTTGATGGAATCCGGCTGTGAGGCAAAAGCCGGGATGAAAATCGCCATAACCAAAACAAGAGCCATGATTTTAGTTCGACCCACTTTATCCTCCATGCCTGGGAAACACAATCTTTCCGTCATATTTTTAGTTTTCCTTGATACAAATGGAAATTGTCGCCTTGTCTTGATGGGGCTTCAACCCCGGCAGTATGGTGTAGGTTCCAGGTCCCAGGGTTTTTCCTGTCCCGCTCCGCCCTGCCGCCCCTGTCCCACATGTAGTTGGTACTTTCCCGGACCAAGCACGAGATCCTTTAAGGACTGGGGAAATTCGGATATGGGTTTGTTTGTTTCACGTATATAGTGAAAAACAACCGCCAGGGCACGGGAAGTTGGGAAATGATAGGCGGAAAATTCCATTTCCTTTTCGGTTATTTCAATTCGTGGCATCGGCGGCCATACCGGCCAGGGCGGGAGCCCGATCCTGGCGCGCTCCTTTGTATAAACGGTCATCACTCCGGGGTCGAAGATAACGAATGCATGGATTTTCACCGGATGAGTCTGGGAATGGCACTGGGTACATCCGTCTAGGCGTTCGATTCGAAAATTGACGGCCGCCTGCCCCTCCGGAACGGCAAGCGTACCGGGAACTTGCTCACAGGTGGTTGTATCCATGGTTCGCGCTTCAACGCGCTGTCTCGGTCCTGAATCCTGGCCGTCTTGAAAAATCACCAGTACGGGACGATGGTTGGGGTCAGTGGACTCGCGGGTAGCGAACTGGGATTTGGCTTCGGGATCGCTTGATGTGGGATCGGTAAGGGTCGTCTTAATCACCAGTCCGCAATTGGATTCACCCGCCTGCCATTTCCGAACAAGAGCTGTGATGTCCACTTCAGTCCACGCCGGAATGGAAGAAGCCGACATGAAAACGGCCTCGGGACTTGTATCAAAAGCAGGTTGCTGCATCCAGCATAATTCACCTGGTTTGGCCTTTGCTTCCACCTGCCCGGAGTGATATGTTTGAGAACCTTCCTCCCATGGTCCCGTGACACGATAAACACCGAGTTCATGTACAGGCCCGGCACTATGGTTCTGGTAAAGTTTCAGAACGGCGCGACCGACAACCACGTCGGCCGACAACTCAAAGCGTAGATAGGCCCGCTTTTCTCCGCCTGCCGGGTGCCAGCCGGCACCCATGTTCACCGATTTTCCGGCATTGGCCCAGTTCCAGTTTCGGTAAGAGAAGGCATAAACCTCACCATCAGCTACTGGATACAACTGCTCCGTTTTCGCAGCAAAAGAAACGGAAGGAAAAGAAAAGCACACGGTCAGGACCAACAGACAGACCGCCAAGAAGTTCAGCCCGAATCTCATAATCCCCCTCCTCACTCTTCCAGTGTAAATTTTCTTTTCGCCATCCCAACCCGGACACGGTCTCGAATCCGCAATCAGTTCCAAAAATCCACTTCTTCCAAAATACAGCACTATCAATGTCAGGGTATCGGCACTGGCCTTACCCTCTCGCTTTCATATCATATAGTGAGTGTGTGGGTATTTTCAACAAAAAATCGTACTCTGGAAGAGAATGGGAACTGGTTTTAAACTACCATTTATTGTATGACCTTGAATCGCATATTTCCGCCTGCCGGCCATGTCCCTGCGAATGCGAAGCGGATCGCAAACGCGGTGAAACCGGAGTATGCGGCGCGGCGGCGATTACCCGGAACAGGCCCGTAAGGCCCTCCTGGAAATGCACCGCCAGGTCGGGGTACTGAAAACAAACAAACGGGGAATCGCCGTATCCGGGCTGTTGATCCGCCACCTGGTGCTGCCCGGGGGGCTGGCCGGCACCACCGATTTTGTCCGCTTTGTAGTTGAAAAGCCGGGCCCGGACAGCTTCGTCAACATCATGAGTCAGTATCGTCCCTGCTACTTGGCCCGGAAATACCCGGAGATCAACCGCGGGATCACCAAACGGGAATTCGATGAAGCCATGAGGGCGGCCCGGGATGCCGGGCTCCGCAATTCCCTATGATCCTGGAAATTTTGGAATGTGCTATGATCGGATCCGGATTAGAATAACCGGATTGGAGTTCCAGGAGAATTAAACATGAACACAGCACGGCGAATACAGACCTGCCTGTTTTGCCTTCTTTTTCTGACAACCATGGCAAGCATTCACGCGGAATCCGGATCTCCGGAGGGGTATTGGAAAACCATTGACGACGAGACCGGAGAAGTCAAATCCATCGTCAAGGTATGGATTGATGAAACGGCAATGTTGAGGGGCCGGATTCTGAAAATCTTCCCCAAGCCGGGAGAGGATCCCGATCCGGTCTGTGACAAGTGCAAGGGAAAGTTGAAAGACAAAAAGATTATCGGCATGGTGTTCATGTGGGGATTTGAAAAGAAAGGCGACCATTGGGTGGACGGCAAGATCGTGGACCCGGAGAACGGCAAACAATACCATTGCCGGGTCCATACCGAAAACGGCGGCAGCGAGTTGAAAGTGTACGGCTATATCAAATTCATTGTCAAGATCGGCCGTACCCAGACCTGGATCCGAACGGACCACACCGCCACGAGCGGGTAGTGTTCCAGCTTCAGCGGCAGGTCAGTCTTTGTTTGTTTTCTTTTTTCCCGGGGGAGTGCGATGGGGGCCGAAGTACTTTTCACTACGGTAGCGCAGCCACACCCGCAGCACCTGCGGCACCTTTTCCCGCTGCTCCCGGCTCAGACTTTCATACAACTCCATGGCCTTTTCGCGATGAATGCGGCAGGCGGAGTTGTTGTGAGCATCCCAGTACGACCGCGCCAGGCGAATCAGGCGATTGGTTTCCTTCACCGGATCAACGGATTTCCGCGCACTCATTCGTGGATTATAATCCATAAGCAGGAAAATGGGGCGGATCGTTTCCTTTCGGCCGGCAACCTAATCGTCCGAATCTGTTTTGCGCACCCAGGTCCCGTCGGATTTCTGAATCCAGTGGCCGGCCGGCTCGTTTCTGGCGATCTGAACGGCGCGCCGTTTGCCGACTACCTGCACGCTCACGTTGATTTCTTCCGCCACCATCTGGTATACCAGCCGCCGGTCCACATTTTCCTGGCTGACCGCATCCTTTTGCTTATCGGTCTGGTCGCTGGAACGAAATTCAAGATATCCCAGGTTGTTTTCGCCGATCAGGCCCTGATCTTTCATCTGCGTCAGAAGAGGCAGTCTTTCCGCCATGCGCTTCTTGATGGCGGCCCGGTCCGCCGCCATCGCGGATACACCGAATGCCAACAACACTATCCATACTCCAAACCATTTATGCTTCATCTTTATCCCCTCCATTCGGATCACCTGGTTTCGCTTCTTTTTCATACTGCTTCGCGTCCAGGTCGCCAAAGAATTCATCCAGCGCTCTGTCGATCTTGACCCGGATTTCCACCGTGACGTGTACCGGCTGAATCGTCATCTCATGCTTCATGCGAATACACGAAACCCCTCCGGTAAGGATCCATATCAACGCAAATACCGCCCATATCCGCCTCATAACACCTCCTATTTTTTCGACTGCAGCCCCGACTCCCTGAGCAGGGCGTTTACATCAATGTCCACAAATTTCAGTTCCAAAAGCAACCCCTTTAAATCCACCAATCGCTCACCGGAAGGATCGCGAACGAAATCCCGCCTAGCGGGATCAAACTTCAACGGGAGTTTCCGCCGCGGTTTTCCGGACAATTGAACCACCATATTCAAATGATCTCGCGAATCCTCGATATTCACCTTGGCCCACTCGTATGAGAAATCGCGAATGGACTCTTCCGCCAGCAGGATACCGCCTGTCATATCCGCCGCGTCCACAACACGTATAATTCCCGTATCACCCGGGCTCGTAGCCAGGTGCGCTTCCTTGAAATGGATTCCATCCGAACCGATGCGGACCGGTAACACGCCGCTGATGGTTCCTTCCCCGGTGGCATTGCTTTTTCCGGTAATCATGTTGAGCAGGTCGGCCAACTGCAGGCGATCACAAATGAAATCGATTTCCATGCCCGTATCCTGCGATGGGAATCGAAACGCCGTTGTGGTTACCCGACCTCCGCTAAAGGCAAAATCCAACCGTTCCATTAACCCGGATGTCAAGCCATCAAGCTGAACCTGCACACGTCCGTCCATAATCTTCGCGGGTCCAAGAGAAAGCGATTGAAAACGCAAAACCTGGGAAGGTAATGTTCGCAACTCATGCAAACGATCAAAACGAATGGTTCCGGATAAACCGGAGACGTTCAGTCTCGCCTGCTTAGAGGTCAAATTGACATCTGTCAGGGTGATTTCCGCCATTGAGGACAGGCCGGAATCCGGCAACATATTGATCTTTCCCAGCAAGCCGATGCCGCCGCCACCCCTGAAACCGGTCATGGCGGGAAGGATGTTTCCCAAATCAGAACCGGCGCCAAGATCGGTTGCTGGTATCTCGAAATCGATGTGAAACAGATTGTCCGTGGCACCGGAATCCGCCCCGGCATTGAACCGCATTTTCAGACGCCCATCCGACAAATCCGCGGATCCGCCGGCGATGGCTGTACGCCCGGAAACAAACACATCGGACTGAATTTTTTGCAATTTGATGCCTGAAAAATCCACTTGCTCAATAGTCAGCGGCAAGGCGGCAATTTGTCCCTCGCTGGTGTAAGGCACGCTCCCGGAAATTCCACTGACCCGGATTCCGGTTTCGTTATGCGCGAATTCTCCCTTTTCCAGTTGAATCACGCCCCGGTAAGTCAACTTCGGCCCCGGGGAAATCCGCCCATCCACACCCATTCGGGGAAATCGAAGCAACCATTGATCAGACGCCGCCTGGAAATTATCAGCCTGGATACGGACACGTGCGGTCCCCTTTTCTCCCACCCCGGATGCATTCAACTTGGCATGAATC
>OMKS01001402.1_pt1 | contig 21403 bp, 18 predicted proteins | sample 1674721 | NCBI WGS metagenome assembly OMKS01 (sample SAMN06264996, study PRJEB25208) | sediment metagenome | isolation source: hot spring sediment | place: USA: California | collected 2014-09-02
ACGGCGACCACCGAGATCTACACTATCCTCTTCGTCGGCAGCGTCAGATGTGTATAAGAGACAGGTCGTAAGTTGCCGTTTGCGAACCTCAGGATTTGAATAATCAGGTAGCAACATAGGCCCAATCTTATCTTTTATTTGGGCTTGCTTTATTTCTTTATTAAATTTTTTAACATGATCCAGGGAAAGTTTTCCTGTTCCGCTGACCCCCTTTGCATGTTCGGCAGCGTTGACGCCGGCGATTCTACCGAAAACAGTGACGTCCAACAGAGAATTTCCCATTAATCGATTTTCACCATGGACACCGCCGAGCACTTCACCAGCAACGTATAATCCGGGCACTTTGGTTTCACATTTACTGTTGGCTTCCAGTCCCCCATTTTGATAGTGCAAGGTCGGATAAATGAGCATTGGTTCTTTGGTAATATCAATGCCGTAGCGTTTGAACAAAATATATTTGCCCGGAAATTCCTTGCGTACTGTGCCTTCTCCACTGAGACTGTCAATCATCGGTGAATCCAGCCAGACACCAAACTTGCCGGTTGGAGTGGGAACGCCATTTCCCCTTTCGGCGGAACACTCGCGAATAATGGCTGAAGCTTCCACATCGCGGGGTTCGCGTTCAAAAACAAATTGTTCACCATGGATATTGACAATGTTGGCGCCGGCGCCGCGAACTTTTTCTGTGATGAGCAATCCTTCAGCCTGCTCCGGGAAAACAGCTCCGGTGGGATGGTATTGGACCGTATGCAAAAAGTTAACCGGCACTCCGGCGCGATAGGCAATCACCAGTCCGTCTCCGGTGGCGCCGTAATGGTTGGTGGTCATAAAAGACTGAATGTGCAGCCGACCGGTTCCGCCGGTTGCGATTACCACCGATTTCGCTTTAACTACAAAGTATTCCTCGGTTTCCATGTTGTAAAGCACGGCTCCGGCGCACTCTCCTTTATCATTTAAAATCAGATCGACTGCTGGTGCAAATTCCAGCACCGTAATATCACCGGGATAATTGTTCACCTCATCTCTGATGGTGCGCATAATTTCTGCGCCGGTAATGTCTCCGGCGTAGTGCATGCGCTTGCGTGAAGTTCCGCCGCCGTGCATGGTTTTCATTTTGCCATCGGGATATTTGCTGAAAATCATTCCCAGGCTTTCCAACCATTTTAAGACTTTCGGCGCCTCGGTAACCAGCGTATAAACCAGTTCCGGATCATTTACAAAATGGCCGCCGCCCATAACATCAAGATAATGATTATAGGGAGAATCCTTCCATATTTTATCCGCCCCCTGGATTCCTCCCTCAGCCATCATGGTGTTGGCGTCACCATTACGCAATTTAGTGGCGATAATGACTTTTGCGCCATTTTCCCTGGCAAGCAGTGCGGCTGAATTCCCGGCGCCGCCGCCGCCGATTACCAGCACGTCAGTCTCCATAGCAATGGTATTCAGATCCATTTTATCCGGATCGATCCGGCTTTTGGTTTCCAAAATATCGACATACTCAGCAGTGATTTTGTATCCTTTGTTAGGCCCGACCTTTATTTTTCGCTGAGTGCCCTCGATAAAATCGGGGTGAAATTTTCTCAGTATTTCCTGTCTTTCCGCAACCGGAATCCCGGGGAACTCTTCTCCGCGTTTTTTCTTTTCAACACGAGCCGGGCGAGTTTCTTCAACTTTTTTTATCAGATTTTGTAATTCTGGTGTATATGGCATTCTGACACCTCACCTTTTATAGATAATTATTATTTCTGTTGAAAGGATTTAACTTGTTGATTACAGGTGACTTTTATCTTCGGGTTCCCACATTTCATCAGCATTGTCCGGTTCTAGCTGACGTTTTGTGTAAAGGTCCATTAATTGACTTTTATCAGCTTTCATTAATTCTTTTAACATTGATTCATAGCGCCCTTGTTCAACCTGTTTGACTCGCTCTGCAAGATGATCAGCCTGGGGCAAAATATGTCTGCCGTACAATCGTCGGGCGAGAATTGCAATATTATATTGAACCTCTTCGGCCGGGCAACGGGCAGCGCACAAGCCGCACATCACACAATCAAACGATAATTCAGCCGCCTGTTGAATATTACCCGACATTGCCGCTGCGACATAGTCCATGACTTTTATATCCATTGGACAGGATAATGTGCAGTTATTACACCCCATACATTTGAATATCTCAGGATAATATTTTACAATCGTCTCAGCGGTCGGTTCTAATTCCTCAATATTATAGACTGCTTTATTTGCAGGGAAAAAGGGAATTTGGGTGATATACATATTCGGCTCAACTACAGTTTGGCATGCCAGGCCATAATACAATTTATAATCGTTTGCAAAACGGTAAACAGTGCCACACGCGCCACAAATGCCGCCGCGACAGCCACACCCTCTGATAAGTTGAAAACCAGCATATTCGGTGGCTTTCTGAATCGTGAGTGTATCAGGCACATCATAGCGCTTTCCCATCAGGAAAATTGGGATTAAATTGGCTTTAGGTTCATTTATTTTTTCTTGTTTAGCTTGTGTTTTACTCATTGAGTGACCTCCTGTTCAGGATATCATCGATTTCGATTCAACCATTAATTTACCAGGTAACAAAAATGCCGATAATTACGCCCAAAATTAACGCAACAATGACCATAAAATAGTTATCCATCAACTTCAATTTCTTCGATTGGGGTATCACTTCCACTACCCGCTCTTCCACGATATAATCTTTAATCCCGGTGTCCACCTGAGGACAGGATAGCACACAGGCGAAACACTGTTCACAGTCATCAGCCACCAGTGCTTCGAGTGCAAACGAAGTTCGTTGTACTGTCCGAGCGCGGCGGTCGGGTTCTCTTCGCAGCACAGGACAAGAATCGACACAATTTCCGCAAGCAATGCACGCCCTGTCTCCATCAATCATTTCACCGCCGGGGAGATAGAGTCGATGATAGGGTTCGATCCCATTCGACAATAAGCGGCAGCGGGCAACCGGCGCTTCTTTGATATCTAAAATCGAATTGAGCACATTTATTGTTTGCGGGCTTAAATTTTCTTCCTTTTTGGTAATGTACGCCACAGTTTTCTCCTTAACCAAATTTAAGCTAATGTTGATGTTAGCTCAAGCTACTAAATTTTATCGCTGAACCAAATTAAAATATTTATTTTCATCATATAAGGGATGACATTTGACACAATTTTCCTGACCCTTGCCACCTTCGCAATCTGCAAGAAAAATTTCAAACTTACCATGAAGTTTTCCGTGATGGCATTTAAAGCAAACTTCTTTTGCCGGAAAAGTCATGTCTTCTCCCGGATGAGAGTTAGGACGCGCCTGTTCGTGGCAACCGTTGCAATCGATCGGATTGCGGGCTGTATAATTTACCGTTTTGTCAATATAGGGTTTGCCAAATTCGTCCAATTTTGTCTGAATGTGGCAAATCTCACAATTACCCAGCCGGATTTTTTCCAGCAATTCAAATTCTTCACTTTCTTCTGCCGTCAACTGGTCCGCCAATCGCAATGCTTTCCAGCGCGCTTCGTCTTCAGGTTGAAATGTGCTGAATCGATAATGAGTTTGATGATCGAATCGCAATCCCAGGTGTTGTACCTGGAAAGGTAAGTTGGGTTCATCGACTTCTTCCAATTCCAGAATTTGAGGATGGCACGCCAAACATTTTTCAGTAGGATATGTATCCTTTGAAGATACCCGGTCCAACATCTCAAGATTTGCCAGGCGCTGGGAAAATTTCGGCGTTTTTCGAATACTTCTAACTGCTTGAATTTCAAGCGCCTTATCAGTATGGCATGACAAACAGGAAGCGCCACCCTTTTCGACCTCTGCATGGGCTGGTATTCTCAAATCGATTGAATAAAATTTTCCTCGATTTTGATGGCATTTCTGACAGAAAGAAGAAGTCTGGTTAACCATGACCATAGCGGCAAATCCAAATATTCCTCCGACTGCCCCCAATATCAGAATGATCGGAATGTGATATTTAATTACAAAAGTTTTTATCGTTTGAAATAGTTGTTTTCGATCAATTTTCATCGGTAAATACCACTCCTCATCTGGGTTAATCACTGGAATGACAAAATCGGTTTAAGCTTTATAAAGCCTGACTTTGGTATCATTCCATCCCTGGCCCTTTCCGGATTTATCGATTGCAACCGGAATAATGAAATACGGATGGGTACCGTTGCCCTGCTTTTCCCACCAGAGGAAATTTGTGTCCGGATCTTCGCTCTTGAATCGCTTTGATCGGGCAACGTTACCGTATTCCCAATGTCCCAATCCTTCGGAAATGGCGACAACCTGAGGCTGAATGCCCTCGGTCAAATGCGCCTTTAAGATCATTTTTCCGATCTTTGATTCCAAAATTACATAATCGCCGGTTTTAATTTTCAGCCGGCGCCCGGTTTTGGTATTTATAATCGCAGCATTTGTGTGGTGAATTTCAGCCAACCACTTTAGATTTGCCAAATCATTTCGCATGACGTTGACTTTATATGGCAGCAAAATGAGCTCATCCTTTTGAAGCTGAATGTGCTCCTGAATCGGTCGATAAGCAGCGAGACCTCGTTTTTCCGCCGAAGAGCCAGCAAGCTCAAATCGACCCGATTTGGTTTGAAAGCCACCATTTTTGTAGCTCTCATAGACCGGATCAGCTTCACGATCGTACCAAATGCCCTGCTTAATCAGCCCCTCATCGTCAGGAACAAAATCCAGACGATTGATCACGGAATGAAAATAGGCTTCGCTGATTTCCCAATTTAGCCTATTTCGCATGGCGCCGCCCAACCGATGCGCCAGTTGCAAACAAACATCGCCCAGTGCTCGGGCTTCGCCTTGCGGCTGGATAACCGGCTGTGCCAGCGCCACAAAAGGTCTCATTTCGTATGATGGACTGGAATCCAAATCCCAGCTTTCAACAAAGGTAGCCGCTGGCAAAACCAAATCTGCCAATGCCGCAGTTTCGCTCATTACCGTATCCATGACCACGATATACGGCATTTGTTGTTCATTTTTAAACACAGCGCGCGTCAATTCACAATTCGGGTATTCGTAAACCGGATTGTTTTTGTAAGCAAAATAGAAATCCACCCGTTGTTGATTTTTTGACACAGTTTCAAAAAATTCAAAATCAGTCATTGTTGAATTGCTCAACTCCAGTGGTGCAAAATCCGGTATTGGAAAGCTTCTTGGCAGACAAATCCCGCCTCGGCGATCGATATTTCCCACCACAATATTGAGTAACATAACGGCGCGTTCATTTTCAAAACCATTAATGTGATTGGTGAGACCGCCGCCGGTTAATGTCACGCCGGGCTGTTTTCTGGCAAACTCCAAAGCAATTCTTTCAATTTTCGAGGCGTCAAGCAAACTTTGTTCAGCCGCTTTTTCAACAGTGAATTGAGCCAGATAAGACTTCAATTGATTGACCGTAACATCGGTCCAGCGATTAATAAATTGTTCATCGAATAGCTGATTCTGTACAATGACATTCGCCATTGCCAGCGCCACAATAGCGTCGGTTCCTGGTTTTATAGGTAGCCATTCGTCGCTGCTGCCGGCGGTATTGGATAAACGGGGATCAACTGTGACCAGTTTCGCTCGTTTGTTGAGCCTGGCTTGAATTAATCGCTGATTAAATTGAACAAAATCGGGATGAGTTTCGAACGGATTCCCACCGAAAATCAGAAAATATTGACTGTTGGCAGCGTCAGCGATCCCTCTGTCAACCCCCCACATCCGCTGGTTAGCAGATTGACGATTAAAGTCCTGATAGCTACCGCCGGTTAACAGGGTTGGTTTGCCGAATGCCTGTAGAAACCTTTTGGTTAATCCTCTCAGGCGGTGAGGATCAGCCTGAAATACAAATTGGTTTTCATTCTTTGAATTTTTAATTTGCTGTAACCTTCGAGACATCTCGGCCAATGCCTGTTCCCATGAAATCGGCTGCCATTTGTGCTCTCCCCGCTTACCGATTCTTTTGAGCGGATGCAGAATGCGATCTGTATCATAAACCTGATTAACTCCGGCAATGCCTCTGGCGCAAATTTTCCCCTGATTATTAAGATGATTCGGATTCCCCTGAATGGCGACAATGTCTTCATATCGTAAAAACCCTATCACACCGCAACGCGCCGGACACAAATCACAAATTGTATGAATACCTTTACGAAATTTGCTGTTAAATATAGCAACGTTTCTGCCGTGAACATCGATAGGGATAATACCTGCGAAAGCAGCCGGCACAGAAAACGCCGCGGTTCCGATACCTGATATTCTTAAAAATTCACGACGACTAAATTTCTTCATGATTTTCCCTGATATTGATTAAACAATGGGCAGCACCTGACCACCGTAAACGACAACAAATCGCATGAATAGAATGCCGATAACCACCAGCACCGAAGCGATTGTGATCGTGGTAATCGACCGGAATTTCGGTGTCAATACCAAAACCATAGGAACGACTTTGCCCAATAGATTCTCAATGCCTAAAAACAGTGGACTCAACTCTCCATGCAGTAGAAGATGCGTCATCTCTTTGGCTTCGGCATGTGCAATGGACAGCACCGAAATATCACAAAATACCAACGCCAAATCAAAAACGATCATCCAACCCAACATCGTGGCAAGTGTATAAATAAGTTCTGTGTTGATTTTCTTTTCCCGGGTAAAAAACCGATCACGAATCAATAAAATGATGATCATCATTCCCAATCCGGAAACGATCGCTGAAACCAGAAACAGAAACGGCATCAATGCGGTATTCCAAAACGCCCTCGCTTTACCAAACGCCAGAATAAATCCGGTGTAACCGTGCACTGTGATCGCCAGTGGGATCCCGATCATCCCGAAAATTTTGGTGCGCTTCATATCCCCTTTAAACATAAAATAGCCGTAGATTAAACAATTGATCGGATACATCATCAATAAAAATGCGCCATAGGTCATGGGGGAGCTGAAATTTAAATAGGTGAAATGGTTCCAGACAGACCGAATAGGCCAGCCTACCTGTAAAAGGAGCATGATCGGTGCAATGAACAGCAGAAGAGTTGCCATTACCACGCCCACCTTTCCGGCGGGCTTAAATTTTTCCAGACCGAAACCATACGCCAATGTTGAAATCACAAAAGAGCCGGCGCTCATTCCGGTAAAATAAAAATAGAGCGCAATTAACCAGCGGAAGGTTACCTGATGATGGACGTCATAAACCAGCTCGATCATAAAACATCGACCTTTCGTTTTTTTTCAATAGCATCGTTATCCAAATTAATGTAAAAAACATGAGGTTCCGTACCAATCTCGGGTTTAATTACCTGTACCGGATGTTTCGCCAACAATTTTGATACATCACTCTTCGGATCATTCATATCGCCAAAAATGCGCGCTTCAGCGGGACAGGCTTCGACACAAGCCGGGAGCAAACCGACTTTGACGCGGTGCAGGCACCAGTTGCATTTTTCAACAAACTTCTTGATCGGATGAACGTAGCGAACCTCATAGGGACAGGCTGCCATACAATAGCGGCAGGCAACGCAACGGTGGGGGTCGGTGCTGATAATTCCATTTTCCTCGATGCGATTGGCGTTAACCGGGCACACTGTTACACAGATGGGGTCTTCACAATTGTTGCATAACAGCGGCAAAAATGACCGGCTCACATTGGGGAACTCACCCTTTTGAATGACCTTCACCCACGACATCCAGACGCCAAGATGAACGCTATTCTCGCTTTTACAGGCAACCGAACAGCTATTGCAACCGATACACCTTCTTAAATCTATGACAAATGCGTAACGCGTTTTAGCCAAAACCAGACCTCCTCCAAACTAAATCACTAACCTTGCGACAGTGCGTGTTGTCGCTGCTTCTGCCGAATCAATTCAGCATTCGCCGCGGCGGCAATGCTCGGTCCCGAAACACCGACCGGACATTTACCGGCGCAGCGGGAACACGCCACACAATATTTTGACAAATATTTGACCTTCTCGTAATCGCCGAGTCTCGCCGCCAGGATCATCGTCATGGGATAGGGTTCTTCATCAACAATTTTCACCGGACATACGCCGACGCAGGTTTGACAATTGTAGCAATTAAGCGCCTGACCGGTATTTTTTACCAAGACCGACTGTAGCGTATAGTCGAACACTAAAATGATACAAAATAGAATTGCCAGAGCGTTAAAAGTAGTAAGGTTAAATTGAAATTGGGCAAAATAATGAATAAATTTTGTAACAGCCGAAAATTGAGGCTTTTCCGGCACACCTTTCCAGAGTGCATTATTCAGCGCTTCAAGATATCCGGCAGTGGCTTCGATTGACCCGTGAACAGTTGCCGGAACAACATCGATGTCGAGCGAGTTTCTTTCCAGTACCTGTTCATTCAGGCCTTCCAGTGCACTGATTGCTTCCTGATGTTGTAATATCTGAATATCCGTGATCATTCCATCGTCGATCGAGGTCTGAACTTTAATCGGACCCCGAAGCCCCATTCCCGTTCCTTGATAAGTCCCATCATAGACCAAATTCAGATTTATCGGCGAATGGTCGATCACATAATTTCTGACGTGATAATAATCTTTAATAAAATAAATCCCTAAAATCAGCCCCAGGCCAAAGACCGGGATTAATAATCCAAAATATGATTTTTTTTCAACAAAGTAGGTTTTAACTGCCGCAATAAACAGCAATAGTCCCAAAATGATGAATAAAACCAACCGACCCCAAGCAAAGGCAAATGCTGTGACAATTAGCAACATTGCCAACCGATAGGGTCTTAAAATTAGGTTTTCCAATTTAAGTATCAATTTCAAACCGAATCTCCTTTGTTAAGAAATTCAGTGACTTCATCAATGAAATCCCGGTTAATGAGTCCGTTTCTAAACGCATTTCGAATGATTCGTTCAGGTATTTTGCCCGTTCGCAGCGCCTTCATTGTTTGCTGTTGCATGGTTCCAAAAATCTGCGCCAGATTCAAATATTGCACGCAAAAACTTTGACAGGAGCCGCACCGAATACACTTTAAACCGCCATTCCGGCAAAAGCGATCATAGTCTGAAACCCGGGCGGCAACCACTAATTCAGCTTGATATTGAATTCCCACCGGACATTTATCCTGTGTGCTGTAACACGCCCGACATTCATAGCAATAAATCGTCTGCGGATTTTTATTAACAACGGCTTTGCCTACATCGACAGCCAATACGGTAGCGATACCGAACATGGCGAGACGGTTCAAATTTTTCGTTAAAGCCCGATCATCGACATTAGTAAAAAATTGAAACCGTCGGATTCCGGGCATGACCAAAGGTTGATCTTCTTCCCAACGTGCGCCGATTGGTTTTTTTTCTTGGTTAGTTTTATCTTTATCCATATTCTTCGTTCGTTTTTTCTCTTTCTGAAATAACAGGTTCAATTCAGCAACTTTGATTAGCGAGGCAGCATTAATGCCATCAACAAACCCGCGATAAGTCCGCCGGCAGCTCCCTGTAATAGTTCACGAGGGGTTTTCATATCCATCGAATAAGCGATGATCACACCAGATATAGCGCCTGCAAATAAAAAAGAAATTATGGTTAACACAAAAAATCCCTCAAATTAAGTCGTTTTTCTGACAACGGATAATGTTTTCGGAACCATCACACCGATTAGAAAAGCGGCAATTAGCCCACCCACAAAACCTTGTACAATTTCCAAAACCTTTAATTCGTAAACCGCTAAAGATAATACTGCGCCGGCAATGCCGCCGCTGATCAGGAAATAAATCAACTGCAACCGCCAGTTGTATGCCGAATTTTCACCCGCCATTCGACTTACGAATGCCATCATCCCGGCGGACACGCCGATAATGACAGCGGTATAAATGATAATGGTTAATATGTTTTGGGAAAATTCCGGGTTATCCGGTGAGAAAACAGTAAAATTCATAAATTTCATATAAATCGCTGCCAATGGCGCCATGACCGCCATGGCGGTGTAGGTGTAAGCGCCTTTGATGAAACCGGATTCTGCGCGCATCTGACCCTCCCCCATGGTACCGCCTCCTCCAAGTGGTGAAGGACCGCAGGAGGTGGTTGCGTTGATGATATAGGCAGCCATTACGATTGCCAGTTGGGGCCAGGTCACCATATTAAACTTTGCCGGACCAAATAGATATAAGACCGGCACTAAAGCCGCAGTTAAAATTCGAGAACACGACAACGGCAAAATCGTTTGCATTTGTACGAAAATAGCCAGCATTCCCGCCACGCCCAAAATTTGAATAGTTGACAGACTTTTCAAAATAACGCCCAATGCGTCAAATCCACCAGTTGCAGCGAGTACTCCAGCCGCCATGAAACCAGAAGCCATCGCAGTTACCGGCAGCAAAATAATTCCGTTCATTAAATCCTGTATCGAGGCTCGACACAAAATAATAATTAATATTGCACCAGCAACAATCACCGTTTGCACCGGCATTTTGCCAAATGGTTGAAAGATGGCGATCAACAATGACGCCACAAAAATAATCAGTGATAAATATCCTCTGAATGGCGAGCTAACTGCCGAGATTTTTGTTTGCTCTTGCTTCGGTAAATTTTCCGGGCGGTCGCGAAGTGAAACATCATCAGGGTAAAGCTTTTCACTGATTATTTTCAGAAACAACGCTGTCATTGCGGTCCCGATGATCAACGAGAAGGCTTGAGGTGAACGCAGGATACCCTCGCTGGCAGTGGGAAAAAATGCACCCAGAAATCCTTCCCCGATCTGACCGACACCGCCAATAGGTGACGGACCGCATGAGCCCATTGCGTTGCGAGTAAAAGCGCCGATTAAAACCACCAATTGAGTCTTGGTTAAAATTCCCATTCCGCCCTCATAACCAAACGCGAACAGCAGCGGCAACAGAGCTGCGGCAATTATCCGACCACAGGGAAGCGAGGCAATAACAGGTAAATTTATCAAAATTACCAGCGTGCCGGTAAGACCGATCGGAGTTTTTTTAAGTTTGTCGATTATGACTTTCAGTGCATCGAATCCCTGAGTCGCATCGAGCGCGCCAGCAAGAAACAATCCACCCAACAACGCCGTGATTGGATGAAGAATGATGCCGCCAATCATTTCATTGGGCAACAGAATAGCACTATTCAATCCTTCTGAAACGATACGAAAGACAGCGCCGATGATGAGAGACACAATACTGACCAACACCAAAACCGTCTGCACCGGCAGGTTTATCTTTCTGAACAGCGTCAGGACCATTGTCACAACAAAAATCGTCAGTGTAATATAGCCTAAATACTCCACCGTCTCCCCTATGGTTTGAGTTTATCTGATGTGCGAACAGGCGCGCTTTTGATTGGTTTTCAATTTTAGCCGGAATGGCAGGTTGACAATATATTTGTTCTTTGATAGCGACAAATATACGACATCACCAAGATGAAAATTTCCCATGCACAAGGTGCAACTCATGGCTTCAGCATCCACGATTTGACCGTTTTTTAACTCTACTTTCAGCGTGCTGCTCATCATGGTTTCAATTCCCAGCATTGGGGAATTAAACGCTATAATTGTACCCTCAATAAAATTTTTCGCCCGGTAAATTTCAATAAAAATAAAAAAAATGACCAGCCCGATAAAAGTATAAAAAACAATTAAATCATGCATAGGCTATGCTTTCCAGGAAGTCACTAAAACTTGCTTTTGTTCCGCATCGACAATAAATAACTGATCGTGCGAATCGATTTTAATTGTGGTCGGTTTTTTTAATCCATTGGTCATTGCTCCGAGAAAAACACCAGCCGGCGTAAATTTCTGAACTCTGGCATTGAGTGAATCACACACATAAATATTCGAACGAGAATCAAGAGCTATTCCTTCTGGTAAATTAAATTGACCGTCTGCCGAACCGATTTCCCCGAATTTAAACAAGAACTGTCCCCGTCGGTCGAGCACTTTTATCTGACCATGTTTGCTATCGACGACATAAATTTTTCCATCGTGTGCTATGGTCAAATCTGTCGGCAGTCTGAATTTGTACTCAATGCTGCCAGAGCTCAAATCATGTGGATCATCGCCGAGATCACCATATTTATCAAGCAGGCGTAACGTCTCTTTTTCAAAAACAGAGATAAAATGATTTCGAGTATTACAGACGTAAATCCGATCAGCTACAAAGATTCCTTTGGGACTGTAAAACGCATCCGGATAGCCGCCAATGGTTCCGATGGCATGCAAAAAATTTCCTTGCAAATCAAACATCGCCAGCCGGCCATTATTAGAATCCATTACATAAATAATTTCATCGTCAACAAAAATGCCCTGCGGATAATTCAGCTTTTCTCCACCGCTTCCGGCTGAACCGAACTGGTTGACCAACTTTCCGGTTCGGTTGAATACTTTAATGCAATAACCCGCAGCATCGGTCACATAAATAAGCTTCTTCGGTCCCAGGGCGATGCCATAAGGTTCGTTAAAACCAAAAATGGAACTTTCGATTAAAGAATCGGTTTGGCTGAAAATTAAATTTGGAAAGGTTAAGCTGAAAATGGATGCAGAAGTCAGGACAGTGCTGTGTTTTAAGAATTGACGTCTTGAGATATTTCCGTTTCGAGTCACTTGGCGTTCTTCCATAAAATGAGGTTATTTTATGATAAGCGGATGATAGAGATCTGGTTATAAAACCTTATGCTGCTTATGCCTCCCTTGCATAATATTTTTTGTATGGACTGATAGTACACAAAAACCAGACTCAAATTAGAACTATCGTCTTTCAGACAAGACAGTAATATAATTTAACATTTTAAAAAAGTCAAGAGAAAAAACCATCAATTTCAATTTTTATTAAAAAAAATTGTACCGGATAACATACTGAAACAAAAAATCAGATCAGCATGAGATAAAAAACTCCGATTATTCGCTATCGAACGACAAGATTGAACTAACCGGATAGCCGGTTAATCGGGAGCGGCCGTTCAGGAATGTTAATTCAATTAAAAATCCGATACCTGCGACCACGCCACCCAGCTTCTCAACCAGCCGAGTGCAAGCCTGAACCGTGCCACCGGTCGCCATCAGATCGTCAATGATCAGGATACGGTCGCCAGTTTGAATGGCATCCTGGTGCATTTCCACCTTATCGGTACCGTATTCCAGATCATATTCTTCACTGATTGTCTTTGCTGGCAATTTTCCCGGCTTTCGCACTGGAATGAAGCTTTTTTTCCATTTATAAGCTAACGCGGCAGCGAAAATAAATCCTCTGGCTTCAATCCCAACAATTTTATCAATTTTATCCGCCTCAAATTGAGCAGCCAACGCATCAACGGCTTGATGAAATACTTCCCCATGCCCGATCAGTGTTGTGATATCTTTGAAACCGATTCCGGGTTTGGGGAAATCAGGGACGTTTCTGATGTAATCTTTCAGTGTCTTCATGGAGCATCTCCTCATGACTTTTGCCAATAATAGCCCAGGTTGCGTTCTAATCGAAAAATCGAATCAAAATTGAATCTGAAAACTGCTGTACTGTCCGCTAAATTCCTTCCATTTTATTTTAACATCGACTACGTTAGAAAACCGATTTCCCACTTTCATTTTTTCGATCAGTTCTTCGATCAAACCGCGCTCGCCTTCAACCATAACTTCGACATCACCGGAGAATAAATTTTTGACATAACCGGTTAATCCAAGATTTCTGGCGTGTTTATCGACAAACCAGCGGAAACCGACTCCCTGCACCATGCCCTTGACAATTATATGCGCAGCGACTTTCATTGATTCCCTCATTAGTTGATTTACAAACTAATTTTTATCAATCTTGTCCCATTAAAGCTGACAACTATTAAAACCAATTTTAATGTACCATCGACTGTTTGAAATGAGCTGGAACTATCATGGCTGCAATCGGCTGATGGTTCTGGGAAAGGGGATGGTCTCCCGGATGTGTTTCAATCCGCAAATCCAGCTTACTGCGCGTTCGATTCCCATGCCAAATCCGGCATGGGGAACAGATCCATATTTTCTCAGGTCTAAGTACCAGTCAAACGCTTCCATCGGCAAATTGTGTTGTTGAATCTTTTTTATCAGCGTATCGAAATCATCTTCACGCTGACCACCGCCGATCACTTCGCCATAGCCTTCAGGAGCCAGCACATCAACGCATAGCGCTTTTGACGGATCGTTCGGGTCATTTTTCATATAGAATGCCTTGACCGCCGCCGGATAGCGGTGGATCATCACTGGTCTGTCAAATTGATCCGAAATAAAGGTTTCATCCGGGGCTCCGAAATCATTTCCATCTTCAAAATCCAGTCCCCCCTTTTTTAGAATAGCCACTGCTTCATCATAAGAGATCCGTGGGAATGGTCGATGTACTTTTTCCAGGTTACTGGTATCCCTTTGTAATAATTCCAGTTCGCTCTTTTTCTGCTCAATCACTCGTTGAACCACATATTCCAAAAACTCTTCTGCGATCTCCATATCCCCTTCAAGATCACAAAAGGCAATTTCCGGTTCAATCATCCAGAATTCAGTCAGATGACGCCGGGTTTTGGATTTTTCTGCCCGGAAAGTGGGTCCGAAACAATACACTTTGCCAAATGCCATGGCTCCCGCTTCCATATAAAGTTGACCGCTCTGTGTCAGATAAGCTTTGCTGCCAAAATAGTCGGTTTCAAATAAGGTGCTGGTTCCCTCGCAAGCCGCGGGTGTAAATATCGGTGCATCCACCAGAACATATCCGTTTGAATCGAAATAATCCCGACAGGCTTTAATGATCTCATGTCGGACCCGCAAAACCGCATGTTGTTTCGATGAACGCAGCCAAAGATGTCGGTGATCCATCAAAAATGTCGTACCGTGCTCCTTGGGGGTGATCGGATATTCATCCGCAATATGAGTAAATTCAATCTTGTTGACATGTAACTCATAGCCGCCCGGCGCCCGTTTATCCTCAATGGCAGTCCCTGTTACTCGCAGCGAGGATTCCTGCGGCAATTCTTTGCACTTTTCAAACGTTTCATTATCAACATCATTTATGCCAACTACAGCCTGTATTATCCCGGTACCATCTCTCAGCATTAAAAAGTGAATTTTTCCGCTAGACCGGCGGTTGTAAACCCATCCCGAAATTGTTAGCTGTTGATCTTTATACTTAGCTATGTCCTCAATGTACGATTCATTTTTCATTTTTCACCTCAGGCTTTAGATTTCATTACCTCAGCTCAACTAACCCCATCGCTCTTGCTTGGGTCCGCGCTGCATCAATTCGTAAAGTGCATCCACTGGTCTTTTGTTTTCGAATAATACCTGGTACACTTGTTCTGTTATTGGCATTTCAACTCTATATTTTTGACTCAACTCAAAAGCCGATTGAGTGGTTTTGACCCCTTCAGCGACCATTACCATTTCATTCAAAATATCATCGAGTGGGCGTCCTTTTCCAATTTGTTCGCCGACATATCGATTTCGACTGTGTTTGCTCATACAGGTCACAATTAAGTCGCCCATACCGGAAAGACCGGCAAATGTTATCGGCTGTGCCCCCATTGCAGTTCCTAACCGAACAATTTCAACCAATCCGCGCGGCTGAAGCGCTGCTTTGGTATTATCACCAAAACCTGCACCGTCGCAAATGCCAGCAGCCAGCGCGATGATATTTTTCAAGGCGCCACCCAGTTCTACACCGACAATGTCCTGATTGGTATAAACGCGAAAGAATTCGTTCATAAATATTTTTTGTATCAATTCTGCTCGCTCAATATTGACGCTCGCGGCAACGATGGCCGTGGGAATTTTACGGCTGACTTCCTCTGCATGACTTGGACCGGATAGCGTAACGATGTGTTCTGTGCTTAATTGCGAAATGGAAGCGTTCAATACCTCAGACATTCTCATTAAACTCTGGTTTTCGATCCCTTTTGCCACATTAACAATGACGATCTCAGAATTTAGTGAGATATCGTTCAACTTTTCGGCAACCGATCGCACAACGTGGGACGGAACTGCGACAATTAAAACCTCTTTGCCCTGACAGGCCGCTTCAAGATTATTTTCCACCAAAATCGTATTGGGCAAGCTTATGTCGGGTAAAAATTCACCGGCGTCGCGATCCCGGCTGAGCTTTTTAGCGGCTTCAGTCCGGTACTCCCAAATTGCAACCCGATGCTGGTTGTAATCCAGAACCAACGCCAACGCCATGCCCCAGCTTCCCGCGCCGAGCACCCCGATTTGATAGGTGGATTTTTCTTTCATTAACATACTTCACCAATAATAAAAGGTTTTTCTTGTAATGAAGTCAAGATTGTGATGGTTTCCTGGACTTGCTTTTGATCGACAATAAAAACAAATCCCACTCCAAGGTTAAATGTCCGGCGCATTTCTTCATCATCAACATTGCCCAACTGTTGAATTAATTTAAAAATCAGCGGCGGATCCCAGTTATTCCAATCGATATTCAGTGACAAGCCCTCGGGAAGCAAGCGGCTGCTGTTGCCTACAATACCACCGCCCGTAATGTGCGACATCCCGTGCAAAAATGGTAAATCTTTCATTGCCAAAATGGAATTCCGATAGCAGCTATGCACTTTCAGTAATTCCTCACCAATCGGGCAACTCAGCCCGTCTATGTGTTGATCGATGTGAAACGCAGCGATTTCAAATAAAACTTTTCTCGCTAACGAATAACCGTTAGTGTGCAATCCGCTGGAAGGTAACCCGATCAGCACATCTCCACGCCCGATTCGGGAACCATCAATAATACGCTCTCGCTCAACAACACCGACAATCGTACCAGAAATATCGTACTCATTCTGTTGATAAAAATCAGGCATTTCCGCTGTTTCGCCGCCGATCAAAGCGCAATTGGCGTTACGGCACCCGCGAGCCATACCTTCGACAAGTTTCACCACAATATGCTGATCCAATTTTCCAACAGCAATATAATCGAGAAAAAACAGCGGTTCAGCTCCGGAAGTCATAATATCATTGACGCAATGGTTAACCAGATCTTCACCAACCGTGTCGTGTTTGCCAGTCATAAATGCGATTTTCAATTTTGTCCCCACACCGTCCACGCTGGAAACTAAAATTGGCTGGTGATAGTTGCTAAAATCGATTTGGTAAAACGAGCCGAATAAACCAATATCACGAATGACATTCTCATTAAAGGTCGTCTTTGCTAATTTTGCAATTTTCTTGACACTTTGATCACCGGCTGTAATGTCAACTCCGGCGTCTTTATAACTTATGCCCATCAATTTAAATCCTCGCTTGCAATTAAATTCTCATATTGTTTCATGTAAATTCTTCTCAATCTGGTTAAGAATTCGATGACCAACATGCTTTTATAATCCCGATAGGTCCAGGGGTTAAAATGAAATTTTTTCTGGCGATAGCGTAAATGCACATCTCCGAAGATACCTTTTCCCAAATATAGTCGGTGGTCGAAATTTTTCGTGGTTGCCAAAACCACTTTTGCGGCTGATAAATATCCGGGATCAATATTGACCTTCCGATTTCCCCCATGCTTGAACTGATCTTCAATTTTATTGGTCATCACTTTGATTTCGGGTAACGACTCAGGACGAATCAAATCGCAAAAACCAAGTAGTTGTTTCTTCAATCCCGTGCCCATTTCTTTATCATAATAATGGGTAAAATTGAAAGTAAAAATCGCTGACTGTATTTCAATTTTTCCGAATTGTTCTTCCAATAATAGCTTTATTTTTTCAAAAACTGATTCATCAGAAAATGTAACTGCAATAAAAAGCTTGACATCCACCGGAATATTTATCTCGCCCATGGCGACATCCCCTCGAATAGAGAACGGCAAAAAATAAGTTTTATTTTTTATGATATTTTTAACCTGAATTATTCATAAACATTCATTTAAACTGTTTAATTTAATTAATTACAACACATTAAAAAAATATAAGTTCAAAACTGAATTATTGGCATCCATTCCTTAATATGTGAATAATCCTGGTTATCCCGCTTCCTTTAAAACTATAATGAATAATGCGGGTTAAAACGGAAAAAATTTCTCCAAATTCCTATTGATTTCAGAATGAATATAATAACGATTTCAAAATGAAAGAATTCGTTCGCTGATAATATTAGACTGATAATTTTTAAAAATGATCAATCACCATTAACAGCTATTTTTACATAAGTTAAAACATCTCAGTCAATTTCAATATTTGATAGTTGGTTAATGGCATTTAATTTGCGAAACATTGATTAAAAAAAACCATCCGAAATAGTACGAACCAGGTTATGAAAGATAAAAAATATTCACAAGTTACAAATAAAAAATTCGAAGCGTTCTTAAATAGAATATGTGACAACGCTCTTGAGGCTTCTCATCGGTTTATACTAAAATCATCGGTATTCTATCCATATGATTCAGCAAAGTTATCACTATTTTTTCTATCAAGCGATCAGGGTGAGAAATTGAGTGGGCTTTATACAATAAGTGCCAACGGCCAATCTCAAGACAAGAAAATTCTATCAACCTCTCAATCAGCTAAAAAACGGAAACGGCATGCCGAATCAATGAAAGATCGATTACTCATAAAAAAAATTGCATCAGCATAACGATAGTGATAATTTACAGGTACTGACAAAGATCAAGTTACTATTTTAGTATACCTAGCGCAGTAAACTGCAATACAGGCATGTCATTGCGAGGAGCGAAGCGACGAAGCAATCTCATAAATATTTGATAAGATTGCTTCGCTCCACTCGCAATGACATGCTGACTGAAAACTTTTGTAAAAAAAACAAAGATTTAACTTGTAATACTATAACTTGAAGTTTTTCATTCAATGATGATTTAATCACAAATTTGGAGGCTTCAAAACTAAATTAAATTTCCGAGATTTCGGATAAAAAAATGGGATGTGGATGAGGAAGGTGTGATGAATTACAAAACAAGCTGCTGCAACTTGCTTTTCACCGTTGTTTTGTCAATATTATTTATTTTTTCAAATGTGATCGCGGATGATTTAGTCGTTCAATGGGATCCAAATTCCGAAAGCGATCTTAAAGGTTATAAAATTTATTACGGAACTGAGAGCCGCTCCTATAATCAAATCATTGATGTAGGAGATACCACCAGTTATACGATAATCGATTTAACAACCGGTTTTGAATATTTCTTTGCCGTGACAGCCTACGATACCGCAGGCAACGAAAGCAATTTCTCCGAGGAGGTCAGCTATTTTTTATCCGATCCGGACACATCAGCGCCGACCATTATTTCTGTTAACCTGGTTAACGAGACAACGCTGAGAATAAACTTTAGCGAACGGGTTGAAAGATCCAACGCCGAAAATATTTCAAATTATCACATCAATAATTCCATTCAAATTAGTGCTGCGACGCTTGATAGCAATAACCAAACGGTAACCTTAGCAACTTCTCCCCACCCGGCTGGAACTTACACCCTAACCGTCAACAATATCCAGGATTTGGCAGACCCGCCAAATTCTATTGCAACCAACACTCAGGTTAGTTATACCCAATCAGAACAAACTCAATTTGATATTGCCGAAGTAATGGTGATTGATACTTCACACATCGATGTAGTTTTTACAAAAAAATTGGATATTATTACCGCAGAACAGGCAGAAAATTATTTAATAATCTCCGGAGTTACTGTGCTGGAAGCGCATGTTGAACCGGATGAATTCACAGTTTTGTTGACTACAACAAAGCACATACCAGGTCAATATGCACTGGTTGTCAATAACATCAAAGATCAAGACCCAGTACCCAATACCATTGCAAATAATACCACCTATATTTATCAAGTTCAGGATATGACGCCCCCTTCTATCGCATCTATTCAATGTGTGGATGAAACACGTATCCACATTACATTCTCTGAGCCGGTCGAAAAAATTTCTGCTGAAACAAAGCAAAATTATCAAATTTCTCCGGACATCATAATATCTCAAGCCATACTTAGCGATAACGAGAAAACCGTTCATTTAATCACCAGTCCGCATTACGAAGGACAATTCAGTTTACAAGTGGTTAACATCAGCGACAAAACAAATCCGCCCAATACCATCACCTCTCCGGTCAGTAAAGATTATTATTACATTGATACAATACCACCTTCAATAATTTCTGTGAGCGTTCAGTCTGATACCCATTTGGTAGCGACATTCAGCGAGCCGGTGGAGAGGATATCGGCAGAGACAGCTTCAAATTATCAAATTTTTAATGACATCAGAATTCTTTCCGCGAATTTATCATCCGATAACCGATCTGTTCATCTTATGACAACATCTCACTATGAAGCTCATTTTATCCTGATCGCAGATAATATCCAGGATCTTGCTGCAAACCCAAATGTGATCGATGAAGATAATAATTATTGGATTTATCGTTACATCGACACAATTCCGCCTGAGATTACAAATGTTGAAGCGCTCACTGATACGCTATTAGAAGTAACTTTCACAGAGGAAGTGACCAGATCTTCGGCGGAGGATATTGAAAATTATCAAATTCTTTTTGGCGTTACCATACTCTCAGCTGAGCTCAGAACTGATAATAAAACAGTATGGTTGAAAACAACCCGACATGCCCCACAACAATACGTTTTAATTGCAAATAATATAGAGGATAGAGCTCAAAATCCAAACACCATTGCTGAGAACACAAGTTATTCCTATGTGTTCGTGGACACACAACCACCATTTGTATCAAAAATCGAAGTTTTGGACAGAACCCGGGTCGATATCATTTTCAATGAGCCGGTCAATCAGCCCGGCGCTGAGAATATTTATAATTACTCGATTAACAAAGAGATAGAAGTCGAAAATGCAATTTTAAATGAGAATAAAAAAACAGTTCACCTGACAACCAGTTCTCATACTGAAGGCGAATATCAGATCCTCATAAACAACATTCAGGATCAAGCAGATCCACCAAACCAGATTGAAGAGAACTCAACTTACTCCTATACATTTATTGACACAGATCCGCCTGAAGTTGTTCAGGTAATTGCCTTGGATAGAGATCGTGTTAAAATTCTTTTTTCAGAGGAAATCGAAAGATCATCAGCAGAAAACCCGACAAACTATACAATTATTGATGACATTTCGATCCAGTCTGCTCATCTTGATAGTACTGAAAAAGTTGTATATTTAGTAACATCGGATCATCTTGAAAGATTTTATTTCATATCCATAAATAATATTACCGATAAAGCAGCAACTCCCAATACGATATTGCCAGTAGATAATTATCCTTATCAATATCGAGATACAACACCTCCGTCTGTTGAGAATGTATTCGCGGTGCATTGTGACACAGTAATCATTAACTTCAGTGAACCGGTGGAGCAGGCTTCGGCGGAGAACATCGCCAACTACATCATCTCCGGTGGAATCACCATTAACGGTGCAAC
>OMKS01001403.1_pt1 | contig 21400 bp, 19 predicted proteins | sample 1674721 | NCBI WGS metagenome assembly OMKS01 (sample SAMN06264996, study PRJEB25208) | sediment metagenome | isolation source: hot spring sediment | place: USA: California | collected 2014-09-02
TGTCCAGCTTGTGGAAGAAGTTGAGTATCGAGTCCCAGCTACCCTTGAGGAGATAGCCGGCATAGGTAAGGGCGAAGTTCCACGGAATCGATCCGAGGACCGTGAAGGCGACGAACTTGGGGAAGTTCATCCTCGCCATGCCGGCTGGAAGCGATATGAAAGTTCGGACTATTGGCATTAGCCTCGAGAAGAATATCGCGGGGTCACCGTATCTATTAAACCAGTTTTCCGCCCAGTTCAGATGCTTTTCCCGGATGAGAACATATCGCCCGTATTTCAATATCAGCGCGCGCCCGGCCTTCATGCCGATCCAGTAGGTCAATATCGATCCGATCAGGTTGCCCAAGGTTCCGGCAACCGTGATCCATGCAATGGAAAAATTGGAATTTTCGGATGCCAAGAAGCCAGCGAACGGCATCACTATCTCGCTCGGCACCGGAAGGCAGGCGCTCTCCAGCGCCATGAGGAAGACGATCCCTGGGTACGATAAAGTCTCAATGATGTTTAGGATGAGATCGGTTCCCCATTCTATGATGCTCATCGTCCAGCCATGAATGGACAGGATAAAAAAGCTTTGTCGAAAGTCGGGGTTCGAACTCGATCAGAGTATTCTCGAGCCTCCGTGGACGCTCTTTATGATCAGCTTGCCTGTGTCCGTGTCGAGCTCAACCGAGCGACCCGAGGAACCGCCAACATCCTCCGCCACAACTCTCACATAGTGCTTTTTCAGCGCTTCCCTGACCGCCTCCACGTTCTTCTTGCCGATGTCGCCTATATTCGGGCTCGCTATCTTGAACATGTGCGACCCCCCGACTATCTTCGCGATTATCATGAGATGGTTTGCTCCCATCTTCTTCATCTCGCTGATCAGCTCGTCGACCGCCGAGTCGCCGTACTTGCCCGGCTTATGCAGGATTCCCTCGCGTTTTATCGTGCTATCCGGGAGCATCACATGCGCCATTCCCCCTATCTTCGTGCTCGAATCCCAGAGGGCTACGGCTACGCAGCTGCCCAGCCCCAGGCAGATGAGCCTTGCCGGGTTCTCCGCGACCCGGATCTGTGCTATCCCGACGTGTATTTTTATCTCCATTTACACTACACCGAGCTTCTTTACCATTATCTTCTGCGACTCCGGTTCCGGCAACATCAGGAAGAAGCCGTCTATCTCGTGGACCTCTCCTTTGAAATTCGTCTTGATCACCATCGCATGATCGGCCACCTTGCCGAGCTCTATGAGCGGCAGGTCGATCACCGCTCCGGTCATGTCATACGCCGCGACCGGGACTGAAGGCGTTATGTCTATGCCGATCATCTTCGAGATCGCGGAGAGATACCAGCAGAGGCAGATGTTGCCAACCTCGCTCAGAAGCGAAGCCTCGAAATCCGTGATCTCATAACCTTCAAGTTCCTGTCCGCTCAGCAGCTTGACCAGAGTCTTGGTGCTGTCCTCTGGGAACAGCATCAGCAGCCCTCCGCTCAGCTCCCCCTCGAATGTCGTGTATATCCCCGCGATGACCTTTTCCGCTCCTCCGAGGGCCTCGGGCACCTGCTCGATCGGTATGATCATCGACTGCGTCGAGCTGTTCATAATGTGCTCCCGGAGCAGCTTGGATAGCGATGTCGCGGCATGCCCGGCACCGATGTTACCCGCCTCGGTCAGTGCGTCGATCTCAAGTGGCTTCATCTCCTGATCTTCATTCATTTGAAATCCCTCCGCCGAATACCCGGTCCTGGGGTTCCCTGTGATTTTCGACCTTGACATATCCCCCTCGGGAGTGCTCCATCACGCCCGCGACATCAACAATAAGCGCCACCTCTCCGGATCCGAGGATCGTCGCTCCCCCGAAGAACGGTATCCTGCGGAGGTGCTTGTCGAGAGGCTTGACCACGATCTCCTGCTGTCCGAGCAGTTCGTCCACGACGATCGCCCCTTTCTTCTGACCAATCCCGACCACGATTGCCTGAGAGCCAGTGTGCGTTTCCGAAGTTTTCAGAAGGCGGGATAGGTATATCATCGGGGTTATCTCGCCCCGGAACTTGATCACCTTCATGCCGCCCAGCGTCTTCACATCGTTCGGAGCTATCGAGATCGTCTCCTGAATCGGGTCCACAGGAATCGCGTATATCTGGTCTTTGACCCTTACGAGCATGGCCAGTATGATTGCGAGAGTCAGTGGAAGGCGGATGGCGATCCTCACGCCCCTTCCGGTCGTAGATTCGATGGACATTTGCCCGCCGAGCGACTCTATCCCGGATTTGACGGCGTCAAGTCCGACCCCGCGGCCCGAGACTGCGGTCACCTTGTCCGCGGTGCTGAACCCCGGCGTTCCGAGGATGTTCGTCAGCTCGTCGTCGCTCATCGAATCCAGCTCCTCCTCGCTGTGAAGCCCGCGCTCGAGCGCCTTGCTCTTGACCTTAAGAATGTCGATTCCTTTGCCGTCGTCCTCGACTGTTATCATTACTCGATTCTGTTCCTGAGAGGCGGCCAGCCTGATCTTACCGATCGGGGTCTTCCCGGATTTTTTTCGCTCCTCAGGTGACTCGATTCCGTGGTCCATACTGTTCCGGAGCAGGTGCACCAGCAGATCCCCGAGCTTGTCTATGACGCTCCTGTCAAGCTCGATCTCGTGCCCCTCCAGGACGAGCTCGACCTCCTTGCCCATCTGTCTAGACAGGTCCCTGACCATACGTGGGAACTTCGAGAATACGACATCGATCGGCACCATCCGTATCCTGAGGACATTGTACTGCAGCTCGCTCGCGAGCCTATCGAGAGCCAGTATCGATTCCGTGAGCTGCTTGGATTCGATCTCCTTGCCTATCTCCGCCAGCCTGATCTTGGATATGACCAGTTCTCCCACGCTGTCCAGGAGATCGTCGAGCCTGTCCATCTTTACCCTGACGCTTCGGATCTCGCGCATCCTTTCCCTGGGGATGGACACCTGGGCATCCGCGTCACATGCCTTTTCTGCGGTCTCCTTCAGAATATCGGCCGAGACCTGCTCTACATCCTTTATCTGCTCTATCTTCTTGACGAGATCGGCGTAGTCTTGTTCGATCTCCACCAGGGCATTGAAGGTCCCGCCGAACTTATCGTTCTCGATCATCTCCCTCCTCGGGGTGAGTTCTTTTATCCTCCCTGCCTCCTCCAACAATCTGAGGGCGATGAACGCTCTCGCGGCCCGCATATCGCATTCCGGGGTGAGCTTGATCTTGAAGTCGACTGTCTTTTTTTCTCCTTTGGATTCCGATTTCTTATCTTCCTTCTTCCCACTCTCTGTCGCAGCCTTTTTCCTGTCCTTCGTCTTGGGTTTCTTATCCTCACTTTCCTTCTTCTCTTCCTCCTTCTCCTCCGGTACGGGGGTCGACTGCTCCGTGGTCTCCCCCATCTCCTCGGTTATCATTTTCAGAAGGTCCGAGATATCGGGCTCCGACTTCTTCTCCCTGGCATCCTCAACCATCATTTCCAGTCTGTCGACACACTTGAAAAATATGTCCATGATCGCGGGGTTCACCTCAGCTCTTTCGGAGCGCAGCTCGTCAAGGAGGTTCTCCATCGCGTGGGCGAGCTGCGCTGTCTTCTCGAACATCATGGTCGCGGCATTGCCCTTCACCGTGTGAGCCAACCTGAAACACTCGTTTATCGCGTCGGCGTCGTTCGGGTTGCTCTCGATCTCAAGGAGCTTATCGGCCAGCTTGTCAATGTCCTCTTTAGTCTGAGTAACGTACATGTCCAAATATTTCGACAGATCGGTGCTCATGAGACCACCCCCCTGAGCGATATTAACGCCCTTGGGATATCCGCCAGCGGAAGAACTTGGTCGACCACGCCCAGACGAATCGCCGCATGCGGCATCCCCCAGATGAGGGAGGATTCCTGGTTCTGAGCGATCGTTTGTCCTCCGCTGTCCTTGATCTTCTTCATGCCCTTGGCGCCGTCGTTACCCATTCCGGTCAGTATTATCCCGATGGAATTTTCGCAAACGGCGTCCGCGACGGAGCTCAGCAGAATATCCGCTGAAGGCCTCCCGCCACGCATTCTCTCCCCCTCCTTCAGATTTACTTCGAGTCCGCTCCGGGAGGCGGCGACTTCCATGTGTTTGTTGCCCGGGGCAATGTATGCGTGCCCCCTCTCCAGCATTTCCCCCTCCTTCGCTTCCGTGACCTCGATATCGCATTTCGAATTCAGTCTCTCGGCGAAGGATTCCGTGAATCCCTTGGGCATATGCTGTGCTATGACGATGGGCACATTGACTTCCTGGGGTAGGCTCGACAGTATGTATCTCAGGGCGACCGGTCCTCCGGTAGACGATCCTATAGCGACAAGATGATCAGGAACGCCCTTGGCCCTGCGCCCTCTCTTTCTTCCTCCCAGGAAGGTCGAAATAACATGGGGCGACTCCTCGACCGTCCCCTTCCCGGTCGAGTGGTATGCCGCCTTTATCTTCGTGATGATGTCCCACTTCATCCGAAGAATGTCCGTGCTGCTCGTGCTGGACGGCTTCAGAATGAAGTCGAAAGCCCCGAGCTCGAGGCTCTTAATGATATGGTCCGCGCTGGCCCTGTCGCTCGCGCTCAGCATGAGAACGCGTATTGACTCATCCAGATCCCTGATGCCATTCAGTGCCTGGATACCGTCGGCCTTGGGCATGATGAGGTCCATGGTGACGACATCCGGTCTGAGTTTCTTGACCTTGCTGACCGCCTCGTCCCCGTCCTTCGCCGTTCCGATGATCTCGATCTCTGGGTCGAGCGAGAGCATATCGGATAAAATGGTCCTGACGAAAAGAGAATCGTCAACCACCAGTACTCTTATTTTATTTTCCATAAGAGGCCAACCTGTTTACCCGTCTCAGGAATCATCCAGGTGTTCCTTTCTCATCTCAGCGCGTTCTTCACGGCCTCTATTACCGCGGAGGCATCGAAAGGCTTGACAATGAAATCCTTTGCTCCAGCACGGAGGGCTCTAAGCACCAGTGTCTTGTGCGCAAGGGCGGTGATCATTATGATTTTCGCTTCCGGGTCGAGCTTGATGATCTCCTTGACCGCGGTGACCCCGTCCATCTTCGGCATCACAATGTCCATTGTGACGAGGTCGAACTCACCGTTCTTGTATTTGTCTACGGCCAGGTCTCCATCCGGAGCTTCGTGGATCTCGAAGCCCTCTTCCTCCAGTATCTTGCGGAGGATGCTCCTCATGAAGGCCGCGTCGTCAACTACCAATATTTTCGTCATCGCTAGTCACACCACCCTCCTGGATCTGATTGATCCTGCCCTCGTCTTCGTCTATGAGGACCTTGGTCAGATCCAATATCACTATCAGTCTATCGTCCGTCTTGGCAATGCCCTGGATATATTCCGAGTCGATTCTTCCAGCCGACATCGGCGGGGGAGGCTCGATCTGCTTCTCCGGAATTCTCTTCACTTCCAGTACGTTGTCCACCATCATGCCGAGCACGCCTTCCTTCACGTCCGAGACGATGATTTTCGTGCTCCCGGTCAATTGCGGACTCTCGTATCCCAGCCTTTTGTGAAGATCGACTATTGTAATTAACTTCCCGCGGAGGTTGATTACCCCGTAGACGAAGCTCGGAGCTGACGGTACCTCGGTAATGTTCGCGGGAGTGATTATCTCCTTGACCTGGTTGATCTCGGCTGCGAACTCCTCGTTCGAGATCGTGAAAACCACCAGCTGAACCTCATCCTCTCTCGCAGTGGCTGTAATCTCTTCCATTTCGATTACCTCTTTTTGAAAATGCCAGTAAAACGCAAAGCGGTTCCTTTTCCTTCCTCTTCGCGGTCCTTTTTCTTGGAGGCATCCTCTTTTTTGCTCACTGCGCGCGTCCGCTTTTTCTTCTGCTCTGTCTGTTCGTAAACGGCCTCGGACTTTTCATCCGGCGCTTCCAGTTCGAGGATCTTCTCTCTCTTCATTACCTCCGGAGGAGGCAGCACGAACCTCTCGACCGACCTCTGCATAAGATTGGCCAGTCTGGCGAGCTCCTGGGCCGAAGCGGTCATCTCTTCCATGCTAGCTGTCAGGCTCTCGGTGGAGATCGAGGTCTGCTCCGTTGCCGCAGAGGTGTCCTCGGCTATCTTCGCCACTTCGTCCACGGCCTGCACGATCCTCTCCGCGGAACCTTTCTGTTCCTCGGTGGACGCGGTGATCTCCTGCACCATGGCAGCCGTTTCCTCGATCGTCGCGGCGATGTCCTCCAGCGAGGCAAGCGCGCTGTCGATGACCGTAGCACCTTCCGACACCTCTCTTGCGCCGCTCTCCATCTGCTCGACCGCTCTACGCGTCTCGGTATCGATGTGGTTGACCAGCTCGGAGATCTGAGAAGCCGCCCGGCCAGATCCTTCCGCGAGCTTTCTCACCTCGTCGGCTACGACCGCGAATCCGCGGCCGTGCTCTCCAGCTCTGGCCGCCTCGATCGCCGCGTTAAGGGCCAGAAGGTTGGTCTGCTGGGCGATGTTGGTGATTACATTGACGATCTGGTTGATCTCCTTGGTCCTCTCTCCAAGCCTCCGAACGATCTCGGTGGCGCCGTCCACGACCGCCTGAATCTCCCTCATCTTCTGAAGGGCGACCTGTGCCGAGTCGCTTCCTCTCTGGGCGACCTCGCTCGCCTTTCCCGAGGCATCGGCGGCGGATTCGGCGCTGGATACGACCTGCTCCACGTTGCCGAGCTGCTCACCGACGATTCTCACGATGTCCCGTATCCTCTCTGCCTGGTGTTGTGCACCCGCAGCCATCCTTTGTATGGCGCTCGACACCTCCTCGGTCGTGGAGTTCATCTCTTCGGATATCGAGGCGAGGTTGTCCGAGGTCGAGGAAACCAATGAGGAGGTCTCCCTCACATCTGAGACGATCTCCCTGAGGTTCGAGAGCATCATGTTGAAGGATCCGATCAGCCTCATTATGTCTCCCTTGGCCTCCGTCATCTCGACATGCTTTGAAAGGTCGCCGGAAGATACGGTTTCGGAGATCTCCTTGAGCCGGTAGATCGGTGCGAATGTGTCTTCAACCATTTCCTCGAACGATTGTACCAGTTTGCCTATCTCGTCTCTCGCGGCCCGGATTTCAATCTTGGGGGATAGATTCCCCTCCTTTACCTGTCTGGCAATTCCGGAGATCTCCGTGATCGGCTCAGTTATCTTCTTTGAGATGATAAGCGAGGCCAGAATCACCACAGCCACGATTATGATCACTCCAAGGGCGATGCTGAACAAGGTGTAGTTATATGTCGTCCTGGATTTGTCGAGTGCGATTTCCGCGACTTCGGCTCTTATCTCGATCAGATTGCTGACGGAATCGAGGCACAGGGTGAAATTCTGCGTCGCCAGGTATAATCTGTTGAAACGCTCTGATACGCTCACGTTGCCGTGAATCGTCGCAAACTTCCTGCTGAGGTAGACACCCCAATAAATTACGACATCATCGAGTTGCTCCTGCTCGGTAACCGAAAGATCGGACCGGTCATTGCCGTCAAGCATACTGGAAAGAACGGAACTGTCCTGAATGGTCAGGTGATCCTTGTAGTATTGCAAATCGGCAGAGAAGTTGTTCTCGGCTTCGTACATTGAATTCGAAATCTCGATGGGGTCTCGCAGAGCGTCGCCGAGCACATCCTCGAAGTATATGTTCAGCATCCAGTCCTCGAAATTGAGGTGGGCGTACACCAAGCTATTCTTCATCCCGTCCAGGAAAGTAATTGTCTGGAGATTCTCGCTATACAATGTCTCGGATTGTGTGTTGATGTCGTGGACGTTGTCCAATGCAATGTACGATATTGCTCCAACCGGTATCAGACACGCCAATAGGAAAATGACTATCAACTTATTTCTTAAGCCCAGCATTTACAGCCACCTAACCTGCCATTGTCCGCTCTTTCAAACATATTGGAGGTCCAGCTGGAACCCGTTTACGCCAGCATCGAGCACATATGCCAAATGTGCGAGAGAGCGTTCGACTCAATGTATCGTTCCAGGCCTTTTAAATCCGTTTGGTTATGGATATCAACAATGATAACATTTTCTGGGTTTATTTCATTTCGGATATTGATCGCGCCAGATATCCCCCCCCTATCGGGCTGATTGGAAATCCCGGAGTCGTCAATGAGCAATTCTTAATTATGTGGCCAACGATTAGGTTGCGTGGATGACCAGAGCTACCGGAGGCTATTGCTGAGGGTCAGGAACGATAGGGGGCTCGACCTTTCGGCCTATAAACAACCGTTTATCATGAGAAGACTGAGAAGCCGGTTCAGGGCGCTCGATATCTGCAAACTTGATGAATATTGTATGGTGCTCAGACGAAATCCGGCGGAGTACGAAAAGCTCATTGAGGCGCTCGCAATAAACGTCACCGAGTTCTTCAGGGATCCGTCCCTTTTTGAGCTGTTGTCAAGCAAGGTCATAAAGGAGCTGTGCAGAAGCAAGACCAAACCGGGCACCAAACATCTGAGGTTCCTCTGCGCAGGCGGTGCCTCAGGAGAGGAGGCATACAGCATCGCGATCGCCCTATGCGAGACCCTCGGAAGTCAAATTGACGATTATACGATTTCAATACATTCTGTGGATATTGACGATGACTGCATTATCAAGACTAAGGCGGGGAAATATACGGCCGAAAGGGTCAGAAACGTCCCCATCGAGCTCCTCGAAAAATACTTCACGCAGGAAGAAGGTGATCTTTATTCGGTCAAACCAGTTTTAAGGAAAATGGTAAGAACATATCATATGGACATACTGACCGCTAGGATACCCAAGCATTTTGATGTGATATTCTGCAGGAACCTCCTTATCTACTTCTCAAAGGAAGCTCATTCCGAGCTATTTATGAAATTTCACTCCGCGATTGCGATCGACGGATTCCTTATCCTGGGCAGAACTGAGACCTTAATCGGGGCTACGAAAGGCATGTTCGAGGTTTTCGATGCCAAAGAACGGGTTTACAGGAAGGTCACAATGTCTATTCGCTCACATGCTCCTGCAATTGTCTGATTGAGTAATATTGAAGGTCTTGCATCGCTCTTCCGGCGGCAGTACCATCGTTTCCGTGTCGGCTATTGACCAGGCAGCTCTTCAAAGACTCCAGGCATTCAGCGTTCGATAATTCGCTAATAAGCTCCGATTGCTTGCTCTCGATCTTTGATTTTATCCTGCTCTGCATTAGATCCAGACGAGGGAAATCTGTAGTCTCAAGATTCATTGAAATCTCAGGTACCTCGATCGTTTCCATGAAATCCGATATTTCAGATTTGAGCGTATTTAGCTGCGACCTTATTCCATGCTCCAGTTCCGTCATATCGCTCTGGCTATACATCTTACTGATATATTCAGTCAGACCCAGACCTTCGCCGTCCGCAGCGCGGAACACATCATCTGTTAGCGTCATCAGAGGCACCCCATGGCCTTTTCCGGTCGTCTGACATATTGTCCGACTTAATATATAAGATTTTTGCGTTCTCCGAATACTTCATTTGCTTCCATTGAAATTTTAAATTTACTGGTAATTTCCCGACAACGCCATTTCTAAAATTCTTACTGAGGTATGACGCGTTGCCAGAGTATTGGAAAACGCAATGATTGTATGACGATATGACGATTTTGAATTCCGTCTTGAAGCGACAATCTTATCGTCTAATGCCTCTCAAATCTCGACGCATATTGTGAAGGATTGCATCAATGTCTCTTATGTTACCGATAAATTCTTCGTCGTTCATTATCTCCGGATCATTGTCGAAATCTTCATTAAGAAAATCTCGTGCCAGATGATTGATCCTTATTCTATTTTCCCTCAGTTTCAACATGATTCGGATATCTTGATTGTCGTTTTTCGGGGCTTTTGATTTTCTGAGCGCCCTTGTTAGGATGATTCCAGATACCTTATTTGAATTTGGGATCTCTTCAATCATAATGTCGCTCATTAGCATCCCATCCTTGTCAGACATATAGTCGGACAAGTACTTTAACTTTTCTAGCCGGTCTGATCGGTAAAATTTTTTTACACAGCAAAAGGATGATATCCTGAAATTGTGTTTGCATAATTAGGAAGGGATGTTATGGAACGAAGCGAAGAGGGATGCGATTGGGCATTTATGCCATGTATTAGACTAAGTTCGAGAGGCGGCGATTCTTCCGTCATCGTTTCGATAGAGGATGCGGAGAGAATTACAAGCGGGGAACAGGGCCTAGTGGAAGGTAGTTGCGACGGTTTCTTTGTCATCGAAGATAACATAGTCAGTCTTTATCAGACATTTCCTTTCGGCGCAATATCCAAGAAGCCTGTGCTGACGGTATCCGTAGATCTGTTAAGGGATGCGATAAACGAGTTGAATCTATACAAGAGATGATATCGCGGATGAAACATGAGATTATTTTAGGGACATCTTGCCCAACTTGACATCCACATTCACAGGTATTCCGGCTCTGACACTGCCTGAAACGGTGCAGAAATCCTCGAAAATACCTCTGCATCTTTCAAGTTTGCCAGATTCACTATCAGGGATATCCGCTATTATCTCTAGATTTATCGCTTTAATCCTGAGTTTCTTATTCTCGTTTCTTCCCAATTGAATTTTCAATTTCGCACCGAGGTCGTTGACATCGACCCTCGACTTCTGCAGACAGAAGAGCAGGCTCGCAAGCATGCAATTTGCCACCGCTGCCCCGAGCAGTCTTGATGGATCTGGACCGTTACCCTCGCCAAGGGGAGGATCTTCGTCGACCAACAGCAAAGGTACGTTCGGCATCCCGAAGTCGACACTGAACTGATAATCTTTGATTCGCTGACTATTGATCTCTACCGTGGTTTCTATTTCGCTCATGTCTTTGGAAAGCGCGTGGATTTATTTTATAATATCCATGTCTCATTCGAAACGCCGATATATGCCTCTGTTGCTAATATTGCCAGCATTTGTCGAGATTCTGGTCTTATCCGATTCTGTTCTTTGATTTTTTTCCAATTGATATCGGGTAATTTCCGAATAATTTTCTCTTCGAATTCCATTCCATCGGTTATTCGGAAATATAGTGCACCGACCTTCTTTGACCGTCAAGTCCTGTCCTGCCGGAAACGATGGAAAAATCATTGGGAACTGTTTCTTTCCGCTTCTCTTACGAAGCCGATTCTCTCGAGCCTGTTCCTCGCGATTGAATCCTCATTGAGGTAGGATTTCTCTTCTTCGCACAGTAGGTCGATAGTTCTCAAGAGCGATTCCCGTGCGGGAGACTCCATCTCGAACCCGCTCTTTTCTAGTACCCGGGAGCAGAGCGAGATTGCTTCATCCGGATTATCGTGCCTCTCGCAGAAATGCGTCATTATCGCGTCGGCGGCCATCCTCAAGTTCTCTATCGGGATGCTCTCCCGCTCCTCGCGCTCCGAAAATCCTTCTGCCAGTGAGAGAGCCATCTGGTTGAATCCATCCTCGACACCTTCGTTTGTCTTGGCGCTGCAAAGCTGAAGCGGTGCCGAAATGATACCGGCGATTATTCGCATGAGTGAACAGATGTCTGAATTCTGATTTACCAAGTCGAGCTTGTTCCCCATGATGACAATCGGTATGGTACCCACTACCTTTTCGATCTCCGGTATCCAGAACCGCTCGAGTGCCTCGATCGACCCCCTGTTCGAAAGATCTCCTACCAGGATTGCGCCGTTTGCGCCCTCCAGATATTTCCTTCTGACCGTCCTGAAATCGTGCTGTCCGAGGACGTCATAGATCATCATATTTATCTCGATCGCCAATCCCGAGGAATCGATGTCGACCATCTTCTTAGAGACTTTTACACCGATAGTAGCGATGTATTTATCGTCAAAGGAGTCGAGTACAAATCTTCTAATCAAAGAGCTCTTACCGACTTGCGGGTCTCCCAATAGCACAATTTTCTTCGTTAAACGCTTCAATTCATCCGACCTCCGGTTCGAGCGTCCTCCCGATTCCATCTTTCGATAACAGATCACATTTATTTCAATTGTGGCCCGTAATGAGATATTGCGGGGAGATATTACCTCGTATTGCGTCATTCGCAATCTCAATTGGGAGGAGTCCGCGGTTCTCCGATGTTTATTTTTATAAGGATACTCAATTATTACTAAACCAGCGTCCGGTCTCTTGCCGACAATCGTAATAGGCTTTCCCCGCGATCAGGACATCCTGAAAGCTTTATTACCCCCTTTCCCAGATATGTAACGAAGTCCGATGGCCATAAAATCGGACGATGTAAACAAAAAGGAGAATCGGAATGGTGAATCAGATAAAGGCTGCGATACTAGGATGCGGTGGGGTAGGGCAAGTAATCGGACAACATTTGGCAAGAAGCCCGCTCATTTCCGAGCTCATCCTTGCAGATATTAATTTGAACGGAGCAAAATCGGTTCAGGAGTTCACCAAGAGCGATAAGATACAGATCGAAAAGGTGAACGCGGGGGAGGTCGACCAGATTGCATCTCTCGCCAAGAAAGTGGACTTAATCGTCAATGGGACGATCCCGCTTTTCAATCTGAAAATCATGGAAGGATGCCTGAGGGGGAGCTCCTCCTATATTGATATGGCATCGGGGGACGATTACTTCGGTCATCCGATGCTCAAGCATCAGTTCCCGTTGAACGACAAGTTTGCCGATGCGGGGCTTCTCGCGGTCATTTCCATGGGCATAGACCCCGGCACATCTGACCTCTTCGCAAAGAGAGCCGCGGATAGGATGGAATCAGTCGATTATGTGAAGATAAGGGACGCGGATACAGGAACATTGGAGGGTTACGACTTTGCGACATACTTCTCTCCAGATGCCATGATGGAAGAGGTATTGCTCCCGCCTCTCGCGTGGGAGAACGGCAAGTGGAACAAGTCCCCTCCGATGGAGGTCAATGAAATATACGATTTCCCAGACCCGATCGGGCCGACGAAGGTATATCGCACCGATCACGAGGAGAGCGAGCTTATCCCGCAATTCCTCGGAAAGCCCGTGAATGACGTCGATTTCATGATCACGCTGGACGAGACCTTTGTCAAATATGTCAAGATCCTGAAAAAGATGGGATTGACAAGCCCGGAACCGATAGATGTCAAGGGCGTCAAGGTAAGGCCGTTCGATGTTGTTGTCGCGGCCATGCCTCGTCCCGATGCGCTCGCCGGAAAAATCAAGGGCTACGCCTGCGTGCTGGCAGAAGTAGGCGGGAAAATGAACGGTAAAGACACCGTCATCAGAACATGGACCACAATCTCCCATGAAAAGGCGTACGAGCTCTGCGGCATTCACGCGACCTCTTACCAGACAGGAACTCCAGTCGCGGTCGCGGTGGAGATGTTCGCCCGGGGAGAGATCGACATCATCGGTGTGAAGCCTCCGGAGGTCATCGACCCGATCAAGTTCTGTGACTATCTGCCCGAGAAAGAGATCTCGGTCCAAGAGGAGATCAAGCAGAAGTAGGACTGAAAAATTTCCGGGAGCCCTTTCATGGCTCCCATTCCTTTTTCAATTATTTCCAAAGTGGTTCCGATCCCGTCAGTCGATATTCCTCTTCTGAAGGCGGATTATGGCTATGACGATCAGTGCGAGAGGTATCGCGACCCAGACTATTATCGACTGCTGCTGAGTGAAGAAGTCGTTCGTGTTCATTTGCATCATGATGTTCTGGTCCTCGTCGATGGGCATCGTATCGAAGTCGTACACGCCGCTGAATATAGCCATCGCCATCTGGAAGAAGTACCCTGGGTGCAGGTCGAAGGTCGATAGCAAGTACGTGTAGATATTGCCGAGGTGGTACCCGAGGTCTATAGAATACAGCCAATAATCCTCGTAGTACGTTCCCAGGATCTGTCTTATGAACAGGAATCCGAAGTACATGAACGTCGCGAGACCCGCCATCCCCAGCATGATCCTGCCAGGTGAGCTGCTCGATGCCGAAAGCGCCATGGGTATGGCGCCGAAAATGGTCACCATGATGACGACGAAGACGAGCAAATACGGTATCATCATCATCAGCTCCCCCCAGAGCGATAGGTCCATGCCTGAAAGATAGACCATGAGGTATGAGGTGATGACCATCGCCAGCGCTTCAAGGGCGAGCATGTTGACCATGTACGCCGAGAACTTGCCGAACAATATTTCGATACGTCTTATGGGCTTTGACACCAGTATCAGGAGAGTGTGGTCTTTTGCCTCCTTGGCGATGAACCCCGAGACCGTGCCTGCGGCGGAGAACGCGAGCACAATACCCGCAGTCCAGACATATGTCACGAGCAGGAATATGTCACGCATGAGCATCTTCTGAATTTCCAGAGACTGGAACATCTCCTCCCCGCTCATCACGCTTCCCAGGATCAGCGCGGCTATTATCGGGACCGAGCTCGCAGCGATCAGGAATATCAGCCACCTCTTGAAGGTGAAAAGCGATGTGAGGGTCTGCAGCATTATCACGAAGAACCTGGTCCTCACCTTTCGGCGTTCCTTCTTCGGGGTCCTCTTGCTTTCCTTCGCACCGGGTCCCTTATCCTCGGATTCCTGCTCCATCTCCTCCTCCGGCGGGGGAGGAGGCGGCTCCTCGTCCGAAACGGCCGCGGGTTCAAGATCTTCCTTCGCCGATTTGCTTTGCTCAGAGGCCAGCGCCTTCTCTTCGGAGCGGTCTCTATCCTTGCGGGACAGTATGTCCCGTATGATGTTCCGCTCCTTGTATGCGGGGTCGTCCTCAACTTCGTCATGAAGGCGATCGGATGCTCCGACAGCTGGATCGGTCCTATTCATCCGAATCATCCTCCTGAGAAACGGCGATCATGAAAACGTCCTCGAGGCTGATCTCCCGCCTCTTGAACTCGTCCAGCCACATATCCAATTCCGTGAAAATCCTGGGTATCTCCTTCCTCAGGAGCCCCTCGTCGGACGGTGTGATCTCAATCTGGCCTGGCTCCTCGTTCCAGATCTGTCCGATCAGTTTCCTCTTCTTCAGCTCGTCGAGCAGTAAATCGATTCTGGGAGCTCTGATGATGTACCTGTTGCCCGAGAAGATCTCCTTCAGGGTCTTTATGTCGTCATCGAGGACGATCTTCCCCTTGTTGATGATGGTGACTGCGTCTGCAACCTTATCGATCTCGGACAGCACATGAGAGCTGATGAAGACCGTGATGCCCAGCTCACCGCTCAGCTTCTTGACATTGTCCAGTATATGCGCCCTACCTATCGCATCCAGGTTGGCCGTCGGCTCGTCGAAAATCACCAGGTTCGGCTCGTGGATCAATGCCTGTGCGAACCCGGCCTTCTGCTTCATCCCCGCGCTGAAATCCGATATGTTGCGATCGAATGCGTCTATCAGGTCGAGCCACTCGGCGAGCTCCATGGCCTTCTTTGACGCCTCGGATCTCGGCATGCCGCCCAGCCTTCCCATGAATATCAGGTAGTCCCTGAGCGTCATCCCCTCGTAGAAGTGCGGGTGCTCCGGCAGGTAACCAAGCTGGGCGTTCGCGGCCACTGATCCGGCACGATACCCGAATACCTTGGCATCTCCAGCAGTCCTCGATATCGCCCCCACCAGCATTTTTATGGTGGTGCTCTTTCCAGCACCGTTCGGTCCCAGGAATCCGTGTATGCCTCCGTTTACCTCGAAGGAGATGCTTCTGACCGCCTTCACCTTTCCGTTATCGAAATGGCGGGTGAGCTTCTGCGTCTGTATGATCGCGTCGGTCATTCGTTATCGACCTCCTGAGCGTCCGCTCCGTTTTCCTTGATCCCGGAGAATTCCCGCGCATGCCTCTTCTTCATGAGACGCTTTCTGACGATGCTGACCGAAACCGCTGCTGCGATCGCGACGATCCCGATCGCGTTTACGACCGCGCTGTAATCATGCGATTCGGCGGTCACAGTGACGGAATCCGCGACCATGCTGCCGATCGCGTCCATGCAGACGATCGAGACCACGTGTTCTCCGGGCGGAAGCAAGATCTCGGCCTCTGACGGATCCTGTGCGATCGCGGATGGTATTCCGTCGACTGCGACATAGATGAACACCCCCTCGCCGAGGTCGTTCCATTCGACTGTGATCCGGCGTGAGCTCAGCTCAGAACCGTCCTCCGGCGCGGAAATCGAAAGGCTGAACTCGCTGCTGATCGACATCAGGAAGCCTTCTCGGGAAGCGAACAGCGGGTCCTGTACTCCGTCGCCGTCGAGATCGGCTCCGTCGAATAAGATATCCGATGCGGACATGACGCTCTTGACCCTTTTCAGGGACGCGCCGTCGATCAGATGGGCCATGCCGTCGGAGTCGGCGAGAATGTCATTCACGCCGTCCCCCGTGAGGTCGCCGGGGCAGAGGACCGACGAGCAGGGGATCACGTTGTCCCATTCGTCGACACTGCTCGAACGCGGTATGGCGAACTCCTCTCTGATGACCGCTCCCGTCCTGCCGTTCAGGACCCATACGATCAAGCCATCACCGTCGTCGTACTGCCCCACGGCGGTGATCTCGTCCGTTCCATCGTTGTCATAGTCCCTTATCGGCGCCGCCGGGAAATCCTCGCTCATGGAATAGTCCCATACCATGTCGAACGGATCTGCGGACCATAGCTGTGAGCCCGTCTCGGAGTCGATCGCCCGTATCTCTGGCGGGGCGGAATACTCCATCGTATCCCTGCTAAAGACAAGCATGTCGGGCAGGTCGTCGTCCGACATCTCGTTGGCCAGAGGCAACAGCCCCAGAAGCCCGGATTGTTCTAATGTGACCGAGGATATCACTTCGCAATCCGCGACATCGATCGCGGTCCAGACGACCGAGCTTTCGTAATAGCTCATGAACGCCAATGTCCTGCCGGCGAACGGTTCCTCGCATCCGTCGATCAGGCTGACCATCTTCTGGTCGAACCCGAATTCAGACCAATGGTTCATCAGAGGGTCCGGTGAAATCATCGATAGATCGTCCAGCCCGAATATCAGTATCCTGCTATCACCGTACACTACTAGCCGGTCCGATGCATCTCTCGGACATATCAGACTCACCTCGTACGGAAGCATCCAGTCCGTCATATTGAGGGCCCCTTTAGTGAAGTTGCTGTTGTCGTAAAACGGGTCGTTGTCGTATACCATCTCGATATCGCCGTTGTTCCCGTTGAACAGGACCATGCGGCTCTCCGGGAAGCCCATGATGGCGTCCGGTACCTCGTCGCCCGTGATATCAGTGCATGATACTGCCGACTTCACCCTCGAGCCCCCGTATCCCATGTCGGGCCACTCGTTGAATGCGAGCCCCGCCTCGGAAAACCAGATCGTCGAGCCATCAACGGCATCTATGGCCACAAGCAGCATCGATTCGTTCCACTCCGATTCTAGAACGCACAGTATATCCCTGATTCCGTCACCGGTGAAATCGCTGTCGAGAGAGACCTTTGTGAACTCGGCGGACATCCCCGAATCCGATGCCGATGGAAGCAGAGTCCAAATCTTGCTGCCGTCGGAACGGTCTATGGCCGAAATGCCAAGATAGGATTCCTCGGTCTCTCCCCAGTATGCGATGCTGAACATATCCGCCTCATACGTCTCGTAACCGCCATCGTCCCATCCGTCTCCTCCGCTCTCGGCACTGATGAGAATGATCAGGTCGGCAAGTCCGTCATCGTTCAGGTCGTCAGCCGGCAAAATCTCCGAGCTGCCCATGGGCATGATCATCCACTCGGGCTGATTGGCCGTCGAGTTGTTCAGGCCTGCCGAGTCGTAGCATAGAATGCACGCGGAGCCCCCAGTGACCACGATGTCGTCTACGCCGTCCTCCGTCACATCCCCGATTATTTTTAGCTGGGGGCCTTCGCCCCCGCCGTAGCTCGGTATCTCGATATCTCTCACCATCTCCTCCTCGCCGCCATCGACGATCTGTATCCTGCTATCGCTCGTCAGGAGCGCGATGTCCGGGGCGGCGTCTCCCACTATCGATACGACTGTCGAAAGAAGCCTGACCCCCTCGAGAGAGCCCTGCTCGGAGTTATCCCTGCTGATCGTCAGTAACGACTCTCCCTCGAGCGAGGGGTTGGAGGAGATCACCGTGACGTTCGTCAGCCCGTACGATCCCCATTCCTGAAACCTGATATTCGATATCGCCACAATATCGTCCCGTCCATCCCCATCAAAATCTCCGGCATTGAGGAGTCTCGGGTTGAAGAATTGCCGATCATCTATTCCGGCGGTTTCGGACATCGAGAGAACAAGAGGCATTATCTTCTTGTCCCAGACGATCTCGCCGTCCGATGATGAAATCATCCTGACATGGCCCTCCTCGGAGCTTACGGCCACCTCGTCGCTGCCATCACCGTTAAGGTCTCCGAGGGCGAGCACGGACCAGACGCTTGCGGGGAACGATCCTCTGTCTGTCCCGATGTCCTCAGTGATCTTCCGCTTCCAGATCTGGCCTCCATTTGCCCCGGAGATTGCATACAGGAATCCATCCTGGCCTCCGGCGACGATGTCATCCCCACCATCGCCGTCTATGTCATCGACGGCAACGATGGACCAGATGTCGTTCTCTCCCGAGTATCTCCATTCGACCGTGCCCGTCCGCAGATCGAGCGCGTAGACGTACTTCCAGGCGGAAAGGACGATCGAACCGTCCACGAGTGCGGAGTCCCAGCTCCTCAGCTCCACATCGGTCCAGATCATGCCCATGAAGTACGATTTCTCGCTGGGCCTGAAGCTCCAGATCGTATCACCGTCTGAGCCGCTCAGGAGAATCACATTCGGGAAGAACTGAGATGTCGAGGTGAACAGTACATCGGAGTAACCGTCCGAATCCGCGTCGCCCACTACAGTTATAGACGTGACGGAGCCCTCCTCTCCGGTCAGATGCTCGAAGAGCTTCTCGCCAGTCATAATATCGTACGCCTGAAGGGCGTATCTCGATCCGACCAGGAGCGAGTCTTCTACCGAATCGTCATCGAGGTCCACCGTGACGAGTTCGGTCGTGATTTCCCCGGCTATGCCCTCGAGGCTGAACCAGTTATAGCTGGAAACATCATCCGCTGCCGATACTTCAACGCCCGTTTCCGAGCCGTATTCGGCGCCGATATTGACTGACAGCGCAGAAAACATCAGTGCAATCGTAATTCCGATCGCGAATCGCATTCTTGCAGACATGATCACGCCTTCTGAATATCACGATATTGCGGAATTCCAAGTGATAGAATTGAAAAAGCCCTGGGGATTTTCTAATAGCTTATGCTCATATTATCGAAATTGATAGTACAGATATCTGTAATATCTATCCGAATCCCGATCCATCTCGGTCATCTGGCAGTTTCCGTAAAAATACGCTCGAACGGATATCGTCGTTACAAACCGAATGAAATCACTATTTAAACCAGATGAATATAAGAGAGATTAAGCAGACGCCTCGGATATGATTCTTCAATGAAGAGGTCCAAGGTTATTTCCGCATCGCTGCCAGCACATACCTGCATTCGGGGCAGATCGTCTTTCCTTCGCTCCGCACCATTTTCACGTGCTTCTGTTGCTTCTCGCATTCCGGGCAGTTGACGTCCTTCTGCTTCTTCTCAAGACCTATTCTGATCGGCATGATACCCCCCGAATGTACTTTTCACTCCGGATATATAGATTGTTCCCCATTACCTCCTATCTTTGGTGACGGCGATACTTCCCCTCATGACATTTCTCATATTGATTGGAGCCCTGATTTTGGGGGAGACATACATATCAGCGTAATTCGAATATACGGATTCAATTCCGGGGAGCAGAGTAATTCAGGGACTATGTGGTGAGGTCATCCTCTGTCACATACTCCTCAAATTTCTCGTCGGAAGGGATGCATGGGCGCGATCTTTCCTCCCTCGCCTTTTTCGGGTTTTCGTATCTCGTCGTTTTCATCTCCCAGGTACGAAGTATAATGAAGTCCTCTCCCCTGGACATGATATAGTTCGGAGTCAAGGCCACCTTGCCGAGTCCTCCGGGCGAATTGATCACGAAATTTGGCACCGCCAGACCGGAAGTATGCCCCCTCAGCCTCTCAACTATTTCCATTCCTAGTTCCACGCTCGTTCTGAAATGGGATATCCCGCGGACGTTCTTGCAGTGGAACAAGTAGTATGGTTTGACTTTGATGCGAAGCAGGGTCTGGCAAAGCTTCCTTTGAATTACATAGTAATCATTTACGCCGGCCAACAATACCGATTGATTGCCCAGTGGGATTCCCGCCTTGGAAAGCCGATCGCAGGCCATGGCCGCCTCTCTGGTTATCTCTCTCGGATGGTTGAACTGCGTGTTCAGGTAAAGCGGTCCGTGCCTCGACAGTACCTCGCACAACTCAGGGGTTATACGGCAGGGAAGGGTCACGGGCGTTCTCGTCCCGAGCCTCTTGATTTCCACCGTTTTTATCTCGTCCAGCTGACCGAGTATCCAGTCAAGGCGATCATCATCCAACAGCAATGCGTCACCGCCGGTCACGAGCACATCCCGTATCGACGGGTTCTCCCGGATATAGTCCATGGCATCCATTATCTGCTTGTCCGAGGTCTGAGCGTCCCTCTGACCGATCAGCCTCCTCCGTTGGCAATGGCGACAGAATACAGCGCACTGGTTCGTGACATTAATGATGAGCCTGTCCGGATACCTCTGGATTACGCAGGAAACAGGCGAAGTGAGCATCTCATCCATCGGGTCGATCGGGGAGTCCTCGTCAAAAAGCTCTTCCCCGATCGGGACGCTCTGCATCCTGATGGGGCAGCAGGGGTCTTCCGTATCGATCAATGATGCGTAATAGGGTGACACAGCCCATCTGTAAGTCTTCCCCACCTTCTCGATCTCCTCGCTCTCGGCATCCGAAATATCCAAGATTTGCGAGAGGGTGATGGTATCAGTGATCCGGTCATCGAGGTGCCAGAGCCAGTCATTCCAATCGGAGGGCGAAGCTCCCAGCTCCGATCGAATGATTTCCATTCTGGCTGAGATCTCCTTCTCCAGCTCAAGGCCGCTAGGTATCTGACTGTTTTCGCATCGCATCCGCTCGCCGATGAGGTTGAGCTCCCTGGCCCGCCTTACAGACGCTTCCCGTTTGTGCGACATCTCGAACTTACCGTATTAGCAGAATATTTATTTAGACGGAAACTCCCCAATTATTTTACTAACATTTACTCGATATTTTTAATTTTCTCCAGATTTCCAGCCAATTAAAATAAACGAATAATTAATTAAAATATTTTTATATAATGTCGTTGAGAGATGTCGTCGGGATTCTTCCCCCGTCGAATTGACGCTTCTCCAGTCTTTACCGTGTACAAACCCTCAGGAGTCGTTCTCTAAACTGGAGAAGCTATATACGCCACTTCGTTTGTGGGCTTCGTGAAAATCACAGGGATGAGTGATGATATTTGCTCGAGCTTTGGCTGCTGATGGCTCTTCTGGCGGTTTTTCT